>Ga0181344_1000478_pt1 | contig 15962 bp, 6 predicted proteins | sample Su13VDMLBDD_FD_130098 | JGI IMG/M metagenome (GOLD analysis project Ga0181344, IMG submission 130098) | Freshwater viral communities from Lake Michigan, USA - Su13.VD.MLB.D.D | ecosystem: Environmental > Aquatic > Freshwater > Lake | place: USA: Michigan | collected 2013-07-15
AGCAATCTTATTCTTTTTAGAGAAGTTCTCTTTTACATACCCATTTCTACCAGAGGTGATAGATAACAGTAAGGGACTATCAGGATTCTTTACAGTGTAGTCTCTGATTCTTTTAAGAGTTTCAATCTCTTGACCACGTTCTGCAGCAATATCTTCTACAGGAGCAGCTCCAGGTTTTTGAGAAAGCTCAGTGATACTCTGCACTGTACTTAAATACGGCTGACCCTTTTCATTGGTATAAACTCTTCTAATAGCAGCATAGGGTAGGACACCTACACCATCTTTATTGAGACGTCCGTTTTCATCTACATACAGCTGATTTCCTTTAGAGTCAGTATACACCATAAGGATATCATTACCCTCTTCTCTAGCTTTCATCTTCTGCTCCTTAGTCATAGCTCTAGGACCAGCTTCATCATCTGTATTAAGATACTCTTGGGTACTTTCATAAAGCTCCTCAAAAGGAACCTGACTAGCTCTAACAGGCATCAAAAAGATACCTGTAAAACCATCCACCTTTAAGTTGTCTGCATTAAGAGAACCACTTTCAGAGATAAGAGTATTAAGTCTTCTTGTTAAAGCAAAGTAGGCCTGTTTCTTAGGATCTTTATCAACAACATTATCTGTCTCCCTAAGTCCTCCATATGTTTGAGCCTCTTGGTTTACCAGAGAGTAACCGGTAGAAGGTTTAGCCTTAAAGTCTTTTTTTAAATCCTCGTCCTGTTTTTCAACAGTTTCATACTCCTCAGGGCTAGCAAATTTCTGTTCACTTAAATTCTCTTCAACAATTTCCTTAGCTGTTTCAAGCTCTAAGTTTTGATTAAGATTCAGAAAGCTGATGATGTTATTTACATCATTAAAGCTTCTTCTCATTCTATCAATCTTGCCTAGGTCTAAACCACTATCTTGTAAAAAGTCAGCAATGATATCATTACTATTACTAGCTGTAATAAGTAACGTAGGCATATGTTGTACGTAGTCTAAAGCATTAGCCTGATCCTTAGTTTTGTTAAAGATCAAGTCATACACTTGCTTCATGTGCTGCTCTGGATTATACTTATCACCTCTATTTTTAGAGGCAATAATCTCTCCATACACCACCTTATACAATCCCTCAATCTGCTTTGCTGATAGTTTACAAGCCATAGTTATCAATTAAATATCACAACCAAGTAAGTCTAACAAATCATTATTATTATCACTATTGTCCGTCTTCTTAGAATCTAACATTTCTTTTTCAATATCCTTTATTTTAGAAGCATTATTTTTAAAATCTTCTAAACTATCACGGGACTCTTTGATAGTCTCCTGGTCTGCTTTAGAAACTGTCACCTCTTCAGAAACTGGTTCCACCTTAACAATCTTCTTTTTCTCCACTGTAGTTAGATTTTTTCTAAGATTTTCGGCATTAATAGTTTCTACAACACCTTTTGGAGATCCCACCATCTTTACGTTGACGGTATTTTTCTTTGCATTAGTGCTTGTAACCCAACCCTTTCTGCCGTCAGTAAAGGTAACATAATCTCCTTTAACTAAATCAGTTGGGTTCATATTTCCAAGCATCTCATTACGACGTTGTTCCACTAATGCTAATACATCTCTAGAAGATATCTTACCTTCTGCAACAAGTTCTAATAGATTAGCTGTAGCTGTAGTGTTATCATTAAGTTTAGTGTTAGGCATCTCTCTTAATGAAGACACAGAGTCTAAAATAGATTTTGCTTTTTCTGTTCCAGATGTTTCTTCTATAACTACCTCAGCAGGCTGAGCTTCTTCTAAACTAGCCAGTTCTTCTTTTAATGCTTTAAGCTCTTGGTTATATAATTCAATATCCTTTTCAGCTCGAACAATAGCAGCATTACTATCTGTATTGTTCATAAAACGATAGGTAGTCTGAATTTGATCTTCAAGACGAGAAATGTTTTTCTGTATTTCTGCTTTACGATCTATAGTAATAGGAGCTACTTCTATTCCAACTTTTCTCCATTCAGCTTCTGTTCTAAATGGTTTTATAATTTGCTCTTTTGTAACTTCCTTAGCAGATACATCACCATATCCAGGAGCATTAGAATCTGGAATTATATAATATTTACCATCTTCTGTTTGCACATAATGTAATCCGCTTAAATAAGTATCTATACGTATATTAGATGTTATACCAAGATCTTCATTTAATGTAGTTTGTACTTCTTCTACACTATCAATTTCTTCTGTTTCAAGAGTAACAGGTGTTGCAGTAGTAGCCCCAAGCATCTCTTGACGTATCTCTTCTTTTCTTTCAATAGAAACACGGTTTATAAATCCTTGTTCTGCTGGAGTAAAGTCAGTAATAGGCTTACCAGCCAACATTTCTCTTACTAAACTCTCACCTATACCCGTATCAAGATCAAGACTAATACTAGTAGGCTCAGCAGGTTTAGCTCCTTCTAAAGCAGCTAGTTCTGCATTATATCTATCATTAATTTCTTGATCTCTTTCCTCATTTGGCTCGTTCCATTTTAATAACTCCTCTTGTCTTCTTCTTTCTATATCAGCTCTAGCATCTGTAGAAACAGGAGCTGTTGGTGTGGGAGCAGGAGCTGCAGTAGGTTCTGCTGGTTTAACAGCAGGAGCAGGTGTAACAGCAGCAGCACCCTTCTTCTGCTCAGCTTCATACTGAGCTTTAATATTAGCAGCCTTAGCTGATGTCTCTACATACTCATCATATGTAATATCAGCCTCAGGATTATTATCTATGTATTCATTATAAGCAGCCTCAAGTCTAGAAGCTAAATCTGCAGGTACTACTTCTTTCTTCTTAGCTTTTTTCTCCTCAGGTTTTTCTTCTTCAGCCTGAATCTGTTGCTCAGCTATTTTTTTCTTCTCTTCTTCATCCTGTTGAGCTTGTTCTTGAGCTTCTTGTTCAGCTAACTTATCCTGTCTAAGTTTAACAAATATCTCAATAGCATCTTTAGCCTTCTCCACTCTAGGATCTGTTTCACTCAAAGGTTCTCCGCTCACTAAATCTAAAAACTGTGTAGGAGAAGCTCCTTCAAAAACCATTGCTTGAAGTTCCTCATCTGTCAACTTTACTCCAAGTTGAGCAATATACTCTGTGAGCTTATTAAATTCATTAATAGAAAGAAATTCATCAAAAGCATTAGCCATTAACTTTTCTCTCTGCTCATACATGTTTCTGTATGTCTCATTTATAATTGTAGCATGTCTAGCAAACATTTCAGGATTGGTCAGTCCATTTACATTCTGTAAATAATTCTGAGCATCCTTACCTAAACTATAAATGTCTAATATTTTTTTGAAAGAGTCATCTATCTTACCTTCAAAAACATATTCATCATTGTTAATGTTAGCAATTGCTTTTAGGTATTCTTTATAAGCATCACGTAACGGTGCTATAGCTTCCTCATTAAAAGGAATTTCAAACTGTCCGTTTTCATTTACGTTAGTCTGACTCTTTAATCCAGCTTGATATCTCTCTAATGCATTAGAGTATTTAACTAAAGCTTCTAACTTAGTTCTTTTTTTAGCAGCAAGTTCTTTTTGTTTAGGGTCATCAGACTGCTCTAACATTTTTATTTCATCACCAAGAATCTTGATCTCATTATTCATAAGATCATTATTTTGTAATACTGTGATGTCTGTAGCAGAAGCAGATGCAACTGGTCTATTTGTAGACAAGTCTGACATCAAACCTTGTAATCTCTGTGTAGCTCTGTTAAATCCAAACTGTGAAGCAATGATTAACTTCTTAGCATCTTCATAAGCCTTATAAGCTAACACCTCATTTACATACTTGTCCCCATTTGTCTTTTTATATTTCTTAGGATTAAAAGGATTAGAGAATTGAGAATTTACTTTTCCATATACATCTTTAATCTCGTTAGCCCTGGCTATATATTCGTTTAGTTTATCTTTAGCTTTAGTACCATCTTGTAAGTTAAAGGCTGAGGCAAGCTCTACATCAGAAAGCTTACCCATATCTTCTAATGCATTAATAACTAAATCAAAGGTCTTAGTATCTAATGCTGTAAAAATGTGATCAAACGTTTTCTCATCTTTTGAGTCATAAAAAGTTTTATCATCATCATTTAACTCAGCCTCAGACATGTTTAAGTTTGCCCTATACTGGTTAACCACACTTTCTTTTCTACGTGAAAAGAACTTTTCAGGGTCAGCCATAATTCCATTTATTGCATTTATGGCATCTGTCTTTAAAGTCGCTTTCTGTTTAAGATATGCATCATATCTTTCTTTTCTAAACTTCTGGTTGTACATCCTACCTAATCCATTCACAGTACCAAAAATAGTATTCTGTACAAGTTTTGTACCTCCTCCCATCAAGAAACCATTTAAGAAAATCTCAGCTCCTTGTGGAGACCAGATGTTTTCTTTAGCAGCACCCCACACCATACTTCTTGCATAGTCTTCCCCACCTAATGCAGGGTTCTTATATACATTATTATAGTAGTTTGCAATAGATGCTCCTGCAGTTTCTTGTAAACTTTCCTGTACACCTTCTGCAAAATTTGCTTTAGTGTAGTTAATAAAGTTTCCTAAGTATGCTTTTGGAGTTTTAATTAATCCTTTAGCTCTTGAAGCAAAACCTTGAACGGATTCTGAGAAAGTTCTGCTAGCAGCGTCATAAGATATTTGTTTAGCTATTGATTTTCTACTTGCTTGTTCTGCAGCATCTAATGCATTATCTAATGCTCTAAACTTAAAAAGCCCATCAAATACCAATCTGTTAGAAAGATAAATGATAGGTACATTTACAAGAGTGTCTAGCTTACCTGCTTTTTCAGCATTCTGATAGATTGTAGCCCATGCATTTTGATCAGGTAATTGACCATTATGAGTCTTCATATAGTAGTCAAGCTGCTCGTCAAGCACTTGATTGTACACTCCACCACCTTCTAACTGAGCTTCACTAACAGCAAATAATCCTTCTCTTATATCTCTATAGAAGCTACCAAAAGCACTAGATGCTTTAGCAAAGTTACTTAAATTAGCATATGTACCTGTCCCTTGTCCAATCTCGGATAGAGTTTTTGTAGTTCCTCTAAAAGGATTTACAATATTAACTGCACCTTTTCCAAGAAGTAAACCTCCGGTTTTTACACCTGTATAAAATTTTCTAGCATTGTTTATATCCTTAAAAGACTTAAGAATACCAAACCCACCCTTAAGTACTTGTGCACCACCACCAAGAGAAGTTTGTCTAAGACCAGCTTTAGCAACTTCTGTTGCTCTACGTAGTGAAGCTAAACGTCCTGTAGCTGTTGATATGTTCACTCCAGTACGTGCAGCTGCTGCACCAGCTGTAGCACCACCTGTAGCAGTTGTTATTAAACCTAAAGCAAATTCTTCAGCTAAGACGTTTGCAACAATACCAATTGAATAAGCCATGTTTAGAGAAAAGTTAGATGTCTTTCCCCAAACTGTTTCTTTTGAAGACATACCAAGCCTCATAGCTTTTTCATACTGTTGAGCAGCTTCTCGATCAGGATCAAAAAGTCCTGATTCTCCTGTAAAGTAATTACTAATTGTTCTATAGTTACTTACAAAAGCTGATCCAAATAAACTTCCCCACTGACCAGTCATTCTTTTAAAATCCTGCCAACCACTTGTATTTTCTTCTTTATTAAAATGTTCTTCGTTATTTTCTAATGGGTTGAAACCAATCTTATTAAATGTACTTTGTCCATATCCTCTATATCTGTCTACATTACTAGTGTATTGATCAAATGTATAAGCTCCATAAGCAAGCATTGGATCTCTATAACTTTCAACTTTAGCGGGGGCAGTTTCACTAAAATTTTTTAAACTTTGTCTTTGTTTATTTGACAAGTTTACAAGATCATTCATTGTCATATTAGGCTTCTGTGCAGGGACAGGATCACCAGGTCCCCCACCTTGATTACTAATAGACGTTCCTGTATTATTTTCAGGAGTTTTTTTAATGTTGTCTACATTAAAACCAGCCAAATCTCCAAAAGGATCTTCAGCAGTGCTAAAGTCAAGCTCTGCACCATTCACTTGACTATTCTCAACTTCTGAAGCCACCATTTGATTAGCAGCTTCAAAGTCATTAGAAACAGTCTGATCGTTTAAACCAAATGTATTCTCTAAAGCCATTACTCTTGGGGTTGTTGTAATTTAGCAGGATCTTTAACAGCTCTCATTGCATCAACAGCTTCTTTTAGCTGTTTATTTAAAATATAATTTTGCTGCAGTATTGGTAAGATTTGTTCTCTAAGATAACCGTCAATATCTGTAGCTCTGTCATATTTAAATACTTTTGGCTTTAGACTAATAGTATCAAAGTTATAAGTATCAGGTCTAAAGTTAACTACATAACCTGCCACTCTAACACTATCATTTGCTTGTTTAGTAAGTTCAATATTACCTACTCCTTTAAAAGGTAGGGTGACATCTGAGTTCATATTTAAAAGAGCTTCAACATTAGATATTTCTGTTGACTCTTTAAACTTAATTCCTAAATTAGTTTTCTTAGAACTAACATCTGCAGGAATATATATTGTAAATCCATCTGTTGCAATCTCTGGGTTTTGTTTAACAACCTTAGCATCAACATCTTTTTCACCTGAATTATATTTACTTTGACTAAGGTAATCGCTGGTAAGTTTTATATGAAAAGCATGGTATTTTTGTTCCCCACCAACAATCCCCTGAAAAGATACACTACCAGCAAACTTATGTGACTTATGTCTTTTTTGAGCATCTGTGTACTTTTCACCAGGTATTTGTATATCCTCTTTGATAAGGTTCATTAGTTGAACTATAGCTTGTTTTTCTTTATCAGAATCAGGAACATCTTCCCCAACTTTTCCAAAGCCAGCTGTTGCACCACTCTCAGGATCTGTCATTAAGGATGCAAGTGTTATAAACTCTCTAATCTGAGGTTTAAAAACAATCTTACCACTTCTGTCTTTCCACTTCATATCAGAAAAGTTAAAATCAAAAGCTCCTGTAGGACTTTGTTTATCACCACCTTTCTGACTAGTTAACATTGCCTCTTCATCAGCACCAATGTAAATACTCTTAGTTTTTTCTTCATTATAATACTTCTTTAAATTACCTAGCACACTTTCGTATGAATTAGATTTAACTGCTTTGTCAAGTTTTTTTTGTTTATTAAGAAGAGATTGATATTCTTCAAAATCTTCTCTAGTGTTAAGAGACCAAACAGGTCTATTATCATTACCACCTGCATAACCTTGCCTTATTCCTTTAGTGGTTTGTCCGTAAAATCGATTGTAAAGACTGTTTGAATCTAACAAAGGATTACCCTGAGCAAGCTGTCTGTTTATTTCACGTTGATCAGCCTGCAATTCAGTTTCATCTACAAATCTTCTTTGTGACGGAAGATATACACGAGTGTTTCTTAACTTGGTTAAATCACTTAAAAAACCTTTTGTTCTTATATCCTCATATTTCTGTTTAATAACTTTATCAAACTGTTCTTTTGTTCTTAAGTTACCTTTTTCATCAAATAAAGCTTGATGAAAATTAAACTCATAATCATATGGATTTTCTGTATTAGCATCAGCTCCAACAGCCATTTCTCTAAAGTTATTATCAAATTTATTTTTTTGAAGATTATACTTTGCAGATAACATCACTGAATTATAATTATTCATTCTTAAGTTCCAGCTTGTCTCTGCATCAAGATTTGGATCATCTTCAAATTGAGTAGCCTGTTCTAATAGTTGTTTAGCCTGCTCTTTATCTTCTTTAAATATTCTAGAAAATTCTGATAGAGGGATTTGCCTTCCATTTACAGATGGAAGCTTACCTAATGTTTGAAATATAGTGGTGGCATATTCACTATTTAACTGAGTAACCTCATCTTGAATTTTAGTTAAATATTTAGTATTTAAATCAAACATGTCCTCATCTCTATACTCTTGCTTTTCTTGTCCACCAACAACTTTACCTTCAAAACTTCCTTTATATCCTGGAATTGTAGCAGGAAGAGGTTGTGGAGGAGCAGTTGTTGTTGTATCAACAGTATTAGCTGTAACGACAGGGGCTTGATTATTTTGTTCAAACTCAAGACCTTGTGGTTGAGCAGTAGTTTGATCCTGTGGACTAGGCATAGGATCAAACATATCTTGTAAAAAGTTTTCAGAGATTAGTGCCATAATTTAAAAATTAACCTTTTCCTCTAGCTTTTTGTTCAACATCATTTACACTTTCTTCAATGACTTCACTTTTAGATGTTTTCTTGGGTTGTTGAGGTTCTCCTGGTTTTGGTGGTTCCTCATCCTCTTCATCATTTTTTCCTGTAAGACCAAGTTCTTTTCTTTTTTCCAATGCCTTAATTCTATTTCTTTGTCTAATACTTTCCATTCTACTTTGTACCCCAAATTGAAGCTGAGAACGAAGTTCAGCAAGAGATATAGGATTCACCTTAACAGTCTCCTCAGCATTTTTATATGCTAAAGTTTTAGCAACTGCATTAGATATAAGATTATAGTTAGACAGTGTTACATATCTATCAGCAGCAGCTCTCATATCTTCAATGTTGTCATACTGAATATCTTTAAGAGGAATAATATTATCTCTTAATGCTTTTGAAGCTTCCTCAGCTTGTTGAAGATTACTAACATCTTGTAAATACTGAACATAGTCAGGATTGTTCATACTAGGAACAATTCCTTTAGTTCTAATAAGCTTATCCCAAGACTCAACTTTTTGTCTTAGAGTACTAATAGATGCATCAAACTGATCTACTTGTTTCTGAGAATCCTGTCCAAGTTTTCTAATAGCAGTGGTAAGATAGACAGCTTCAGCCTTATCTTCTCCTCCGTAAACACCAGCATTTTGTTTTATAAAATCTTTTCTTTCTACATATGCTTGAGTTCTAAGCATTTGTTGAACAGCTGGATCTTGATTAAGCAAATTATTTACAAAGGCTTGAGATATTGGAAAAGCAAGTTCACCATTTTTTTGGGTCCAGATATAACTACCATCCATTTTATCTTGCTTTACACTAATACCAGCATCTTTATATAACTTATTAGCAAGTGTAAAAACATCTACATTAGGAGTATACTTAGGAGCTGACATGCTTAAGGCAGTTTCAGCATCAGCATTTCTAAACTCTTGGGCTTGATAGTCTAATGCTTTTCTACCAACATCCCAATACATCTTTCTTGTCTTCTCATCTAAAGAAGTTCTAAGCTTTTCAGCTCTGCCAACTTCAGACATGTAGTTTTTAGTGTAAGCAATATCTTTTACAATAGTTTTATCCGTTGTAATAGGATCAAACAAACTAGTCGCAATCTGTTGATTCTGAGGCATTGAGAAGTCTAAAGCACTAATTGAGTTTAGACTTTCTGTAATAGTTTTAAGATAGGTATCTCTCTTCTCAATATTATCATCTCTCATCATAGCAGAAGAAAATATAGAGTCATACAAAGACTTTACTTTCTTTGCACCCTGCTGATACATAGACTCCCTTAGTTTGAGCATTCGTTCAATCCTGTTAAAGTCAGGATCAAACTGCCCAGACGAAGGGAACACATCAGTCATTCCAGGTATAAATGTTGCCATAGCTTACAATAATAATATAGTCTAAAATTTTTAAAGTTTAAAACTAAACTTTAAGAGTTTAATCACCATCTAAATCAAAACTGGTACTAGAACCTCCTACAGGATTACCATACTTATCTGTTCTCTGAGTTTCTCTACCCGATCTAATTGCCAACATAGCTAAGTCAGATGCTCTCTCTTTTTTCTTTTCATCTGACAAATCTGTTCCAGCTAAAGATTCTAAGTAAGTGTTATAGTATGAGTTAAAAGCAGATCCTAATGCAGCTAAATCAGATCCTGTAGAGTTACTGCTACCATATCCAAGACCAGCAAATCCTGCCGTATTTGGTTTAAAAACTTGTCTACCTGTCCAAGGATCTTTAAAGAAATGTGTGTTTGTAGCATTGATATCTCCAAACTTCTGTCTGTTGTTCCAAGCTCTATCAAGTGCTTTACTAGTATCTTTAAGCATTCCTCTAATAGCATTATCATACTGCTGTAAAGCTGTAGCATTGCCTGCCCAAAGTTCTTTCATTGCTGCAGCACGTTGAGCTCTGATAGCATCTCTTCTTCTAACTTCTTGAGACTCATAAGCATTACCTCTATTAATATTATTACCAACAACATTAGCAATATCTTGAACTGCTCCTTCAGCCACTTGACCAGCTATATTAGATAAGTTAGCCGATAACCCTTGTGGTGCAGTGTATGCTCCAAGAATATTAGCCTGGGTGTTAAAGAGACCTTGTCTAGAAGCCACTCTTGCTCTAGGATCTTCTAAATATAAAGGTGCCTTTTCATACTCTGGAGTTGGAACAAAAGGCATGATTAATCTAGGAAACACTGCACTAGATGCAAACATATTGTAAGCATCAGGAGCTGTATATCCAAATGGAGTTTCACTAGACCCTCTATTACAGAAAGCCATTGCTTCTTCTGCTGTTCTAAATCCACCAGCTCCTGCAGAAACACTCACAGGTTTAGCAATATACTTTCCTTTATTAGCAGGATCAGGAGCACATACGTATCTAGTTTCTGTATTAATACCAGGCCCAGGAGGTTTTCCAGGAGGCACTTGAATATTTGGAGGAGCAGGTTGCTTGGGTTTACCAGCAAGTTTAATTAATTGACCTATATCTGTATTACCTCTCCAATCATCAGCTTTAGTAATTCTTCTTGTAGGTTCTTTTGAATATCCACTACCCTTAGGTTCAGGCACACCTTTATACTCAATAGCAAATAGAGATCCATATTTTTTAGAAAAATCAGGATCAGAAGAAAGAAGATCATACATATCAAGAAAAGCCTGCTGACTTCTTCTAATATCTTGTCCTGATTGAGGAGTCAGTCCTAACTTCTTTGCAATCTTATTGTAGTAAGTATTAGCACCCCCCTTGTCCCATTCTTCAGTAATAAGCTCAGGAGTACCAGCAAGTTTTTCATTAATAACATATTTTTGACGCTGGCCTTCTAAAAGACTATTGATATATTGCTCTTCTGTAACAGAATCACTTTTACCTCTTTCAGATTTATATTTTTGATAAAGAGCCGTTCTTAAGTCAGCTGTTTCAGGGGCGGTGAATAAAGTTTTAAATTCTTCAAAGTCTTTGCTCCAAGTTGCTTCACCTGCTTTTTGAAATTTAGGAAGAGGACCCCCACCCTTAGCTTTGCCCATAAGTTTCTGTTGAGCAAACATTGGAAGCTGACCGCCCTTCATTGACTCTTGAACAGCAGCAAGCTTTGCAAGCATACCTTCATTTTTGTCAAGCATCATCTGAGCAGTAGACTTCTGTAAAGGATCACTATTTATATCCTTAATAATAGCATTGTATTCATTAAGCTTAAACTTCTTAGAAATTTTAGCCGGTGTAACACCCTTCTTCCATAAAGCTTTTGGAACATTAAACATTTCAAGGATTGCAGGATCTTTAATTTTAAGAGCCTTTGTATCACTAAACATAAATGAAGGTGTCTTAGGATCAGCAGATTCAATCTGTTCTGCTGTTAAAAGAAGACCACCATCTGTATGTCGTTTACCCTCAAGCTCAAAGAAACTGTTGCTTCCATCAGCCTCAGGTCTAATAAATGTTTCTCCACCTTCTGCTTCAATTACAGGTTCATCTGCATCGTCACTCTTATCTTCAGACATAGTATTTGTATAATGATCAGCAGTAGTTTTACTCATATCTGTATAAAACTTCTTCCAACCAAGATCTAAACTATATCCTGATTGACCTCCATATTTCATTTCCTGAGGTCCTCCTACAATACGAATCTTAATTTTATCTGTATCTTTTGTCATAAGGTTTCCTCCAAATTGTGTTATAAACATCCCTTCATTTATGGGAGTTAACATGTTAGGAAATTGAACACCTGTATTAGTTTCTACATTGCCTAAATTACGACCCTGTTCAACTACAGGATTAAAATTAGCTTCTCTAAATGCTCTATCAAACTCTCTTTTAACTCTTCTGTTTTCTTTAAACTTGGCTGCAGCACTAAGTGCATTAGCAGCACCCATTAAACTAGCATTTAATTTAAATACATCTTGTGTCCATTTGGGAGCTTTGCTATCTCCGGCAGTATTAGCAGCAGGATTAACACCTGTACCAGGTCCTGTCTTTGGAGTTCCTCCAGAAAGTTTTGCATTTGTATTAAACTTCTGAGGCTCCACTTGTTCATTTGGAACACATTTCTGATCTCCAACACTCCATGTCTCTTTTCCTATTACACAGCCATATAAGTCATACTGCTCAGCAGCAGGTGCTGCTGATTGTTGAACTGTATTAGACCCTTTATAGTTAATATCAGGGACACACTGTTGTAACACAGGATCAAAAATTTCTCCATAAGGACATTCACCTGCAAATTGCATTTGAGGAAGCCCTGTAATTTTAATCTTAGGCATGATTAAAGGTATTGAATTTTATAACCTTTTTTCTTTAACTTTTTAATTTCTTCTTCACTCATTTCATACTCACCACCCACTTTCAAATCTCCACCTACCATTTTTTTACTAGAAGACATAATCTTCTGTTGTACAAATTCAGGGAGAGCTCTAAAACCAGGGTTGTCAAAAGAACCGCCAGCTTCAAACATTACTGCTGGATTGTATGCAGAGTCTGCATAAAGAGGTACATAACCACCACTAGCATATGATACTCCAGCTGAATAGGTAGAGTTATTTTTAGTGGGTCCACCATAAGCCATTTTACCTCCACAACCATAACAAGGCTTTCCACCCATTCTCATCATAGGTTGTTGTCCTTGTTGAGGCTGAGCCATCATCTGTTGCATTTGTTCTGCAACAGCCTGAATCAACTGTGTTCCTTGATCCTGAGGGATACCAGCTTCTACAAGTTGCTGTAAGATTTCTTGAGGATCTGCTCCTTGTTGTAAAGCTTGAGCAATAAACTGAATAATCTGTTCTTCTTGACCTCCACCACCTTGCTGTGGAGCAGGTTGCTGCATCATTTGACCAGCCATCTGCATAGTAGGAATAGAGGTATCCCCACCATACATATAAGCACCCCCATACATAGCCATCTCCAACATTTCTGCATCAGGGTGAGCTTTAAAGAAAGATTGTTTAGTAGGGTACTTTTTATAAAAGTCTTTTTCAGTTTTAACCCCTGCAATTTTTAAGAATTGTTTTACCATTTTATTTTTTATTAAAGATTATTTGTATTCATTTAACCAACCACCTCTTTGCATTGCTCTTTTACCATAAGAACCACTTATTTTTAAATTACCCTGTTTTCTCATAGGAATATTTAAGCCAGCCTCTATATTATAATTTAATGCTTTTTGAGGAGGTAATAGTCTTTCCATCCTACTCATTTCAGAAAGTTCTGGATCTCCAAAGAATTTATCTACAGAAGCATTTAATGTAAGTCTAGGAGCTCTCTCTGCATCACGTTTACCAAATCTAAAATCAGAATCTAAATTTGCTGCCCAGCTTTGTCCAGGAACATAATTGCCAGAAAGATTTAATGAACCTCTTTTACGAAAAACTTCTGGAAGAGAAAATCTCATATCGTGAGTTTTTCTTCCAAATGGATCTGTAGAGTAGTTATACCCTAAACTAAACTTAGGATAGCTAAGTTCAATACCAGTTCTTGTATTTCCTCTTGTAGGAGCTACCTCAGGACCAAACATATCCATAGGTACACAATCTCCTACTTCTTCCAAAAATACAAAACCTTCTGGACATTGTCCTCCACCTTGCATTTGGGGAAGGTTTGGAGAGTATTCATTTACAACGTCTCCTCCATCTTGATACTGGTCACCATAAGTCATATAATCTGATACAGCATCTGCATAGTGATCCATTACAGCAAGCTTAGAACTAATCCAAGGTTCTAAATCTGAATTAGGCTTAATAAACTTACGTAGCTTTCCAAGCTTATCCATTACAGCACTCATCTGTTGCAAAGCCATTCCTCCGTCAGCTTCACCACCTTTTTGCATCATACCTGCCATGCTCCCCATACTTCCAGCACCGGGTGCTATTAGATTAAGAAGTTGTGGATTATCCTTTATAGTTTCCTTTGCTTTATTAACTCTATTCATCATACCAGGAAGTAACAACATTCCAAATGCAGCTTTAGGAAGATTATTATTAGATTCACCACCATTTTTTAAAAATCTATTTCCTTGTTTTGCAAACTGACCCACCTCTACAGCATCACCAGAGTTTGGGTCTATTATATAATTTTTACCATCAGACCATGTTTGAATATCAGCTCCAGGAGGAGGTATAAATCCTTTTAAAGAACCAGAAGCAGTTCTTCTAGAACTAGGTATACCTTCACGATTCATAAGTCCCATATCTATTCTACTAACCTCCCTACCTGACTCATCAACAATTCTTTCAATTAAAGGAACAAACTTCTGCTTAGATGTAAAAGATCCAAACCAACCATCTTCAGCAGAAAGATTATCAAACTGATCTTTTCTTTTTATACCTCTTTCATCTTTAAACTTTTGATTATTTTTCTGAAACTCTAAAAACTCTCTCTGAGCTCTTGGAACAATATCATAGTTTATGACTGTATCTGGATACATTTGTCTATATTCATCAAATAAACCTCTTCCTAGGTTCTTTGATCTATTGTCTAATGTTCTACTTCCAGATAAACCTTTCTGAGATGCAAAGTCTATAAGACGGTTCCACTCCTCCATTTCTCTTGGAGTTAAGCCAGGAGTTTCTCCAGGAAAACCTGTCTCAGCTTTATATAAAGGCATTTCCATACCATACTCAGCTTTACGCCAAGTACCACCTTTACCTTTATACCATTTAGCAGCCCAGCCGTTTGCATATGCAGATGGGTATACATCAAATTTTTGTCTAGCTAAAGACTTAGCTTTAGACCACAGTGAGGGATTGTTAGGTTTGTTTGCCATACAAATTATTTTCTTCTATTGTGAGAATAAGGAATTCTTTGACTACTTGTTTTAGATGATTTAAATTTAGATCTTTCTTCTGAGCTTAACTCTGATGAGGTTTTAGGTGTTTTAGAAGATACTCTTTTAGAAGGTCTACAAGCAGGATATGCTCTACTCTCTCCTTCTTGTCTACCACATGGTTTACCACTTTTAATATCCACCCACTTTTCTGCAAACCATCTGTCCAATCCACCGTGTTGTCCACCTTGTTTCTTTTTAGGAATAAACTTTGGATTATTTGGATTAAATGGTTGGTAATCATTGGTATTCCAAATACGACCATACCAAGTATCATAATAATTACTACTAGGAACTCCTGGAGCTGGATTATTAATATTTCTATAATACCAATCTCTTCCTTTATTCATCAGTATTCTTCTCTCGTTTTCTGGGAGCTTTCCTATTGTAGCATTATATTCTTGATCAAATGAATATACTGCATTTTTTCTACCAGGCCACTTTCCTTCTGTATCTAGTTTTGAAGGATCATACTTTTTATAATATTCCTGTAAAGCATATGCTCTAGGATCTTTTAGTATTTTACTATTAGCCTGATCCCAACCAGCATTAAAGATAAAATCCATAGCTTCGCCAGCTTCCATTGCACTAGCGTTAGGTAGTATCTTTTTTACTTCTGGATATATATTTCCCATTAGCATATTCATATACTTAGGGTCACTATAGTATGGTAAAGGAGTTCCACCTGGACCACCTCTTAGCTGTTCATATTGTAATATTTTATTAGCTTGATGTCTAACACTATCAGCAGAGGATTGAATACCAACTTGTTGAGTAGTTCCAGCAAATTGCATTTTAGGAACATGTACAGGTTTAGGTTTAGGATTTGTAAGCATCCAACTAGAATTATACGGACCACCTAGCTTAGCTTTATAATCATCTAACCAATTATCTGTTTTAGATGTAAGATGATATTCATCTATATAATCAGCATCTTG
>Ga0181344_1000479_pt1 | contig 15939 bp, 15 predicted proteins | sample Su13VDMLBDD_FD_130098 | JGI IMG/M metagenome (GOLD analysis project Ga0181344, IMG submission 130098) | Freshwater viral communities from Lake Michigan, USA - Su13.VD.MLB.D.D | ecosystem: Environmental > Aquatic > Freshwater > Lake | place: USA: Michigan | collected 2013-07-15
AGAGATCAAAATCGCCCCAAGAATGAGCCTAGACGATGGTATTCAGGCTGTAAGGCGTATCTTGCCTAGATGTTGGTTTAACGTGCCAAAGGTACAGACAGGATTGAACTGCCTGAGAAACTACCGCAGAGACTACGATGAGAAGCGTAAGATATTCTATGAAAGACCACTTCACGATTGGTCTAGTCATGGAAGTGACAGTTTTAGATACTTAGCCCTTGGACTTGATGAAGGTCACAGTACTTGGGATAAGCCGATTAACAAAGCACCGAAATGGATTGTGTAATGTATGTAGAACGCCAAGGGGTCAATCTTGCCCCAAAGATAAAAGAACTTGAAATGCGTGTCGAAATGTTAGAAAATGTGGTAAAAGCATTACAATTGGAAAAGCCCAAAATGGGTCGCCCCCCAAAGGACAAACATGGCACAGAACGAATTGTTGTCGATAATTCAAGCGGAAATTGATGACTCGATTGGCTACATCGAAAGCGAGACTGTAGAGCAGCGCAAACAAGCACTAGAGGCTTACTTACGTTCCCCTTACGGCAATGAAGTCGAAGGCAAGTCTCAGATCGTTACAGGTGAGGTAGCCGAAGCAATCGATGGTGCTTTGCCATCCTTAGTTCGCATCTTTACAGGCTCAGACAACATTGTTGTTTTTGAGCCACAAGGCCCTCGTGATGAAGCCAGCGCAAAACAAGCCACAGACTATTGCAGTTGGGTATTTTTGCGTGATAACGAAGGTGTAGCCATTCTGCATGATTGGTTCAAAGATGCTTTGCTTCAGAAAAATGGCATAGTTAAAGCATACTGGTCTGACGAGGAAAACATTACCAAAGAGCGTTACTTCAACTTGTCTAACGATGAGTTGGCAATGCTCATGTCTGACGACACAATGGAGATTGTCGAGCAAGACACAGAGGAGTTTCCTATCCTAGATCAAATGGGTAATCCTGCGCTAGACCAGATGGGTCAGCCAATGATTAACTCCATTCACAACGTGGTTGTGCAGCAGAAGAAGATGGTTGGTCGGGTTCGCATTGAGAACGTGCCTCCAGAGGAGTTCTTGATTAGCAAGAAAGCCAGAACGATTGCTGATAGCCCATTCGTAGCACATCGTCAAATGCTGACTCGTAGTGACTTGATCGCTATGGGCTTTAACAAGAAGCAGGTAGAAGGTCTGCAAATGGGTGATGCCCTTGCATACACTCCAGAGCGTGTGGCTCGTTTCTCTGCTGGTGAGCAACCTTACCAGATTCAGACTGATGACCCATCCATGCAAGAGATTGAGGTCTTTGAATGCTATGTTAAGACTGATGTAAATGGTAAGGGTATTGCCTCACTCGTTCAGGTGTTTTACGCATCTAACGAGATTCTTGAGGATACCAAAGGTAAGGAAATGGTCGAGGAAGTGGACTACGTTCCTTTCCACTCAATCTGCCCCATCCCAATCCCACACAAGTTCTTTGGTAACTCACTTGCTGACAGAACCACAGACATTCAGCTAATCAAGACTACGATCACTCGTCAGATTCTGGACAACTTATACCTAACAAACAATGCACGAGTAGTCGCTGTTGAAGGCCAAGTAAACCTAGACGACTTGCTTACATCTACAGCAGGTGGTGTTATTCGTGCCAAGTCTCAGGGTGCTGTATCTCAGTTAGCTGTTCAGAACGTAGCGACTGCTGCTTTCCCAATGCTTCAGTACTTGGATACCATGCAATCCAAGCGTACTGGCGTATCTGATGCTTCACAGGGTTTAGACCCATCTATCTTGCAGAACGTGACTGCTGCTGCTGTTGCTTCTATGCAACAAGCTGGCGCAGGTAAGATTGAACTGATGGCTCGTTTGTTTGCTGAGACAGGTGTTAAGTCTCTGTTTAAGGGTATTTTGCATCTCTTGTGCAAGTACCAAGATAAGCCTCGTTTGGTGCGTATGCGTGGTGAGTTCGTAGAGTTTGACCCTCGCACATGGGCTAATCAGTACGATGTAGCGATTAACGTAGGCTTGGGTGCTGGCAACAGACAAGAGCAAATGGCTATGCTGAACATGGTTCTTGCAAAACAAGAGCAATTGATTAACCAGTATGGCCCTGCTAATCCTTATGTCTCTCCTGCTCAGTATCGTTCTACCTTGGGTCGGATGGTTGAGTTGGCAGGATTTAAGGATTCTGGTGAGTTCTACAAAGCGATCACACCAGAGCAAGATCAGCAGTTGTCTAATCCTCCTCCTCCACAACAGCCACAAATGCCTCCAGAAGTTCAGGCATTGATGCAAAAGACTCAAGCTGAGATTCAGGCTAACCAACAAAAAGCCCAAGCTGATATGCAACTGCAACAACAGCAAATGCAGATTGATATGCAAATGGCTCAACAAAAGGCTGGTCTTGAGATGCAATTGCTTCGTGAGAAAGAAGCGGCTAAGTTGCAATTAGAGCGTGAGAAACAACAGGCTTACTTTGCTATGAAGCAACAAGAGTTTGAGGTTGAGGCTCAATTGAAAGCAATGAAGGTCGGTGCTGGTATCACTTCTAACGTAGAGATTAAGGGTTAATCATGTCAAACATTGATAATCTCATTAAGCAGATTCAATCTCAAGGCACTACCGACAAGTGGACAGGCGGCTATGGTGCTGAAGCGGCTACCAAGGACATGGCTCGCATCTTGGATAGCATTGGGATTACTGATATTAACCAGTTTGGCCCTGTAACCAAGCAAGTTGAGTTATACATGGGTGAGTCTCCTGATGGCACTCCAATCTATCAAACTCAAGAAGAAAAAACATTTGGAAACAAGATAACTGGTCAAGCCGTTCCAGTTACTTATAGCGAACGTCAAACAGGCAATGCTTTCGGTGGTACTTTTGAAGGCAAAGGTAACACAGGCTATCGAGTAGATTTCACTCCTGATGGCAAACCAATTTTCTATACTACAGGCGCATCTAGTTCTAATGCTGCTGAGATCATCAAACCCTTTGCAACAATGGCTTTGTTAGCTGCTGGTATTGGTGGTTTAGAGTCTTTAGGTTTAGGTGGAGCAGGTGCAACAGGTGGTGCAGCCGCAAGTGGCGCAGGTGCTGCTGGTATGACTGCCGCAGAACTCGCACAATTAGACTTAGCTTTAGGTGGTCTTGGTGGTTCTACTGGTGCGACTACTCTTGGTAATGCTTTAATGACAGGTGCGTCAGTACCAACAATTACAAGTTTGACAGGTGGTAGTGGTCTTTTAACTGGTGCAGCAGGTGGAATTACTGCTGACTCTGTAGCGGCTAAGTTGGCTGAAGGTGCTACAGGAATGGGTAGTAGCACAGGCTTGCTTGGTGCTGGAATGACTGAGGCTGAACTGGCTCAACTAGATTTGGCTTTGGGTGGCTCTGGAGGTTCTGCTGGTGCTGCTGAATTGGGCAATGCCTTGGCTACAGGCGCACCAACAGTTACAAATACTGCTTTAACTGGTGGTAGTGGAATTTTCACAGGTGCTGCTGGTGGAATTACTCCTGAGTCTGTTGCTGCTAAATTGAATGAAGGTGCGGCTACGGCTTCAAATGTTGCAAATGCCGCTAAGTCTGGTTTAGGTGTATCCGAAGCCATTCGAGCCGCAGGTGTTGTTGCAACAATCGCAGGTGCAAACAAAGCACTTGAAGGTGGTGGCTCTGGTGGATTCCCAATAGTACCTATACCTAGCGATTGGACTAGCCCAATTAAACCTACAGGTACAGCAGCGTTCACACCTCTAGCACCGATTGACTTCGGTAATAAAGAAATGCTTCGTGGCACTCAATGGGAACAGTTACTAAGCCCTAGCAAAGCCCCTGCAATGCCAACTTCTACCAACCCATCTAACATGACGTTTAATGAGTTGACCAGAATCTTGGGTGGTTCAAGAGAATCAATCCCAACACAGAACCTATCAATCAACGATGTAATTGCAGGAATACAAAGCCAATATGGACAAACACCTCAAGGCTCAATGGGCTAAGAATCTGTTAAACGATGACTTTTTCATAGAAGTCATAGATAACTTGAAAAAACAACAGATTAGTGTGATAATTAACACAAATAGTAGTGATATAGGTGTAAGAGAAGACGCTTACCGATATATCAAGACAATCGAATTGATTACAGGACACCTAGAAGGCTTGGCCTCGGAAACTCTAATCAAAGAGAAGAAGTGGAAGATTTTGTAATTCTGTGGTATAAAAGCCACACCTCCGTCTAGAAGGTTTCTAGCGATTTTTGAGATGACAAATGGAAAACACCAACCCACAAGGGAGTGAAAGCCTAGATGTAAACCAAGCCGCTTCAGCGTTTGAAGGGATGATGGGTGATTCTGAGGAAGCCGAAGAAGGCCAATCCGAAGGTCAACTAGAAGACCAACAAGAGACTGATGAAGTTGAGTATTCTGAAGAAGAACCCAAGCCAAGATATAAAGTCAAGGCAAGTGGTGAGGAAGTTGAGGTAGAACTTGACGAACTTATCAAAGGTTATCAACAAGGTGCAGATTACACTAAAAAGTCTCAGGCTCTAGCTGAACAACGTAAAGCTCTCGAAGCTGAACGTCAACACTTAGAGTATGTGAAACAAGAGCGACAAGCATATGCCCAGAAGTTGCAAGCGTTGGATAGCTTCCTTTCGCAGCAAGATCAGGGTGTTAACTTAGATGTTCTAAAGGAAACAGACCCCATTGGCTATGCCGTGGCGGTTGCTGAACAGAGTCAGCGTGAGAAGCAATTAGCAGTAGTTAGACAGGAACAGCAAAGACTTGCCCAACAGCAACAATCTGAGCATCATGCCTCTCTGCAAAACCATCTCCGCCAAGAGTCTGAGAAGCTAACCAGTTTGATTCCTGAGTTGGCTACGCCACAGGGTGATGCGGTTCGGAAACAAATCCGTGACTATGCGAAGTCTGTTGGGTGGTCTGACCAAGAACTCAGTCAACTATATGACAGTCGTGCTGTGCTGACTTTGTATAACGGAATGAAGTACGCGCAACTTCAAAAGAGCAAACCAGAGGTAAACAAGAAACTTCAAGCTGCTCCTAAGATGATGCGATCAGGCACTTCTGCTCCGCCAACTAAGTCATCAGGTGATAAACAGGCAATGCAAAGGTTGCGTGAAACTGGAAAAGTCCAAGACGCTGCCAAAGCATTTGAACGATTCTTTTAATTTTGGAGTTTTAAAATGGCTACATATCAAACATATACCGCAATCGGTATGCGTGAAGACCTCTCTGACGTTATCTATAACATCAGCCCTACAGACACCCCTTTCATGTCTTCTATTGGCAAGACAAAGGCTACTGCTGTTCTGCACGAATGGCAAACAGATAGTCTCGCCAGTGCGACTCTTGATAACTACACCGTAGAAGGTGCTACGGCATCTGACGCTACTATGTCCCCAACTACCCGTGTTGGAAACCGCACTCAGATCGCTCAGAAAACTGTGAAGATTTCTGGCACTTTGCAAGCTGTTGACAAAGCTGGTCGTAAGTCTGAAAAGGCTTATAACTTGGCTAAAGCCTCTAGCGAAATCAAGCGTGACATGGAAACTACCCTGTTGAGCAACCAAACTGCTTCTAACGGCAATAGCTCTACTGCTCGTAAATTGGGTGGTCTGCAAGCATGGTTGAACTCCAACTATGATGGCGGTACTTCTGGTGTTGCTGGTGACTTGGGCACTACTGCTCGTACCAATGGCACAAACCGCACTTTCACAGAAGACATCTTGAAGACTGTTGTTAAAGAAGTTTACGCTTCTGGTGGCAATCCTAAAGTTTTGATGGTTAACCCTGCTCACAAGCAGTTGGTTTCTGCTTTCACAGGTATCGCTGCACAGCGTTTTATGGCTCCTAGCAATACCCCCACCACTATCGTGTCGGCGGCTGATGTTTATTTAAGCGACTTCGGAGCAATTTCTATCGTTCCGAATAGATTTATGACTTCTACCAACACTTGCGATGAAGTGTCTTTTGTGCTTGACCCTGACATGGCTGCTGTTGCTTACTTGCGCCCATTCCAGACCAACGAGTTGGCTGTGACTGGTGACAATGAGTCTACACAATTGCTGTGCGAGTACACCTTGGAAGTTAAGAACCAAGCTGCTCACGGCATCATTGCTGACATCACACCTTAATTTAAGGTAACTCCGAAAAATGCCTCAGACTTAAACATCTGGGGCATTTTCTTTTCTACTCAAACTGATAGAATTAGGCTATGCAAAATCCTAACAATTTTAGACAAACTGCTGTTCATGCTGATGGTGAGGGCGGCATCATTATTCAAACTCGTCAGGATGTTACTGACATTGTTGAGCAGAATAAAAAGGAATATAACTCCTTTGATGAACGTGCAAGATGGTCTGATAACTTGTTTGGCAATAAGGTCGCATCCATCCCAATGACTGTGATTGATGATCTGAATAAAGCTGGAATCATGCGTGGCTTTGCTGTCCTTGATGACAAGCGTTTTGCTGCTTGGTTGAATGACCCAATGAATCGTGCATGGCGCACTAGGACAGGAGTAGTATGAGTTTCGCAACTTACTCTGATTTAAAAACCTCAATCGCAGGTTACTTGGCTAGGTCTGATCTGACTAACCAGATTCCAGACTTCATTACATTTGCTGAGAATCGTCTGCGTAGAGAACTGCGTGTTCGTCAAATGCTCAAGTCTGTAACAACGGCTACAGTATCTGGTGACTCAACTGTTGAAGTGCCTAGCGACTTCTTAGAGATTCGTGATTTTGTTGTTTTGACAAACCCAATTCAACCACTAAGTTACTCAAGCCCATCTACTTTGTCTAATGACCCAAGAGCATCAGAAGTTGGTGTTCCTAAGTCTTATACGATCTTGGCTAACGAGTTTCTGTTGTCTCCATCTCCTGATGGGGTCTACACACTAAGACTCTTGTACTATTCTGCTCCTCCTTATATGTCTAGTACAAACGCATCTAATGTGTTTCTAAATGTTGCACCTGACGCACTACTGTACGCTGCTTTGCTTGAGGCAGAGCCGTATCTTATGAACGATGGTCGTGTTAATACATGGGGAACTATGTATGATCGTGCGATTTCCTCTCTCACTAGGTCTGATGAGAATACTCAGTACTCTGGTGTTCCATTAGCAATGAAACTTACTGCAAGGTGAAACTATGGCTGAAATGTCTAACTATTTGGAAAATGCTCTTATCAATGTAACTTTGAGAGCAACTAGCTACACAGCACCAACGACTGTGTATGTGGCTTTGTACACTTCTGACCCAACAGATGCTGATACTGGAACTGAGTGTTCTGGTACATCGTATGCTCGTCAGTCTGTGACGTTTGGTGCGCCTAGCAATGGTGCTACTACTAATTCTGCGGCTGTTGAGTTTCCTCAAGCTGGTGGCTCATGGGGTACGATTACACACATTGGTATTCGTGATGCTTCTACTGCTGGTAACTTGCTTTATCACACAGCACTAGACGCTTCTAAGACTATTGCAACTGGTGATGTGTTTCGCATTGCCTCTGGTTCATTGAGCGTTACTTTAGCGTGAGATGGCTGATTTACTGCCTCCGTGGACAATTGACTCGCTAGACAATTTAAAGTCTAGCATTGATGACTTAACACTCACACTCGATAGTTCACTCTACACCACTTCAGTTACCCTATGGGATGCCTATGGGTCTGTGAGTGCTTCTGCGACTGTTACGGCTGACGCTGTAAGGGTTCAGAATGGTGTGGCGGCAGTAGATGGAACGGCAACAGTCACGGCTGATGCTGTCAGGATTCAATACGCTAGTGCAAGCATTGATGGTTCAGCTAGTGCGTCTTGTGATGCGACTAGGGTTCAGTTTGCTTCTGGTGCGATAGACGCTAATGCAACAGTAACTGCGGATGCGATCAGGGTTCAGTTTGCCTCTGGAAGTATCACAGGCAACGCTGATGTAATTGCAATTGGAACTCGTGTTCAGTTTGGCAATGCGGCTATAACTGGTACTGCCGATGTAACTGCTTTGGGTGGAATTGTTGCCAATGGCGTAGCTTCTATCACGGCTGACGCGACTTTTACTGCTGATGCGATTAGAGTGCGTGATGCCGTAGCGGTTATTACTGGTAACGCAACATTTACTGCTAATGGTGGATTGGTTGTTGCTGGTGATGCAAGTATTACCTGTAATGCAGATTTTACGGCTTCAGCTTCCGCAATTTACGCAGGAGTTGGTAGTGTTACTGGTACGGCTACGATCACCGCAAAGGGTGTAATCCTTGGTGAGAACTGGACACCAGTACCAGAAGACGACAATACTTGGACACCTGTTTCTACAGACTCAAACACTTGGACGACAGTATCGAGTGACACAAACACATGGACACCAGTGTCTGCTAATGACAACACATGGACAATTCAGGCTCAAGGAAGTAACACATGGCAACGACAAAACTAAACTTTGGTGAATGGATGCCTGACCAACCTAGCATTACTGGTGCTTTGGTTGACGCAAAGAACGTAGTCTCTCAGGCTGTGGGTTATGGCCCACTCCCAACTGCGGCTACATTCTCTCAACAAGCCTCTGAAGACCTTACTACATTGGTAGCAGGGAAAACCCCTACAAACGATACTAAGTTATTTGCTGCTGGAACGACAAAGATTTTTAGCATAAGTGGTGTTGGTGCAGTAACCAATGTTTCTAAAACTGGTGGGTACACTCCTAACGCTTATGGCGACAGATTTAGATTTACTCAGTTTGGCAATGCCATCATTGGGACTAACTTTAGTGACCCGATGCAAGTGTTTACACTAGGTACTTCTACTGCGTTTGCAGACCTAGCGGCTAATGCCCCTATTTGTCGCTACATAACTGTCGTGCGTGATTTTGTGGTGACTGCGTTTATTAACGCTTCATCTGTTCTTTATCCATCTAGGGTTCAATGGTCTGGTATCAATGACGAGACTGAATGGGATGCAGATCAGGTAACTCAATCTGATTACCAAGACATTCCTGATGGTGGTCAGATCATGGGAATTCGTGGTGGCGAGGTAGGAATTATTCTCTTGGAAAAGGGAATTACCCGCATGAGTTACATCGGCACTCCCTTTATTTTCCAGTTTGACAATATCTCTCGTGGTAAGGGATGTATTGCTTCAGGCTCGATTGCACAAGTCCAAGGTATAACTTTCTTTTTGTCAGACGATGGTTTTTACTCGTGCGATGGTCAGAATGTTGTTGGAATTGGTACAGAAAAGGTAGATCGTTGGTTCTTTGCTAACGCTGATGAGAGCCAATTCAACCTAATGTCTGCTGCTGTAGACCCAGTTCGCAAGCTGATTATCTGGAACTTTAGAACTACTTTTGGTAACAGACAGTTGTTAATTTACAACTTCAACACTAAAAAGTGGACTTATGGCGATGCAGGTGCTGATTACATCTCTGATGCTTCTACTGCTGCAACTACCCTAGAAAACCTAGATTCGATCTCAGCAAGCATTGATGCTTTGACTGTTAGCTTGGACTCTATTCTTTACATGGGTGGTAAGTACTTCTTAGGTGGTACGAATGGCAGATATGTTGTTACTTACAATGGTGCTAACGCTACAGGAAATATCGTAACTGGTGACCTAAATGCAGGCGGTAGATCAGTAGTAACCCTAGCTAGACCATTGATTGATGGAGGCTCGGCTAATGTGGCGGTAGCTTCTAGGACACTATTGAGTGAAGCACCTGTGTTTGGTACGGCTCTAGCGGCTGATTCTGATAACAGGGTATCTCTTAGGTCTAATGGTAACTTCCATCAATTCCAGATTACGCCTACTGGTCAATGGAAGACTGCTGTTGCCTTGGATGTAGATTTCCAAGGTCAGGGAGTTAGATAATGTTTAGAACGCTTCCTCCTTTTGGTGGAGATCAGCGACAGACTGCTGAGATTGTTCGTCAGATCATGGATGGCAAGACCAACAATACTGGAACGCTAACCTTGGCTACTGGTGGTGCTACGACTACCACTCTAAACGACAGAAGGATTGGTGGGGATAGCGTTATTTTGTTTGTGCCTGACTCTGCTGCTGCCTTTGCTGATTCTATTCCTTATGGGGCTTTTCAGGACTCTACAGACCAGACTGCTGCTAGTACGACTGTTGCTTACCCTATTACCTTTAATACAACTGACTTCTCTAATGGAGTTACGTTATCAAATAATTCAAGATTAAACGTAAAAAACGCAGGAATCTACAATTTACAGTTTTCCATTCAGTTTAAAAACACCACAAACGATGGTCAAGATGTGGATGTTTGGTTTCGCAAGAATGGAACAAACATTGACAACTCAAATAGCAGATTTCACCTAGTAGCGAGAAAAGGTAGTGGTGATCCTAGTCATATCATTGCTGCATTGAATTTCTTTGTTGACATGGCTGCTAATGATTACGTTGAGATTATGTGGAGAACTGAAAATACTGGTGTAAATATTGAGCATTTTGGGACAAGCACAAGCCCAACAAGACCTGCTGTGCCATCAGTTATAGCTACTATGAATTTAGTAGGTGGCTCTGGAAGTGCTACTTTTAATGGTGTTTACGCTAGTAGCCAAGGACAGGGAACAGCTACGATCACCCATTTTGCAAATTCAACTGCTGATAAGAAATACAAATATGTTGTTATTGGATAATTTAGGTATAATTGTGTCTAAGGATGACGCATCTCGCAGTCCAGAACTCTATGGAGAGAGAGATGTATAACCCTTTTCTTGATGCTGAACAGATGTATTCGAATTACGAAGACACTGGTGCGCGTCCTCCTAGAAAATCTTTAAATTACAATAAAACTTCAGAAAAATTTTATCGTAATGAGGAGAATGATCGGCCTCGTAACTTCTTGGCTGGTAATGCGCCTGTTCCTGATTACTACGCACAACAGTTTGCGCCTGACGTTTTTAGTCCAGCACCTCAAGCACCTCAAGCAGCACCAGAATATGACTTGATGCAAAATGGCTTTAATGTAGACGACACACCTGCATACATACAAGTGCGTAAAGGTGCTGCTGGGAATGCGGCAGTACAGCCACCACAAGAGCCAGTTCAACAAGTTGATTATGCGAATCAGTATTTAAACGCTAACAAGCAACAAGCACCAAGTTTGAATGACCCTAACATTCAAGCGATGATGGCTAACAATCCATTTCCTAATGGTCAAGCGACTCAAGGTTTAGGTAATGCAGCTGGTATGCAACCAAGCGCAAATGCTAACAATCAAATGCAAGCATTGTTGTCTGGAGGTTTTACTCAAGGCCCATCTAACAATGGTGTATTTGACCAAACAGAAGGCGGTATTGTAGGAACTCCTGCAAACACTACTAATTATGCTTCTGCGCCAACAATGAATTCATTGTTAAGTGCGCCTCCTCCTGTGGTGACACCTGAACCTGCGCCTACACCGCCTCCTGCGCCTGTAGCTGCACCTCAACCTGTGGCTGCTCCTCTTGCGCCTCAAGCTGCACCAGAACCCCAAGCAGCACCTCAAGCTGCGCCAGCACCTGCGCCTACACCTACTAGCCCTGCGCCAGAGGTTGCTCAACCTGCTACGCCAGCACCTGCGCCTACACCAACACCTACTACGACTGCGAGTCCTACTATGGCAACTACCTCAAACATTGACCCAACAATTCAGCCTTACCTGTCTTATGGTTTGCAAGAAGCCCAAAAGCTATATCAAGGTGGTGGGCCTCAGTACTATGGTGGTCAGACTTATGTAAGCCCATCACAGCAAACGCAAACTGGATTACAGGCTTTAGAGCAACGTGCCTCTCAGGGTAGCCCCTTAACTGGTGCGGCTCAGAGCCAACTGCAAAACACCATCCAAGGTGGTTACTTACAAGGAAATCCTTTCTTTCAGGGTGCGTTTAACCCTGCGGCACAAGCGGCTGAGTCTAAGTTTAAGGAATCATTAGGTAACATTGGTTCTGCGGCTTCTAAGGCAGGTCGTTACGGCTCTGGTGCTATGTCTACCATGCAACAAGGTGCTAGTGGTCAGTTTGCTAAGACTTTGGCTGATACTGCTGGTGGCTTGGCTTATCAGAACTACGAAGCAGAGCGTGGTCGTCAACAAGCGGCTACGATGGCTGCACCTTCAATGGCTCAGGCTGACTACGCTGATATTCAGAATATGCTCAAAGCTGGTCAGATGCGTGAAGGCTACACAGGCGCACAGCAACAAGCTGATATTGCTAAGTTTAATTTTCAACAAACTCAGCCACAGCAAAACTTGGCTAACTTCTTGTCTGGCGTTTACGGCAATCCATTGGGTAGAGCGCAACAAGGTGGTACGACTGCTGCTCAACCCTCTGGTTGGCAAAACCTATTAGGTGGTGCGGCTACTGCGGCAGGTATCTACAAAACTTTAGGTGGAACACAAGGTTTGTCAAACATTGGTAACTGGCTAACTGGCGGTGGCGGTGCTCCTAATGCTTATAACACCGCTACTCAATATGCTGCTACATCTCCAACTGGTTGGTTGGATTTCTAAGGATTAAATCATGGCAGGACTATTAGATATTTTTGGCACTAGCGGTGCTGACACAATGGGTCTTCTGGGGATGTCTCCAGAGGATATTGGTCGTAGCCGTGACGAAGCTCAAGCCCAAGCACTCTACGCATTAGCAGGTCGCCTATTCCAAGGTGGCAGAGGTGGTGCGTCTATTGTTGAGGGGCTTCAGCAAGGTCAACAGGCTTATCGTCAAGCCATGCAAGGAAGTCTGCAACAACAACTGCAAAATGCTCAGATTCAAGATATGTTGCGTAAGCGTCAGCAAGAGCAATTAGCATTGGCTGAACAACAGCGAGTCCAACAAATTGTTAGAAAGGCTACTGGCCCAGAAGTATTTGCAGAAACTCCTTTGACTAATATGTTTGGTCAAGAGATTGCTGGCCCTAATCAGCCACAACCTAAAGGCATGGGACTGACTCAAGATGTTGTTAATCAATTGATTGGCTCTCAACAAGGTCAAGCTGCTTTGGTACAAATGGCTGATCTAATGCCTAAACTGCGTAGGGCAGGTATTGGTGTTGAACAAAAACCAGAAGACAATCCTTTCTTGGTATTTACGCAAGACGATACCATTCCTAAGAATGTTCAAACACTTGCTCAACAATATGCTAAGAGTTGGTCGTCTGGTCGTTTAGACCCTGATGTTGCTGACAAACGATTCTCTGAACTTACTGCTATGGCTCAAAGAGTGCAAGACAGAGATGCTGCACAAGCTAATCTAAAAGCCCAACAAGAGCAAATGAATGAATTTAAGAGGCAAGGATTAGAGCAATCTGCTCAAGCAAGAACACTTGCAAATCAAATTGCTTTGGGTACTCAAGCCATTCAAAAAATGACTGCTGAATTTAATATCAGTCAGAAACAAGAAAAAGCACAAGAAAAAGCTGATGTTAAATCAGAAGCTAAAAAACAATTGTCTGATGTTGTTAGCCAACTTAAAAATAGTTACGACACACTTTATGAAGGTGGTGGAATTACTAGTACAACGGCTGGTGGCCGTGAGAACATCGGTGCAAAAATGGGTACGTCAGCAGTCGGTCAATTCATGGGTAGTGCTCTTGGAACTAAAAACCAAGAACAACGTCAAATTATTGAACAAACAAGACCTTTGTTGTTGAACCTAATCAAAGAAGCAACAGGAATGTCTGCATCTCAGATGAACTCAAATGCTGAAATGCAAATGTATTTGAAGGCTGCTACAGACCCCAAACTTAGCTATGAGGCTAACGTAACAGCATTGCAAAACTTAGATAAAACATTTGGTCTTGGCTTATTGAAGGACATTAGTCCTCCCAAAAAGAAGCAACAAACAACATCTAGTTCATGGGGGCCTCAATAATGGCTGACATTACAGTAACCTTCAATGATGGTAGTTCTCATGTCTACAGAGATGCTCCAGAGAGTTTATCTAAAGACGATGTTCTTGCTCGTATTGCAAAAGACTTTGCAGGAAAACAAGTCACAGGTTTAGATCGTGTTGCTGGTGGACAAAAACTATCCACAGAGCAAGTTTTAACTGGTGCTGTTACCAACTTCCCTAGTTCTGTTGGCTCAATGCTTGGTGATATTTATCAAGCAGTTACAAGCCCTGTTCAAACTGCTAAAACAGTTTTAGACCTTGGTGCTGGCGTACTGCAAAACGTACTTCCAGAAAAACTAGTGCAAATGATTGGCGAGGATAAGCCTAGCCGTGAATTGGCCTCTAAAGTTGGTCAACACTACGTTCAGCGTTATGGTAGCGTAGAAGGTGCTAAACGAGCAATAGCTACTGACCCTGCTGGAGTAATGGCAGACCTATCTACTGTGTTGACTGCTGGTGCTACATTGCCTACAAGGGCTGCCCCTGCATTGTCTGCTGCGGCTCGTGCTGTTGACCCATTGATGCTATCTGCTAAAGCCATTGGTAAAACTACCGATGTTGCTGGTAAGGCTTTAAAGCCTTTGCTTGGTATGCAAACTGGTGTAGGTTCAGAAGCTATTGGTCAGGCTTATCAAGCGGGTCGTGCTGGTGGTGAAACTGGTGAAATGTTCCGATCTAACTTGCGTGGTGAAGTTCCACAGTTAGAAGTTCTTGATGCTGCGAAACAAAACCTAGCAAAAATGGCAACGGAAAGAAGGCGTATTTACAATGAAGGAATGAAAAACATCAAGGGAGATAAAACCATTCTTTCTTTTAAAGGTGTTGATGATGCTGTTAATCAATCCTTAAATGAAGTTTCGTTTAAAGGTCAAGTTAAAGATGATTTTGCTTTTGAAAAATTAACAGAAGCACAAACAAAAGTTAATAATTGGAAAAATCTAGACCCTGCTGAGTTTCATACTCCAGAAGGATTGGATGCTTTAAAACAGCAAATTGGTGGGATTCTTGAAAAAATACCTTATGAGCAAAAGACTGCTTTAACTTTAGTAAACCAAGTTTATAACGGAGTTAAATCTGAGATTGCTAAACAAGCACCAACTTATTCAAAGACAATGAAATCTTATTCTGATGCAACAGATACGATTCGTGAAATTGAAAAGGCTTTGTCTTTGGGTAACAAAGCAACAGCAGATACAGCAATGCGTAAATTGCAATCTTTGATGCGTGACAATGTTAATACTAACTATGGTCAACGATTGAATCTTGCTAAAGAACTTGAAGAAGTTGGTGGTCGCCAGATGATGCCAGCTTTAGCGGGCCAAGCATTAAGCAACTATGCGCCTCGTGGTCTGCAAGGTGCTTCCTCTATCCCTACTGCTTTATTGGCTGGTAGTGCATTTGGTAGCCCAATGATTCCCCTGTCTTTAGCTACCTCATCTCCTCGTTTGATGGGTGAGGCTGCCTATGGCGCAGGTCGAGTAAGCAAAGGTCTGCTTGATGTGCAAAACAGACTTCCTGAATTAGACTATCCAACAATGTTCAATCTGCTTTATCAAGCAAATCAACCTAAGGAATAAAAATGGCCCGTACAAAGATTAGTGAATTTAGTGCAACCCCTGCTAGTAATACCGATATTGACTCGATCTTTATCGGGGAGGGCATGGCTCCAAGCAATGTCAACGATGCTATCCGTGAGTTAATGGCTCAACTGAAAGACTTTCAGACAGGTGCTGTTGGTGACTCGTTTAATGGGCCTATTGGCTCTACAACAGCCTCTACAGGTGCGTTTACTACCCTGACTACTACTGGCAATGTTGGTATTGGTACAAGTAGCCCTGCGAGTGACGCACGATTGACATTGGCATCACCGACAACAGAATCGTATGTCATGTTCAGCCGAACAAACTCAGGAGTCTTTGATGCCGCTGTTGGTAATAATGGCGGTTCTATTGTTTTCAAAGGCGGTGCTGATTCAAGTACTGTTGCTGGTCTTACTGAGTTTATGCGCCTCGACTCCGCAGGCAATCTAGGCTTGGGAGTTACTCCTAGTGCTTGGGC
>Ga0181344_1000480_pt1 | contig 15929 bp, 25 predicted proteins | sample Su13VDMLBDD_FD_130098 | JGI IMG/M metagenome (GOLD analysis project Ga0181344, IMG submission 130098) | Freshwater viral communities from Lake Michigan, USA - Su13.VD.MLB.D.D | ecosystem: Environmental > Aquatic > Freshwater > Lake | place: USA: Michigan | collected 2013-07-15
CGCTCGTCGGGCGTCAGCCCGCCGCGGGCGAGGTATGGCGCAGACTGGTCGCGGATGGCCAGGAACCAGTCCCGCCACGAACGGCTTGCCGGGTGCGAGGCCTTGCTGGCCTGGAGGGCCTCGACGATGCGAAGCCAGGCCGTGCTCGTGCCCTCGGCCTCGAAGGCCTTGGCGACTCGCCAGAAATCCGCGCAGGTCTGCTGCGCGAAGTGAGAGGGCTCGATGGTGGCGAAGAGCTGCGCTCTTGCCTTGGCGGCCATCGAGGTCACGAAGACGCAGGCCGCAAGCTCTGCGTCGAGGTCGATAAGGGTGCTCACGACGTTTTGCCCTTGGGAATGCCGAGCATCATGTCGCCGTCGTTCCAGCCTTTGACGACGGGGCGCGCCTTGACGTGAGCGGGCTCGCGCGCCGGGTCGGAACGTAGGAGCCACTGGGTAAATGCGGCGTTCCATCGAACGGCGCGGCGTGCGGTGGATTGCGCGTGGAGTCGGAACGTCTCGGCCTGATAGGCGAGCGTCAAGCCAAGCTCTGCGGCCTTGGCCTCGTGCTCGGCCGTTGGCGCCCAGTCGGCCGGGAGCTCGAGCTGCGCGGCCTTGCGCGCTGCGGCCGGTGTCTCTCTCTCTTTGTCTCTCTTCTCTTCTCTCTCTCTATTGTCGTGACGGTCACGGGTTGAAACCGGGTGCGTCACGGGTGCGTCACGGGTCTCCGGCTCACCTTCCTTTGTCCTTTTGCGCACTTGGCGTTCGCGCTCGGAAAGAAGACGGGGGCAAATTCGGGAGAGTTTTGTCTCGATTCCGCGCGACTCCAGATCGGAACGCTCCGCTTGCGTGACGTTCGGAAGCTCCTCGAGCTCGCGAGCAAGCTGGAGCTCCCTGCCCGAAACGAACCGTTTGCGAAGCTCGCGGGGCAAGCTTGCGGTGGCCTTCAGCTCGAAGGCCGTGCATTGGAACCATGAGATCATCGTACTGCTCGAAGCGAGGCACGTTGACCCATCGCCCACCATGGGCTACGGTTCGCGGTGCTGCATGTTTTCGCCCTCGAGGTCTTGCCGGATCTCGGGGGCTTCGTCTTTCTACGCCTGTTCGCCTGCTCAGGCAATCAAAACGGGCCGATGGGCTTCCCCTCGGCCTTGCACGCGCTGTGGCGCGCCATGAACTGCTCAGTAGCAGTTACAAGTTCCGAGGCCGGCACGGGGAGCGCGAGGCGCAGAGCGCCCGTGCAGTGCCCGCAATAGAGCACCAACACCTTGGAGCCGTGGATCTGGTGGATTGTTAGGTGTTCCGCGCTCGTTCCCATCGCACTCTCTCCTGGTGTTGCTCCGCCAGCACCCGGTGCCACGCGGCCCGGATGGCGTCCAGGTCGGGGCGGGTCATTCGTCGTATTTGAACTTGAGACGCGGCTTGAGGCCGAGTGCTTTGCGCTCGGCACACACGTCTTTTTTCCAGGCACGGATCCATTCTTCGTGGCCCGGTTGAAACGGAATCACAATGCGGCCTTGATCGTACAAGTCGAGCATGTACAAGTGCGCTTCGGCCTCCTCCTGCGTGATTCCAATCTCCCGCTCGTCCGTTTGCGTGTTGCAACGGTCCACGACGGCCTGAATCATTCGTTTTGCCCATCGGTACTTGGGCGTGTTCGTCATTGGCTTTCCCTTGCGCGTTGCCATTTTGCTCTCTCCTGATGTTGCTCCGCCAGCACCCGGTGCCACGCGGCCCGGATGGCGGCCTCTTCTCCCGCGTTCTTCGCGATGATGGCGAAGGAGCGCGCGCCGATCGTTGCGATTGCAAGCGCGCGGGCGGTCATGGTGCCGCCTTGCGGTAGCACCGCCTGCACCCTCGTCGGCCTTGCTGAAACGATGCCTTGCGGCACTGCGTCTCGGTGGCCTCGCGCTCGGCTCCGCACACGGCGCACGCGATGCGCCAAATGCGGGTGTCGTGCTTCTCGTCGGGCGTGAGGCACTCGAGCGGCCGGATCTTTGCGCGGCTCCACCAATACGCCCGCGGGTTCGGGCCGCGGTGCAGGCAACCACAGCTCTTTACGCCGTTGCGCAAAACCCACGGGCCATAGCGGCGCACCGTCTCGCCGCACGCGCACGCGCACACGAATGGCTTCAGGCTTAGCACGGTCAGGTTGCCGTACACTTCGCCGACGGTCGGGATCATCGCGTGGCCTCCAGCGTCGTGATGCGCGCCTTCAGCTCGGCGATCTCGTCCCTTGCCAGCTCACGCGCAGCGGCGCGGAGCAGCTCCAGCACCTTACCAAGCGACAACTCGCCGCCGTCGTACTCGGCGAAGAGGCTGCGCAGGCCATGGTAGCTGATGCCGTACTCGCGCATCTGCGCAGCGTCGGCCCGTAGCTGCTTCATGTACAGGTCGGTCAGGAGCTTGCGCGTCTCCTGGTGCGCGTCGGACTCGTCGACGAACCGCTGCTCGGCGACCGCGATGCGGTGCGCCCACTCGGTCTCGCCCACGGTGTACGTTGTACGGGCCTCCAGCTCCGCAACGCGAGCGCGCAGCGTGTCGACGTTCTCGCGCTCTTCGGAGAGCATGTGTTCGAGCATGTCGATGTACGCGAGGAGCGCTGGGATGTCGGTGCGGGCGTGGGCGATAAAGCGCGCATCCTTCTTGTCGTGACCGCCCTCGTCGTAAATGAGTAGGCCGCACCGTCCGGGTTTCGAGTCCCCGTGAATTTCCAAACCTTTCAAGCGCCACGGCCCCGGCGTCGCCGCATCGCAGCGCGCCCGGATGGCGTCCAGGTCGGGGCGGGTCATGTGTCGTCCTCCGGCAGTCGCACGGTGAAGCTGTACGACGGCATCGTAGTTACGATGCGCACCTGCGGCGCTGGCTGGAACGGCATCGAGTAGAATTCCTCGCACGGAGCGCAAAGCGCCTTTCCCGCTGCAAGCGGTCTCGCCTTGCACGTTGGGCATTGGTCGGGGCGGGTCATGGCTTCACCTTCAGAATTGCCCGCACCGCGGCTTTCGCATCGTCTGCTTCACGCCGCGCAGCCTGCAATTCCTTTTGCGCGTGTGAAAGGGCCGCCATTAGTTGCACGACCTTTTCGTCGAGATTCTTCACCGTCGCGTACACATGTTGAAGCATGTCGCCATGCGGAACGCCTCCGCGCTCGCGAACGGTCGAAAGCGCATCCTCGAAGCACGGGTAACAGTACCGTTCGGGCTCCGCTTCTCGCGTTGGCGAGAATGACATCCACCGATTGGTAATTTGGTCGCACGCCATGCACTTGCGACCGTGTGCGCTTTCCACGCGCATTCGTAGTTGAGCGCTCATGGCTCCTCCGGGATCGGCAGGGCGCGCACATAGCGGCCCCAGTGATCGCACGCGCTCGTGTCGCAGAGCGTGCCCTGCCCCGCCATGTCGAGCGCGTTGGCCGCTGCGTCGCGCATGGCCTCCGCGCCTCGGCGATAGGCGTCGGCAACGGATGCCCGCGCCTTGTCGCGCTCGCGCCGCATCCGCCCGGCGTCTTCGAAAAATGTCTCGGCGTTGCGATCGAGCGTCGCGATCTGCTCGGCCATCCGCGCGCGCTGCGCCACGAGTTCGTCGCGCTCGCGCGTCACCCGCTCGAGCTCCTCCCGCGCCTCTTCCCGCCCGCGGCGGTAGAGCTCGAGGGCGACGCCCTCCATCTGCTTCAGCGCGTCTTCGATCGCGCGCTGCATCTGTTCACGACTGAACATCGTCTCCTCCTCCGTAGCAAAGCAGGCAACCCGTCACGCGGACGCGCCCGTCGCGAATCCAGCGCAGGTAGCACTCGAGCATCGTCCACCTCGAGCCGCAGCGCGTGCACCGAATGGCAACGCGGCGGCGGGCAGAGTAAGCGGCGGGATCGCCGGCGTGCGTGACTTCACGACCGCCGACGACCTCGCCAACCGAAAAGGCCGGAGCCCGGCGCCTTACTTCTTCGCCCACGGCGGCGCGGCCTTCGCGGGCGTAGCGGCCTTCGCAGCCGGTGCGGGCGGCGCTGCACCGTCGAGGCTCTTCGACCCGGCGACCTCGTTCGATGCGTCGTAGCCGTTCGTGGCTTCGCGCACCTTGACCTTGATGCTCACCGCCGAGCCGATGAGCTCGTCCGTGTCGCCGAGTCGGGGCTTCCCGACGGCGCGGAGAAGCTCCGCGAGCTGCTGGCGACCGATGGTTTCGGCAGCGGAGTTTGCGTTGCGCACGTTGTAGTTTGACCAAACCTTGCGCCCCGCGGGGTCGCTGACGCTGAACTCCACGCGGAGGTAGGAGCCGGTGCCGGTCTTCGTGGCGCGCACCTCTGCGCCGGTGATGGTGGCCGTGTACCAGGCGGGGGGAAGGAGCTCGAAGGAGCGTTCGGCGGCGGGGACTTCGGATGCGTCGAATGAAAATTCCATGGTGTCTACTTTCGGGTGATGGTGAACGACGGGCGGCCCGGCGTGGTGGTGATTGCGCCGAGGAGCGGCGACGTAATACGCTGGTCAGCCGCTTTCCATACGGCGGCGTTGACGTCGGCGGACCAGCGGAAGAGCGACGGGAGGTGTTCGGTGAGCCCGGCTGCGATCGCGAGCTCTTGCAGCCTGTCGGCGTCAACCTTCCGGTTCATCCGGCCAACGACCTTGATTTGGTAGCCCTGCTCGGTCGTCGACGAGGTGGTGCCTTCCTTCGTCTCGGGGATCTCGAGGAGCTCGACGAGGCGGTCTTCGATGGTGCGGCGCTTGGCGACGGCGATGGCTTCGTCCTGCTTCGCGTCAGCCCAGGCGGCTGCGAGGGTGTCGAGCTCCTGCGTCATGATGCACCCCCGATCTTGCGAATGACCGCGCCGAGGTCTGCGGGCTCCCACGGGTCGAGGCGACCGCTGCGGTCCTTCGCCGTCCAGAGGCCGTCGGGGGCGCACATGAGGGCGCGTTGCGGGATGCCGTCGGCGTCCTTCTCGACGCGGAGCGCGAGCACCTCGTCGAAGAAGTACGGCAGCGCTTGCCCGGTCTTGTTGCCGGGCATCGACGGGGCGTAGGAGACGCGCCCCATCTCGTCGGCGGACTTCTCAAGCTTCGCCGACATGTACACGTTGCGCGGCAGGTCGCGAAACGCGCGGATCAAGTCCGTCATCTGCTCCTGCATTGCGCCGTACGCCTGGCGCGGGTCTTTCGCGACCTTCTTCTCGTGGTTCAGCACGACCTCGGCGATTTCCGAGATGGAGTCGATCGCGACCGACTCGAAGGCGCGGGCCTCGTCGGACTCGGCGACCCAGGCGAAAGCTTCGTGGAGCTCCGCCATCGTCGACACTTCGACGTAGGGCAGGTCTTCTCCGACGAGGCTGAGGAGACCCGCCTCCGCGCTGATGATGACGGGGTTCGGCAGGGTGCGGATGAGGGTGGTCTTTCCCGCCCCGGCAGCGCCGAAGACGAGGAGCTTGACGCCGTTCGCGTGAGCGTTCGACGTGCGTTTGACTGAGATTGCCATGTGTTGCCTTGCTCCAGCGGTCGGACGATTCCGGTTGCTGGGATGTCGTGCATGTTGACCTTTACGCGCCAGCGTGTCAAGAATGTTTTTCAAGAAAGGTTGAAACGACATGACGACTGAAGAGGCAATCCAGCATTTTGGCGGACGGAAAGCGCTCGCGGACGCGCTAGGGGTGTGGCCGCAAGTCATCTACCAGTGGGGCGATCGGCCTCCGATGGGGCGGCAGTACGAGCTCGAAGTAAGGACGAGCGGCGTGCTGAAGGCGGATCGGGAGGAGGCGAGTCGATGAACACCGAGCGCGAGTCCTTCGAAATTCATCGTGGCGACGGAAGCGAGAGATCTCTGCGAACCGTCGTCAACGCTTACGTCAGCGAATCGCGCGCACTTCGAAAGGCGGCGAAGTACCGCGCTGAAGGTCTAAAAGTCTGCGTGTTCAAGTTCACGAGCACGGAAACGGTGGAGAAGATCGATGGCTGACCTCACCCGCTACTTCGGCGGCCAAGCCTTCATCCCGGCGAACGTAACGCCGCTTGTCCCGCCGGACCCGCCCGAGATGCAAGCGCGTGAGGCGATGCTCGACGCTGGCCTGACGCCGCCGGAGACCGTGCACCTCGACGGCAAGCTGCACAGATTTTCGACGAACCCGCGCAAGCGATCCGACAAGACGGCGTGGTACATCTTCTTCCCCGACGGCATCCCGGCGGGGCGCTTCGGCGACTGGAAGACGGGCCTCGACGTGCCGTGGAGGGCGCAGGCGGGGCGCGAGCTCACCGACGCCGACCACACGGCGTACACGCGCCGCATCGCCGAAGCAAAGAAGGCCCGCGACGAGGAGCTCGAGCGGACGCGCGCCATCGCGAAGGAGATGGTCGAAGGCATCTGGGCATCGTGCCCAGGTGCCGACGAGACGCACCCGTACCTCGCGCGGAAGGGCGTTCGCGCGCACGGCCTCCGCATCGCTCCCGACGGACGGCTGCTCGCGCCCATCTACGCGATGGATGGTGAACTCTGCTCGCTCCAGTACATCACGCACGAGGGCGAGAAGCGTTACCATCCAGGCGGGGCCGTCGGCGGTCGCTTCTGGGCGGTCGGCGTCTTCGACGACCCTGGGACGGTCTACATCGCCGAGGGCTTCGCCACCGCCGCAACGATTCACGAGGTGACGGGTCGCCCTTGCGTCGTGGCGTACTCTGCGAGCAACCTCGTCCCCGTGGCTGGCATCTGGAGGGAGAAGCTCGGCGGGACCGCCGACATCGTGATCGTCGCCGACAACGACGCGAGCGGGGTCGGGCAACGCTACGCCGAGCAAGCGGCGGCGAAGCACGGGGCGCGCGTCGTCATGCCGCCGGAACCAGGCGACGCGAACGACTACCGCGCAGCGGGTCACGACCTCGCCGCGCTGCTCGTTCCAGCTCGCGAAGCCTGGCTCATCCCCGCCGACGACTTCGCCTCGAAGCCCGCCCCGATCTCCTGGCTCGTCAAAGGCTGGTGGCAGGCGGACGCGCTCATCATGGTGCACGGCCCGTCCGGCGGCGGGAAGACCTTCGCCGTGCTCGACTGGGCGCTTCGCATGGCGGCAGGGCTCGAAGACTGGAACGGCTGCAAGGTCCGCCCCGGCCCCGTCGTCTACCTCGCCGGGGAGGGGCACCACGGGCTTCGGGGGCGCGTCGCAGCCTGGAAGCAGCACCACGGCGTAAAGTCGCTGCGCATGTGGCTCTCGAAGGCCGGGTGCGACCTTGACACGCCGGAGGGCTACCAGCGCGTCGCGCTCGCCATCCGCGAGCTCCCCGAGCGTCCCGGCGTCATCATCGTTGACACGCTCCATCGGTTTTTGAGCGGCGACGAGAACAGCTCCCAGGACGCCCGGCGGATGCTCGACGCCTGCGCTCGGCTCATGGGCGAGTTCGGGTGCTCCGTCGTCCTCGTGCATCACACCGGCGTGAACGAGGAGGCGCAACACCGTGCGCGCGGGTCGTCGGCTTGGCGCGGGGCGCTCGACATCGAGATCTCCGTCGTGCCCGGGAAGGACGGCGGGCCGCTTCAGATCGTTCAGCGGAAGAGCAAGGACGCAGAGCTTGCGGAGCCCGTGCACGCGCAGCTCCTCTCGGTGCAGATCGATGGCTGGTTCGACGAGGACGGCCAACCAGTGACGAGCGCGGTGCTGGTGCAGGCGGCTGGGGATTCCATCGCAAAACCGAAGAAGCCCAGCAAGGCAGACGAGGCGCGGCGCAAGTTTGAGCGGGCATGGGCACACGGAGGGATGGAGATGCGCGAAGGCAAGCCATACGTCAGTCGCTCTGCGCTTCGAGAATGGATGGTTCAGAACCTCGATCTCTCTGAGCGATCGGTGCGCAATCAAATGGACCCAAGCCGCGACGATGGGCTCGTCTCCAAGCTCATCACCGCCGGGTGCATAATCTCGCATGAGCACGGGTGGATCGTCGCTGACGACTTGATGCTGATCGCCGCCATGGTCGAGAAGCTGAAAGGGTGATGCCCCTATGCCCCTAAAAGCCCCTTTTGCGCCCCAGGGGCGATCGGGGGCAAGGCGTCGTGTATGCCCCTCCCTGCCCCTCCTCCCCTTTAGGGGAGGGGCAATAGGGGCAACGATGCGGACGAGACTAGGGGAGTTTGACGCACCTGCGTTGCGCATTGCGTTGTAGATACGAAGAAAGAAAAACGCACACCCGATGCTTTTTTAGTTTGCATGTCTCCCGATTCCGTTGCATAACGGCTGCACACCACGGCGAACCCGCCGGAAACTGAAAGAAGCGAACCATGAACATTGACATCGCCATCCACCAGCTCTGCGGCGGCAAGATCAACCGACTCGTCGCGATGCTCGACGCGCACTCGTTTCTCTCGGGAAAGACCGATCTCATGTTTCAGTTCAAGGGCTCGCCGAAGGCTAACCGCGTTCGCATTGAGCTCAGCCCGAGCGACACCTACGCGGTGACGTTCTACGCGGGCCGCGGCGTCAAGGTGCGCGAGGTCAAGAGCTTCGCGATGGTCTACGGCGACCAGCTCCGCGGGCTCTTCGAGAACTTCACCGGGCTCCGCACCGCGCTCTGAAACCAACCCCCCCCCGGCGGCCAACCACCGCCGGGGCTTCACCCCTACCAAGGTTCAACCATGATCCGCATCCGCGGCAACGCCGCCACCCTCGCCGACATCCGCGGCCTCCTCGCCGTGACGACCGACCCCGAGCTCCGCGACCTCCTCGCCGCGTGCCTGCGGATGCGAGGTGTCGCGTGAGACTCCCGCCGCCCCGCCGCGGCATGGTCCGCGCCGCCATCCTCGAGGCGCTCGTCGTCACCGGCTCCCTCGCCGCGGTCGGCGTGGCCATCGGGCTGCTCGCCGCCCTCGGTGCACCGTGACCCCCGTACTGCGCCCCAGGGGGCGCAAGGGCGGCTTTGACGACGCCGCCCTAGCTCGCCTCGCCCTCGTCGTCAGAACGGCGTCCTTGGGGCAAGGGCGCGCCACTACGGCGGTCATCCGGTCGGCGCTCGGGTGGGGCCGCACGACCATGCACAAGGCGCTTGCCGAAGCCGTTCGGCGGGGGCTCGTCGAGAAGGTGGGCTCGACGAAGGGGGCGTGGTATCGTGTCCCCACCCTGACGCCAGGAGAGACCCTTGAAGACTGAGCTCTGGCCGCTCGAGCGGCTCATCGACTACGCGCGCAACCCGCGCAAGAACGACCACGCCGTCGACCGGGTGGCCGCCGCCATCAAGGAGTTCGGCTTCAGGGTGCCGCTCGTGGCGAAGTCCGACGGGCTCGTCGTCGACGGGCACCTCAGGCTGAAGGCCGCGCGGAAGCTCGGGCTCGCCGAGGTCCCGGTCGTGCTCGCCGACGACCTCACCGACGCGCAGGTGAAGGCGTTCCGCATCTCGGTCAACCGCATGGCGGAGCTGGCAGAGTGGGACTCCGAGCTCCTCGCCCTGGAGCTCGGGGAGCTGGGCGAGCTGGGCTTCGACTTGGAGCTGACGGGGTTTGACGGCGACGAGCTCGCCGCGCTGACGCCCGAGGTTCTGCCCGAGGGCAAGACCGACCCCGACGAGGTGCCCGAGGTCCCGCCGACGTCGCGCTCCGTGCTCGGTGACGTGTGGCTTCTCGGGAAGCATCGGGTCATGTGCGGGGACTCGACGAGCATCGATGCGGTCGAGGCGCTAATGGCTGGCGGCAAGGCGGATTGCGTGTGGACGGACCCGCCGTATGGCGTCGCGTACGTTGGCGGCGTCTCGCACGACCCAAAGTATGCAAAAAAGCGCGAGGCAAAGGGGCTGACGATTGAAAACGACGCTTTGAATGACGACGAGCTCACCGACTTCCTTCGCGCATCCCTCGGCGCTGCGTTCACAGCGTGCAAGGATGGCGCTGCTTGGTATGTAGCGGCCCCGCCGGGGCCGCTATTCCACTGCTTCGGCACGGTCCTAAAAGACCTCGACGTGTGGCGTCACACGCTCGCATGGGTCAAGTCTGCGTTTGTGTTTGGTCGCTCCGATTACCACTACCAGCACGAGGCCATCTTTTACGGCTGGAAGCCTGGCGCGGCGCACAAGTGGACCGGGGACCGCAAACAGTCGTCCACCCTCAACTTTGACAGGCCGAAGGGGTCTGAGAACCCAGGGCATCCCACCCCGAAACCCGTTGAACTTGTCGAGTATTGCCTCGGCAACAGCAGCGGCCGCGGCGACGTGGTGCTTGAGCCGTTCGGCGGAAGCGGAACGACGCTCATCGCCTGCGAGAAGACGGGCCGCATCGCCCGCCTGATGGAACTCGACCCGCGCTACGTCGACGTTATCGTGAAGCGCTGGCAAGAATTCACCGGCAAGCAGGCGACGCGCGAATCGGATGGTAAGCTCTTCGACGAGGTGACGTGATGGCCAACGGCAAAGCAGGACGCCCGGCGAAGACGCTGACGGAGAAGCAGCTCGGAGAGATCGAGACGCTCGCGGCGTTCCTTTCCATTGAGCAGCTCGCGGACTACTTCGGCATCGGTCGCACGACGTTTTACGCTCTCGCGGAGAAAAACCCGGAGATTCTCGAACATTACAAAAGAGGGAAGTCGAAAGCGATCGCTCACATCGCCCAGGGCCTCATTCAGAAGGCGCGCGCAGGCGACACGACTTCGGCCATCTTCTTCCTGAAAACGCAGGGCCGCTGGAGCGAGACGCAGAAGCTCGAGCACTCCGGCCCGGACGGCTCGCCGCTCTTCGCGCGCATCGAAAGGGTGATTGTCGATGGCAGCCGCAAAGACGACGCTGAAGATTGAGACGCCGCGCTGGTTCGCGCCGCTCCTCGATCCCGCGCGCTACAAGGGCGCTTACGGCGGTCGCGGCTCGGGCAAGTCGCACGCCTTCGCCGAGGCCCTCGTCGAGGCGCACATCATCGACCCGAACCGCTCGACGGTGTGCGTGCGCGAGGTCCAGAAGAGCCTCAACCAATCGGTGAAGCGCCTCATCGAAGCGAAGATTGAAGCGCTCGGCGCGTCGGCGTACTTCGAGATTCAGGAGTCCGTCATCAAGGCAAGACACGGGCAAGGGCGCATCATCTTTCAGGGGATGCAGAATCACACCGCCGACTCGATCAAGTCGCTCGAAGGCTACGATTGCGCATGGGTCGAGGAGGCGCAGTCGCTCTCGCAACGCTCGCTCGACCTGCTTCGCCCGACGATTCGCAAGCCCGGCTCCGAGCTCTGGTTCACATGGAATCCGCGCGCGGAGACGGACCCGATCGACGCGCTCTTGCGCGCTGACCGCGTGCCGCCCGACGCGAAGGTCGTGCGTGTAAACTACACCGACAACCCCTGGTTCCCCGCCGTGCTACGCGCTGAGCTCGAGTACGACCGCAAGCGCGACCCCGACAAGTATCGTCACGTCTGGGAGGGCGAGTACCTGCGCAACTCCGAGCGGCGCGTCTTCAAGAACTGGCGCGTCGAGGAGTTCGAGGCAGCGCCCGACGCCGTGCTTCGCTTCGGCGCGGACTGGGGCTTCGCCGTCGACCCGACGGTGCTCGTGCGCTGTCACATTGTCGGGCGCACGCTCTACGTCGACCACGAGGCGTACATGGTCGGGTGCGAGATTGCCGACACGCCGACGCTCTTCGCGACGGTGCCAGGCTCCGAGCGCTGGCCCATCGTCGCCGATTCGGCGAGGCCCGAGACCATCTCGCACATGCGCCGCAACGGCTACCCGAAGATCATGGGCGCGGTGAAGGGGCCGCGCTCACTCGAAGAAGGCGTCGAGTGGCTGCGCTCGCACGACATCGTTGTGCACCCGCGCTGCGTGCACCTCATCGACGAGCTCACGCTCTACTCGTACAAGGCCGACCCGCTGACGGGCGCGGTGCTCCCGGTGCTCGAGGACCGCGACAACCACGTCATCGACGCCCTGCGCTACGCCTGCGAATCGGCACGCCGCACCGCTGCGGCGAAGCCCGTGGCGGCGGTGGGCATCGCCCCCGTGGCGCACGCTTGGCGGAAGTGATACCGTCCGCGCCATGGCCGAGACGAAGACCGAGCGCCTCGCGCGCGTCCACCAAGAGGCGCTTGCGCAATTCGACGAGATTCAGAGCGCGCTCCAAGACGAGCGGCGTCAGTGCCTCGAAGACCGACGCTTCACGGCGATCGCTGGCGCGCAGTGGGAAGGCCCGCTGCAACGGCAGTTCGAGAACAAGCCGCGCCTCGAGGTGAACAAGGTCGCGATCGCGGTGAAGCGCATCGTCTCCGAGTACCGCGCGAACCGCATCACGGTCGATATCGTCTCGAAGGACGGAGCCGAGGACCGTCTCGCCGACGTGTGCGATGGGCTCTACCGCGCCGACGAGGACGATTCGGTTGCTGACGAGGCATACGACAACGCCTTCGAAGAGGCGGTCATGGGCGGCATCGGAGCGTGGCGCTTGCGCGCGGTGCTCGAAGACGAGCTCGACCCGGAGAACGACAAGCAGCGCATCCGCATCGAGCCGATCTTCGACGCCGACACGTCGGTGTTCTTCGACCTGCAAGCGAAGCGGCAGGACAAGAGCGACGCGCGCTACTGCTTCGTCATCTCGTCGATGACGGTGCAGGCGTACCGCGACGAGTACGGCGACGATCCGACGAGCTGGCCGAAGGAGGTGCAGGAGACGTACTTCGATTGGTGCCCGCCTGCCGTCGTCTACGTCGCCGAGTACTACCGCGTCGAGGAGCGCACCGAGGTTCAGCGCGTCTTCCGCCTGCTCGACGGAAGCGAGCAGGTCTACACGCGCGAGGACTTCGACGCCGACGAGACGCTCGAACAGATGCTCGCGAGCACGGGCGCGATGGAGCTTCCGCAGCGTCGACGCAAGAAGCGCCGCGTGCACAAGTACGTCATGAGCGGCGGCTCGGTGCTCGAAGATCACGGCTACGTCGCAGGCCCGAACATCCCGGTCATCATCGCATTCGCCGAGCGGCGCTTCATCGACAACATCGAGCGAGCGAACGGTCACGTTCGCCTCGCGAAAGACGCGCAGCGCATCGCGAACATGCAGCGCTCGAAGCTCGCGGAGATCAGCGCGCTCTCGTCGGTCGAGAAGCCTATCTTCGTGCCCGAGCAAGTCGCGGGACACCAGATGTTCTGGGAGCGCGACAACATCGAGAATTACCCGTTCCTCTTGCTGAACCCGGTCACGCAGGCCGACGGTTCAACGAACCCGATGGGCCCGGTCGGCTACACGAAGCCCGCGATGGTTCCGCCCGCGATGGCGGCCCTGCTGCAAGTGACCGAGCAGGACATGCAGGACACGCTTGGCAGCCCGCAGGCCGCCGACAAGCTCGTGTCGAACATCAGCGGAAAGACCGTCGAGGCAATCCAAACGCGCCTTGACGCGCAGAACTACGTCTACACGTCGAACTTCGCGAAGGCGATGAAGCGATGCGGCGAGGTGTGGCTCGGCATGGCGCGCGAGCTCTACGTCGAAGAGGGCCGCAAGATGAAGAGCGTCGGCCCCGAGGGCGACGTGTCGTCCGTAGAGCTTCAGCGCCCCATGATTGCCGAAGCAGGGACGATGGAGCTTGAGAACGACCTCTCGCGCGCGTCCTTCGACGTGAAGGCCGAGGTCGGTCCGAGCACGCAGAGCAAGCGCGATGCGACGGTGCGTTCGCTCGCTGGCGCGCTCGCCGCGTCGAGCGACCCGCAAGTGAAAGGTGTGCTCGAACTCATGCTCGCGATGAACATCGAGGGCGAGGGCATGACCGACGTTCGCCCGTTCTTCCGCAAGAAGCTCGTGACGATGGGCGTGCTCGAGCCGACGCAGGAAGAGGCGCAGCAGATGGCCGCCGCCGCGCAGCAGCAGCAGCCCGACCCACAGACGCTCTACCTCCAGAGCGCCGCCGCCGAGATGCAGGCGCGCGCGACGAAGGCGCAGGCCGACACGGCGCTCGCCATCGCGAAGAGCGAGGAGACGAAGGCGAAGACCGTCGAGACGCTTGCAAACGTCAACATTTCCGCGCAGAGTCAAGCCATTAAGACGGCAGAAGCGATCGCGCGAGCCACTACCGCGCGACCGCCGACACCGGCAGCCGGGCAGCCAATGCCCGAGTAGCAGCGCGACGTGATGACAACCGAAGAGCAGGAGACGACCACCGAGGCCGAAGAGACCGCCCCAGAAGTCGAAGTCGAGGAGCCCGCAGGCGAGCAGACCGCCGAGGCCCCCGAGCAAGACGAGGATGCCGTCGAGGACGAGGTGATCGTGAGCGTAGGCGACGCACCGCCGCCGCAGCCCGTCGAGGAGGAGAAAGACCCTCGCCTCGTCAACAAGCTGCGGAAGCTCTTGCGCGAGCAAGAGCGCAAGGTGCGCGAGTACGAGGGGAAGCTAAAAGCCGCAGCGCCGGTCGAGCCACCACCGCCGACGCTTGGAGCAAAGCCGAAGCTCGAAGACCTCGACTACGACGCGGAGAAGTATGAGACCGCACTCGCGGCATGGTTCGAGCGGAAGCGCGCAGCTGACGATCACGCGACGAAGCAGAAGCAGGCCGAAGAGACGCAGCGGCAAGCGTGGCAAGCCCGCCTCGACGGGTACGCGAAGGCGAAAGCATCCCTCCGCGTGCGCGACTACGAGGAAGCCGAACACGCCGTCACCGACGCCCTCGACGTGACCCAGCAGGGCATCATCGTCAGCGGCTCGGAGAACCCCGCTCTCGTCACCTACGCCATCGGGAAAGACCCCGCGAAGCTCAAGGAACTCAAGGCCATCACCGACCCCGTGAAGTTCGCCTTCGCGGTGGCGAAGCTGGAGACGCAACTGAAAGTCACGCCGCGCAAACCCGCATCCGCCCCCGAGACCATCGTGAAGAGCAACACTCGCACGTCGGGCTCGGTTGATTCGCAACTCGAGCGCCTGCGCGCCGACGCTGACCGCACGGGCGATTACACTCAGGTCTTTCGCTACAAGCAGCAGCTCAAGGCCAAGCAGGCGAAGTAATTTTCAAGGGAAAAGACAATGGCAAACGATTTCAGCAAGGAAGAGAAAGTCGCGTTCGAGCAGCTCCTCGAGGGCTTCAACGATGCGCTCGTGATGTCGCGCAACGTCAACGTTTACAACTACAACCAGACGGACGCTGCGCGCACGACGGCGTTCCCGTCCACGGTGTCGCCGAACTACGGCACCATTTGGCGTCCGCAGCCGTACATCATGACCTCGGTCACGAGCACGCCCGGCTCGCCCGTGTCGTTCACCGACAAGGAGCAGCTCTCCGTTCCGGCGTCGATCACGAACACGAAGACCGTGGCGTGGGGCCTCAACAGCGTCGAGCTCCGCGACGCGCTTCAGGAAGGCCGTCTCGCGGCGGGCGCGAACCAGAAGCTCGCTTCCGACATCAACCTCTCGGTGATGCAGGCCGCCACCTCGCTCGGCTCGCTCGTCGTCACGACGGCGACCCCCGCGGGCTCGTTCGACGACATCGCGCTTTGCGATTCGCTCATGAATGAGACGGGCGTGATGGGCGACAGCCGCTACCTCTCGCTCTCCTCGCGCAGCTACAACGGCCTCGCGGGCAACGTCGTCGGCACCACGCGCTCCTTCGGTGCGCAGAACCGCTCCGACAAGGCGTTCGAGCGCGCTTACGTCGGCATGGTGTCGAGCTTCGAGACCTACAAGCAGGACTACGCCCTGCGCAAGACGGCCTACGCGGGCGGCGCGCTCACGGTCAACACGCTCAACGCGGGCGGCAACGTGAACTACGTCCCGCAGGCGTACAGCACGACGACCGCGGGCACGCTCAACGTCGACAACCGCTTCCAGACCATCACGCTTTCGTCGAACGTCGGCGTCGCGGCTGGCGATGCGTTCACGATCGATGGCATCGAAGCGGTCCACCTCATCACGAAGCAGCCGACGGGTCAGCCGAAGACCTTCCGCGTCGTCTCGGTCGGCGCGGCGAACACCGTCGTGATCACGCCGCCGATCATCAGCGCCGACAACGCGCCGACGCAGGCGGAACTTCAGTATCAGAACTGCGATCGCGCGGGC
>Ga0181344_1000482_pt1 | contig 15904 bp, 13 predicted proteins | sample Su13VDMLBDD_FD_130098 | JGI IMG/M metagenome (GOLD analysis project Ga0181344, IMG submission 130098) | Freshwater viral communities from Lake Michigan, USA - Su13.VD.MLB.D.D | ecosystem: Environmental > Aquatic > Freshwater > Lake | place: USA: Michigan | collected 2013-07-15
ACAATATTAACAATCTTTAATTCTTGTTGAGCAGGGCAACTAACTGTTACTTGTAAACCAACATTAGTGTTAGCTAATAAACTTATATTAACTGTACTAATACCTTGTAAGTTTTTATTAAAACTAAAACTACCATTTGTACTTACCAAACCTGAACTGTATATGGTATCATTGTAATCCGCATTAATTAAAACTTCTGCTGTAACACTTTCGGAAATAATATAATCTTCAGTAAACTCAGTTATCATTTCCATCTCACCTGTTTCAGTAATCAAAAATTGATTTTCACCATAGATTACATAAGAAACGACTACCTCTCCTACCAATTGACTTAAATCAACACAGTAATTTATAGTCTCTTCTGCAGATAAAACAAATGTTTGAGTAATACCGCAATCTAAACACTGAGGGTTACTTGGTATTAATATATCATTAGATGATAATACATACTCATTTAAATAAGGGTCAAATCCTCCAAGTTTTTGAGTGTTAAAAGATTCAATAAATAAATCTCTAAACCAAGACCTCATCCCCATTTCTGATACAACATTTAATTGACCACCTAAAGAAACTTCATCGCCTGTTAATTGTAATACAGCGCCTCTTTTAGTATCTGTAAAATATCTATCTGCTCCCCACTGAACATAACTTTCGGGGTTTAAGCTAATACCATACTTTTCAGTACGAGCAATCTGAGTTCCCAATACTTCAGGTACAGATGTTAATGCACCACCACCTGCAGCGTCAGATAATAAATTTTTTCCCTCTAATACATAAGAAATTTTATCTTCTTGTAATACAAGTACATCAGTCTTTCTTGCGTCCATTACATAAATAGGACCAAATGAAATTTCTAAAGGTTTGTAATTTATTAAACCTAAGTTAAACTCATTAAGTTTATTTACGTTAGACTCGTTATTAAATATACCACTATAAGTAATGTCAGCAAATCTATTTACCTCGCTATAATCTTGATTAGCAACAGACGTTACTCTGTTACCTAAATTAAATGTTCTTCCTGTAATTGAATCACGAATCTTATAACTCTCAACACCATTACCAAATGCAAAGCAATTATAGAATTTTGTATCTACAACAGCAGGGTTTACACTTGTTTGGTTTTCAATATTTCCTTGATGCTCACCATTTACAATTGGGAATGATAAATCATTTTCAAACCAAATGTTTGGCTGTGCATTTTGAGGTTCTGTTTCAAACACAATTGTAGTTTCTGCTCTATAAACAGTTATGTCTGCACTTGCCTTTGATAATCTACCCGCACGACTTCCGCCACAAGTCCACGTTCCTGTAATAAGTAATCCTAAGTAATTTGTTGTAGCGTTTCTATAAAATTTATAATAGTTAGTGCCAAGAGCTGTTGGAACATCTATTGCAGTTGTTGCAGTAGTTTCTATATATTCATTATTAATTATACACCCACCTCCACACTCTGCTATACCATTATCAATTGTAGTTTGGATATTATCTCCATTCCACCAATCTTGCATATTTTCATAATTAGTTGATGAAGTATATTCTTGTTCTAAAGTATATATTCTTCTTTCACAATAACCTGTACCATCACCCTTACCTAATCTTGATAACTTAATGTTTAATCTAATAATACTACCTGCAGGTACGGTATAATCTTGATATACCCAAGTTGGATTTGCAGGGTCATATCCTGCTACACGAGCAACATTCATTGGGTAATTTAATATAGGAGATGTACCTTCGTACTCAGCCGTTGTAAGTAAATTTCCCGGAGCTATTATAGATAATTCATCAGTAACAGCAGAAAAACTATTTGTGTTTATTTTCATATAAACTCCTGAAGGAACATATATGTCTTGAGTAGGGTCTAACTCACTTGGTACAACAATAAAATTCTCAGACTTAGATTCTTTTTCTAAAACAGTTGCATACACACAACTTTGTGTAGGTCCATCAGAATCTGCTTTAACAATAAATCTATCTCCCTGCTCTACTTTTCTTGCATTTTCACCTTCAAGTAAAAAATATGTTTCGCTTGTATTTGGGTCTTTAAAGAAAATGCTACTATAAATAGTCTCATAGTTTTCTTCGTCAGGTTTAATTACAAACTTATATCTTGTTGCCCAATAAGGAGCTACTTGAGTTGGAGGTATAGTTACAATGATACTGTTCTTTTTTGAAGAGTAACCACAAGGAATATGTTGAGTATTATTAAGACTTACTAATGCTGTAGAAGACCTATTAAATTCATCCATATAAACAATACCAATCTCATAGTCTCTATTACTATGTAAACTTGCAGGATTTGCTATTTCTTGAAAAGTTGCCTGAGCAAAATTTACTTGATAATATTCAAAAACACTTTGAGTAGGAGTAGTTACATTATTAACATATTCCATTGCAGGAAATAATAATTTAATAATAGAACTACTTGGAGATGAATTAATGTATATAGGTTGGTTTGTTCCTGTTATACCACTCCTATATTTTATTAAAGAATCTAATGTATTTGGCAAAAGACAATTTACATTATCTGTAAATGTAGTACCATCACAAGACGTTGAGTCTAATGGATTTGCAGAATATACAGGCTTAATATTATAGATTGTACCAACAGCCTCTTTAAACTCTGTACTATTTGCTAAATCATAAGCCGATGCATAGTTTGTTTGCAAATAAAATGTGAATGAAAATTGTATAGTATTTGTAGTTTGTGTTGGGTAAGGTAAATCACCTGAAAATTGAGCGTGCTCAATATTAACATCTAAGTTAATTACTGAACCTGTTACTAAATCTAACCCTTCTAAATCAAAAGTAACATATGCATCTGTTACAGAGATAGGTCCATTAATAGTATAATCACCTACAGCTGTTCCATCAGGAATAAATGTACTACCAATTGTTTCACTTAATAAATCTGCAGTATATTCAAGTTTTGTTGGAAAACCATTTAAATCTACAAGGTCGTATCCCTCAACATAATTACCATACATTAATCTATTACCCATAATAGTCTGAGCCTGTGCAAGAAGAGGTACATTATCGTACAATCTAAGCAACTCAGATTCAGGTAATACAGTAAATATTTTACTATTTGAAAATTGATAAGTATATTCTGTGTTATTAGATAAACCTAATTGTTGTTTATTTAATTTTTCAATTACTCTAATAATATTACCATCTGCATCTTTAAAAAGTAAATCAATACTCTTTACAAGAGGTCCTCCTGAATTATAAGTTATATTACAGGCATTGGTATTATTTACCATACCCTCGTTTAAATAACTTTCAATACTAAAGTTAAATGGTTTAGGATAAAATGAAGGAGCTGAAAATTGAGATGTAGCAGAATACTGCCCGTCTGCATACTCGTATCTATAGGCAAAACAAATAAATCTTGTTTCCAAAAAATTATCTTGGTTGCTTATTACAATAGGTTGAATAGCAGGTGCCTCAATAGGTGGCTGTTTAATAACTAAAATTGATTCAGCAGTAAAACCATCTACAAAAGAAACGGGGTTAGCGTAATTTGTTTTGGTATTAATAAAACGAGGAGCATTATAATTATCTGTAAAGTATAAATAATTATTAATAATGTTAACACCCGTAATAAGATATGTTGGGTTAAAGTTTAATGTTGTATTATTACCATCACCATCGTTAACACTTATTATGTGATATGTTAAAATATTAGTATTAACATTAAACGAAACTATCATATCAAGTTTGTTTGTAAATCCTAAAGAAAAATTAGGGTCGTGTACAAACCAATAAATTGTTTCATTAGCAGCGTCTTCAACGGCACCAATACATCTTGCGGCATCACTTAATAGTGTCCCATCAATATATCTTAAAGAAGTAAGCGGAAGATTACCTTTGGTGTTTTCAATAGCACCAATCTCAGATTGTTCCGTAGAACCCATTCTAATATTTAATGCATCAATATACTCACCATTAGGAATAAGTCTCTCATCGACAACCTTATTCATTCTGCCCGCTGTAAAATTCCTTGTTATATTCGCCATAATATTATTTAATCATCTTATCCATCCCTCTTAGATTCATTAATAATCTTCCCGGATGTATATTGCTAATTCTAATTTTTGCATTTCTTAATAATGCAGATTTGTTTTTACGAGCACGTGCAACGACATATTCCTGAACTCCTAATTTAGAGTTTACTATTTCGTATTGAATGTACGCGTATATGTACGACTCAAATAATTTATTGACAGTTACTAAAGAGTCATCTCCATTTTCCATACCATCAGATATGTACTCAAGGATACACGACTGCTCCATCATATCTGAGCTAAAATTAATTACACCCTTCTTCTTATCAATATTAAATGTCGGGTTAAAGTTAGCGGTTTCTGTGTTTAAACCAAAACGAGAACCAATAGTAAATTGGAAGTACCATAGTCCATCCATAAACCAACCCTCTTGCCCGTTGTATGGGCTGTTTGGATTTAAGTAGATGTCTCTCTTTTGGTTTGTTAATCTTTGAAAATCAATCTCTGAGTTTTGAGGAGATAATATATTACCGTTTTCGTCAAATAAAAGAAATCCTTTATTGTCTTGAAGGTAAGCATTAGCCGACAAGGTCTGAATGTTTTCTGTAAGTGGTCTTAAATAACCATCCTTATACAAAGAAATACGTACCCAATTCACATAATCAGAAGGCAATACATAAATCAAGTTACTTGCTACGGTTAACTCTAAAGCCTTTACCTCTTTAAATGCATCGTAGTTTAATTCTTGAACCGCTCTCTTAGCGTGGAATAAAATCTTATATCTCTCCTCATTATTTACTAAAGAGTGATTACCATAATACATTAATAAAAAGTTATTAACTATATCATATAGTGATACATATTGGTATGAACCCCAATTTTTATCTTCAGGAGCTACACCATTATTATCGTAGTATTCGTATTGTGATATGTATGCCATAATTTATTTTTTATTGTTTATTAGATGATAGGCTTCCGCTTTGCTCTTGACCTATTGCAAATGCTGCAACCTCAGACTCTCTAATTGATACACCACAATACTGAAGAATCTTCATAACTAATTTATAATTATCTTCAAGTGGTAATTCAAAGTCTTGGTAGTCAGGTTGAGATTGGTCAAATGCCGGCTCACCATTTACTAAAGTAATGTAAGTCCATTTAGGGTCTGCAGGATAACCAAAGTATGTACATCGTACAGAGTTAACCCCATTAATTGTTTCAGGGTAAACTGAAATAATATCTCCAATCAATGTGTATGCAGGGTACTTAGTATTAGGAGTTGTATAGATAGAATCTACCAACATATTAATCTTACTAACAGATACTTTTTCCGCTTCACCTAAACGCACACCAAGTGAATTATAAATTTCTATTTTAGAAATCATATAAGCATCAAATCCTGTAGTTACTAAAGAGGGATACCTATATTGATTAGTTAAAGGTGTTACTTGAGGAAGCGTATTTACGTGCATAAAAATCTCTAAAGTTTCAGCTAAAGGACTTTCAACATCTGCATAATCTGTACCTGATACACGAGCATTCTCAGCATTTATAACTTTATTATAGCTAATAAAATACTCCTCATATATCTCCATTTGTGCGTTTTTAGCGTACAAGTTAAAGTCTGATGGAGAGATATACCCGTAGTTATTTTTATTTAACACGGATAGGACTGTGTTTCTAACGTCGTTAATCATCTATATTCTTTTTTTTACAAATATAAAGAAAAAAGGGGGTACAAATTGCACCCCCGTTAATTGTATTTTTACTATAAACTAATCTATAGGTTACTCTCTAACATCTTTAAATGGTCAAGACCATCATCAGATTGAAGGTAATGAGCTACTGTTAAATAAGGGTCTTCCCCAAATGGTACAGAAAGCATTTTCTTTTTATTGGTAGCAGTATTAAACCAAACTTCTTTATTGTTGTTTCTGAAGTTTAATAGCTTAGCATTAAAGAACACGTGAATGTTAGCATTATGTCTAAGCATTGGGTCATTTAATACGTTTAAGAAAGCTCTTGGGTCTCTTTTAGCAAACACCAATATATCTCTCTTTAATTCAGCTGTAGTAACTTTTTGTGGGTCTCTTCCAAATAATACCCTTGACATTGTTTCTAATTGGTCAAGAGATAATTGGCGAGCCTCAATAAGCGCATCAACCTCAATATTTAAAATCTCTACCTCTTTGTTGGCATCCTTTTCGTTGTTAACTTCTACGAAAGACCTACCGTTTAATGGATGGTAATATAAAAACTGCTGTAAAACAGGATTAGTTCTTGAAACGCTTAAAAAGCCATTCTCAAAAATAACAGGTTCAACAATAGCATTACCATCTTGTTCGTCCTCAAAAGGACTTTTTTGATTGACAGCGTATCTTAATGCTCTGTTGACGTTATTTGTTTCGTCAAACCAAAGTAATGGATAGCGTCTTGAATTTCTTATAGGCAGCGTGTACGAAAGTGGAGCTGCTTCTTTAACTAATTTGTAGATTTTATCTACGGGTGTTGCATTTTTCATTTGATATAATAAGATTAAATAATAAATAAAATAAAGAAGGCAGTGTCTTTAAAGACACCACCTTCTTTTATTAATTAGTAGTTGAACAATACGAAGTTGTTCGCACCAAGTGTACATACACATCTCTCAGACAAGAAGTTAACCTCCATTGCGTCAAGGTCGCTTGTAGCTGCACCACCTGCAGAACCTGTAATCCAAGTTTTGTATCTGCGGTCTTCTGCCTCTGTAGCTCTGTAACGTACGTGTAAGAATGGTCTCTTAGCGTTTTTACCCATAATTTGGTCATACACTGAAGTAGAACCTGCGGGAACTAATAAACCGTTTACACGACCTGAACCTGCTGTAGCAGGTAAACCACCACGCATAGTTGGGTCATTTAAGTATTTCCAATCAGACTTGTAGAAATCGTAACCTCTACGGAATCCTGTGAAACCTAAGTTTAATGCCATCTCGATGTCGTTATCAAACAAACCAAATGAAGCTCCGTTTGCAGCAGAACCACTATTGTATCCGTTTAATGTAGCCAACATATCGTCAATGTCAAAACCAAACTCTCTGTTTAAGAAGATTGCATTCTCTTCGATTGCACCTTGCTTATCTAAACGAGAAATGATTGTATCAAAATCAGCTAATGTAGTTGGATTTCCACCACCCCATACGTTTCCTCTGTTTTCTACTACGTAGAAGATACCTTCAGAACCTTTGTTACCTGCTGCAGTGTAAGTAGTTTGAGTTACTACACCTGAACCTGCTTCTGCAGGAACTGCTTCAATCATAGAGGTCTCTAAGTAATCCTCGAAACGTAAACGAGTTTCGTGCTCTGATTTCAAATACCATAAGTAACCATTTGCTCCATTTTCAGTAGTAATTTCTACCCATCCAATTTGAGCCATATCAGAACCTGATACTGCGTACTTGTCTTTGATAATGATTGGAGAGTTTTCAAAGAAAACGTCGTTAGCCTCTAAAGAGCCTTCCATTCCGTTTGTTCCTTTTTTAAACTCTGAACCATAAATCCAAACAGTTAATGTTGCTGCTGAACCAAATGCTTGACCACCACCTTCGTAGTAAGCAACTTGGAAAGTACCTGCAGTAGTATTAACTGCAATAACGATACCCTTGTTAGAACCTGTTCCTGCATTGTCAGAAATGTAAACAGTCTGTCCTTTACGGATAGCTATTCCACCTGAACCCGGACCTGAAGCAGGGATAAGTGTATCACTTACAGTAATTGTTGCTGTATCAGCAGCTGCTGCTGCAGATGACGCACAGTTAATGTATTTAGTGTGAAGACGACCTTGTTCTGCCCATTTTACTAAGTCAGAGTTAGAAGGCATCTCAGCTCCTACCATACGAAGGAAAGAAGCGATTGTTCTGTTACCATAACGCTCAAATTCTTTCTCATAAGTATCAGGAAGATACTGATTTAAGAAGTCGAAGTTGGTAATGTAATTTGTTGATAAAAGGACCTGCTCAGCACTTGGCTGTAATGCAAAGGTCGGGGTTGGATTTATTGCCATTTTTTCTTTTTTTTAAGTTTTTAAATTCGTTTAATACTTTTAATTTTTAAGGTACGACCTGAGTCGTTGTCCTTTGCTTTTACTTGCATTCCTCCTTTGTTTGTCACTTCGGGTGCTCTACGCTCAGACATATTAATGTTTTTAGTCTTGCGCATTACATCCTCGGTAGCATCAGATAAACCTTGTTCGTAAAAGAACTTAGCAAATCTGTCGGGATTCATTGCGATTGCTAATGACCTGTGGTATCCTGCTGCGTCTTTCATTAGTCCGTCCTCGTCCAAAAACTTATTAATAAAGTTTAATGGTGTTGATTGACTTTTTTTCAACTCATTAGAATCACCGGGAGTAAAAGATAACTTTCGGTCATTTACGTTAAATTCAAAACCTTTAAATTCTTCGTTAAACACCTCATCTGTCTTCTTTTGGAACCAATCGCGTTTGCGAGATTCTTGCTCCTGTTGGCTTTTCGCTTGTTGTGTATATTGTTTATAAGCCTCATACACTTCCTTCTCTTCATTTGGAATACCTACCGCACTTGACTCAAGGGGCATATTGTATTTTTCCTTTTGTTGATTAAAGTATTTTTTGGCTTCACCAATAATCTTTTTCTTTGCTAACTTTATTTTTTTAATTGTATGTTCCTCGTCAATGTCCTCGTCATAACGATAGTCGTCCATTAGGACATCAATATCGTTATCGTCAAAGCCTTCCTGAGTGGCAGCCAAATAACTATGCAAAAGCTCTTCAGGTTCCATTGAATCGTAGTCCTTTCTCAAATTGACAAAGTCTTCAAATCCTCTTCCTGTTTCCTTTTTGTATTTAAAATAAGCAGCAACGTCTTCGGGCAAATCTTCTGCCTGACTACGCTCAGCTAACAACTCATCAAATGAGTTAATCTGCTTATTATATCTCTTCCCAATATATGAAAGAACGTCTTCTTCTTTTAATTCAACTTCTTGTACAGTTTCCTGTACAGGTGTTTCTACATTTATAACCGGAGTTTCCTCAACAGTTTCTCCAAATTGCTCTTCGTGTTTTGCAAGCAATTCTCTTTCTACTTCTTGTACTGATTTTGGTTCGTAACCTTCTACAGCTCTTACTTTAAATTCCATTGGATATGATTTTATTTAGTGCAAATTTATATAAAAAATTTAATATTATTTCTTTAGTCTTGTTTATCAGATTTTTGAGTTCCAAAATAGTAACTAAATATCATTAATGTTAGTGTCTTAATCAAGTCAAATAATTGGTTATTCTGCTCATCTGATAATAATGATATTTTAAAAGCAATAATTTTATCTACAATAAACACGCCTACAAGTGACGCAAAGACCAACAGAATAAACTTTACTAATATATCTTTTGTACTATTTACAAATAATCTATTTACATATAATACACAAGCAATTATAAATAATATACCGGTGAATACACCGGCTATCATTACCCATTCATTTGAAGAACTAAACATCTATTATTATCTTGGTTCAAATTCACCCATATCAAAGCCATCTAAACTATCCTCGTTAGACTCAAAGTTTAAAGGAGGTAAGTTGTTTTTACGTTGATTAATCAACTTAGATTGCTCTGTGTTTTGCTGACTAATACGTTTTGCCTTAGCATCCTCTTTCTCTTTGTCTCTGCTTGATATAGTGCTTTGCTCTAATCCGTTTAGTTGCATACTATATTGGAACTCCTCCGCCATTAGATAACTCTTTAGCTCGGCTTCCTTCTGCATCTTCTCAATATCAAATGCAACCTCAGCCTGCTTGATTTGCATCTTAGCCTGAGTCTCCATTTGAACCTTTTGCATAGCCAACTGTCCTGCCATCTCTTGAGATTTAAGATTTTGTTGAGCGGTCATAGCTTGGTTTTGCATAGCCATCTTCTCCTCACGTTCTTGCTTTTTAGTTCTCTTCAATTTTAATAATTGATTAGCAAGTTTTAAGTTCTTTATCTCACGTATGTCGATAGCATCTTCAAGGTTAATATCGCCCTTAGATAATGCCACTTGAATATTCGCTTCAAGTTGCGCTTTCTCTTCTTCATCAGGTGAAACCTCTATAAAAATACCAAAATCATAAATGTATAAATCACTAATCTCACTTAAAATTGAAACATTATACTTACCAATCTTATTTGCAAATTCGTCTTTAAAGTCTGCGTACTGTAGAATATCACCAATGCGATACGTTAAAGCCTCAGCCATTGAACGAAATACAAATAAACTACTCTCTAAGATATGACGTGTAGCTGTGTTTGAGTTTAGCGCAGCTAATTTTTGTAAGCCAACTAATGAGTTAGGGTCAGGCATCGAACCGTCTCTTGCCTCATTTAAGCCTGTTACAGAACGAATCATATCCATATAATGATTGTAGTTTGTAATAAGCATTTGGGTTTTACTTGCCCCTGAGTTAGATGTTAACTGTTGGATTGGCACCCTTGCATTATTAAACTCACCGTCTTGAGTGTAACTTCTACCAATTACACTACCCGTTTGGAAGTATAATCTTAAAGCGTCTTCAGGATTGTAAGCATTACCTGTTCCTAAGTCTACCTCATTTAAACCATCGGCATCAATAAATACACCGTCAGGTACTACGCGCGCGATAACTTGCTGTAACTTTAAGTGAGTAATCTGAATCAAATCGGCAAAAGGAATCATCCTTCTTACTAATGACTCAATAACTCCTTTGTACATACGCGGAGCAACGGCAACATAGTTTGGTAATGCGTGCTGAGTAGCAGACTTTGGACGAACCATATTCTCTGCAAGCTCCCACTTTAATAAGATGTTAGTACCCATAACCATTATGCCATTGTACCAAACATCAATAGTTTTTTCTATCTTCTCAAAGTTACCCTCCTCCATCATTTCGACAGGTGGGTTAAAGCTATCGTCCTTCTCAATTATTCTTGTAGCACCACCATCAAGTTTTTTCTTTTTGTAAACTACTTTCTTTGTGGTCTTATAATTAAAGTACATTAATGTACAGGTATCTGAATTAAACATACTGTTCTCATAGAACTGAGCTACGTTATAATAATTATACCAACTCTGACTGTACATTGAGATTTCTTTTAAATCTTCATTAGTAAGTGTTGGGTCAATCTTCATACACTCAATTACAGGAAGACTTTTAATCTCTCCCCAATAAAAACAATCTCTAAAGTATGGGTCTTCAGTATAACTATACACCACATTTGCAGGGTCTACGTATGATACTTCAACACCTGCTCCCGGTAAAAATTCGTGCTTAGCTACACCAACTCCTAATACGGTTAAATCATAATCAATTCTTTTACGTAAGTCTTGATAATGATTTTCATCAAGGATGGTATTAATAGCTTCTTCTTCTGCAATCTCAATTGCAGGTTTATAATTCAACTGCATATACAATGCGAGTTCCTCGTCTGTATTTGGCAATTGTGCAGGGTCCATCATAAAAGGATTTACACCTGTCTTATCTTGTATTGTAGTTAAGATGTCTTTAGCAGCCATCTGTCCCTCAATTGTATCTTGGTATTTACTTCTCTTAGATTGAGACATTGCATCTTGTGCATACGCCTTTACTTTGAAAAGTCTATCAGACATTCCATTAACAACGATGTCAACAAATTTTGGAATAATAGGAACGGGAGTCCAATCTAAATTTAGATAAGATAAATCTCCATCAATAGCTAATTCATTTTTGTATTTTGCAATAGACTGCTCGCCTCTTGCGTATAACCTTAGTCTATGGAAATCTCTCCATTGACTGTAAAATCTGCATTGATTACCATCTTTTCTAAACCACTCATATTGAATAGCCTGACCTATAAGTAATCCATACTCATAGGTAGCCTTTTCGCTATCGGATACGAACTGAGATGGGAACCCTGTAGATAAAACATTTATTAATATATCGTTCTTCATCTAATTATTTGACTTGATGTTCCATCGTTTGTATATCTTGCAAAGTTAATGCTTATTTTTGACTCTTTTTTCTCAGGTACGTACATATGTTTTTGGTTAGCCATAATAGCTAATCCCGAACTAATAGACGCGTCAAATTTTGTTCTATCATTAATATCAAATTTAGCCCAATCTTCTAACGTCCTTGTGAATGGCATTGTTCCCATCTCGTCAGGGTCTCTATAGTTTCCCGCTAAATCCATCCCTACATATTTTTCTATGTAGGACTCAATAGCAGCCGCGTGAGCCTGCTTAACATCCTCAGATGAGTTAGGTATCCCCCCAAGTTCTCTTTCGGTCTTAGAGAGCTTGCTATGGTGTTTGTCGGGTCTGTTCAAGCAGAACTGCCTGTACCCTCTATTTTTAAAATGGTATAGTAATCTTGGCTTATTATTCTCCACTAAGATTGGCATACCATAAAAAACGCAAGCCATTAGCACCTCCTCAAAAAATATCTCTGCTGTCTGAGGTCTTGCAATATACTCTAAAAAAAATTGATTTGTTGGAGCGTCGTCCATATGAAACTTAGTAAGTCCGTGAAGCGAACCATTAGAGCCACGCCCGCCAACTACTGCAGATATATCGTACGAATCACAACCAAATGAACCTAAGCTCTCACTTGCAGGATATTTGTTTCCACCCTTTTCCCTGACGTTGTTTTGTAGGTGCCTTGGCGGAAGCCAACTCACTAAGAACCTACCCTTATTATCGGGAGTCCAAACAACTGTCGAATCCTTCACACCGTCCCGCCAATGAAAGGTTCCACGTGTAACGTGGTGCTCTCTTATAAGCGAATCGTTGTAGTCAATCTGCTGATATATTTTAGTTAAATTAAATAGCGCTTGCTTGCTCTCGTCCCTGAATGCGTGCGACTCCGTGCGCGGGAACTGACGGTAAAATTCGTTGAGCGCGTCGGCATCACTTTTAAGTGAGTCAACCTCCGCCTCCCAATAATCAATAGCGCCATTTTTAATCATTCCCTTGTCGACACCTAAGATTGGCTGCTCGGGTTTCTTAAATACAGGCATACCAAAGATGTCTATGAATCCCTCCATATTCCATTCCATTGGAATAAATAAAGCATATAGCCCGCTCTTAGTTTGCCCGTTGGCGTTTCTATTGACAACACGTGAGTCCTCGTAAATATCTTTGTAATTTTGACCACCCTTTGATAATGCATTTGAGGTCGAGCCCATCATACACTTACCAATAATCTTAGACCCCAAACGCAAACACGTTTTAGTTACACGCCAATTGTCTTTAATGTTATTAGGTTTAAGCCACTTAGCACTCTCGTCGTGAGCTAAGAATAATAGCTTCTCCCCGTCATAGGAGTTGTCTTCCGTATTCTTCCAATCGATAGATGTATCAAGTCCGTCAATATCTTCCTGACTATTGTCGTACATATTCTTCTTTGTAATCTTAGATGCAGGCAACCTAAAGGCAAGTTCTGTCTTTGGTTTGTCCATACCATCCATAATTGGTTTAAAGAAAAACGGTAGTCTACTATTAATTGGAACGACCTTGTCTGTAAACATCTTCTTAGCATCGGCACCCGTCTTAGATAGAATACCAACCCTTGCATCGCGCGCGAGCGTACCCACATTAATACATTCTGATGATGCCATAAATGAGAATCCCGAACGTCTAATCTTTAGGTATATCATACCAAATGAACGAGGGTCTGCTTTACAAGCCTCCCAAAATATCCAATAAATTCTATTTGCTTCCCTGAAGTCAGGGTATCCAACGTCAATACTTGACCATTGCAAGTACATATAATGTGAGCCTGTGATATAGGTAGGTTTACCGTTATTCATAAACCAAAAGCCTTGCTCTCTGCAATCAAACTCCTGTTCAATGTAATCTACCCATCGGTCTTTAAACTCCTTAGGTTTTTCGTTCCAATGAAAGATTGATTGTATTCTTGCTAACTCTTTAGGAATTTCCTGTCTCTCCCAATACTGTTCTGATGATTTGTAGTGTCTTTGAAGACACTCTTTAGGAGTTGGTGGCAGCGCAATGTATAGTCCTGATATATTAATAATATCGCCAATCTGACCGTTCTTAGATATAACCACCAAATCATATTGCTCGTTATACCCGTAAAGCCAACTACGTGCGGTATTCTTTTTAGTCTTTGCATTCGCAGGAAGGTAGTCTTCGACTACATAGTATAACCTATTGCCTTGACCTTCGCTCTGCAAATCCCTGTCTTGTATCAGTTTTTTTGTTGCCATTATCTAATGAGTCAAGAGCTTCCTCTTCTAATTCAATTCTGCTTAATATCTCAAATGCATCGAAGATTGCTAATTTCTTAGTAGCAGCAGCATTCTTTAGTTTATCTGCAGCCAAATCATCCTCTGAATTTGGTTTAATAATATCTTCCTTTGCAACCTTTATTAGTTGCTCTACAGCTAATCTGCCGGCTTCAATTATCTTTTTCTTAATTTCTTTTGAATCTCTCATAACTTAATTGTTATTTGATGGTCAAACATTCGGTATAACTTTTGCCCGTCTACCTCAAACTCGTACTCGCTATCAGGCTTAAAACAAACTTTGTCTCCCGCCACAACACCATAGTCAATTAATGTTTTATTAGGATATACCATAAGCCCCATTAATGGTTCCTCACTAAGATGTTTCTTAATGTATGAATCCTCAGCTTCAATAGGCTTTACAAAACAATACTTATCGTACGCATTCCAATTATCTTCGTGCTTATACATAAAGAATTGGTCGGGCTCAATAAGGAAGATGTCATCTCTAAAAAAGCTCTTACCGCTCTTTTGACGACCTCTCATATCATTATAAAACTTAAATGCGTTGTGATGTACAAGTAATGTATCCCCAACCTGAACAGGTCCTGAATATCTTAGAGGAGTTTCAATAACTTCGGCAAAGCGATTAGAGAACTTATGGTCCTCCTCAGACGTACTAACAATAAAGTCAATACCTCCTATGCTCTTTGTGTTATCGTACCTTTTCCCCTTCATTGGTTTAACTATGAAGTAGAATGGAGATTTCATTAATAATTTATATTATATTCGATTGAAATTGGTATTGTGGAGGTGAACTCCTTCCAAAGTACCACCTCCTGCTTTTCGTTAATGATGTATATTTTAACAGACATCTTATCGGTGTCCATCTTAATAAGATGAATTTCGTTGGTATCGTTCAATACTTTCTGCCCTATAAGGTAATGCATAGCACCGCCCTTATAGTCAGGACCTACTGATATTTTACGAATCTCCATATTAGTGAACTACTCCTAAATAATCGGTACCCGTAATTCTATATACATTACCTGCAACTAAACCCGCTAATAGGGCAGCCGCATTATTTGCATATACAGGAACACTTGGTAATGGTAAAGATAATATATCCGCTAAGGTAAAGTTTACCGTATCGTCTTGATTACTTACACTTGTACCAATCACTTTATCTGCAAGCGTTGGTGTTCCTGTAGTAGCATATTGACTTATTCTTGCCATTTTTTAATTACTTAGTTTCATCCTCTTTTTTAGTAATCTCTCCTGTCATAATATTAATAACAGAATCTTTACCGTACTTTTCTACTAATGCGATTTCGTTTTTAGCGAACTCAGCTCTCATTTCGTCAAGTGCTTTGAATAATTCTTGCTTTCTTAATTCTAAATCACCTAAAGCCATTTTAGCTTTTGTGAAGTCATTGTTCATTTCTTGAACCAATTTTAACTCATCCTGAGTTAAAGATTGAATTTGATTGTTTACGATTTCCATTTTGCAAATATAATGTTATTTTATTAAACGTATGGTATATATTGTGTTTTTCCTTTTACTCTTACCGCTTTAAGCACCTGCTTACGCTTTCTTTTTTTAGAAAATGATACGTGAACCCAATCAGGATTAGCATCTGTCC
>Ga0181344_1000483_pt1 | contig 15897 bp, 13 predicted proteins | sample Su13VDMLBDD_FD_130098 | JGI IMG/M metagenome (GOLD analysis project Ga0181344, IMG submission 130098) | Freshwater viral communities from Lake Michigan, USA - Su13.VD.MLB.D.D | ecosystem: Environmental > Aquatic > Freshwater > Lake | place: USA: Michigan | collected 2013-07-15
GGAACTGACCGGCAAGGACTGCGCGAACGGCACAGAGGCCGATGCGGCGCTCCGCGAGGCGCTGGAGCCGCAGTAATGCCCGAAGCCGCGATTGCCTCTTCGCATTTCGAGCCCGATGGCTACGGGGATGCACGTAAGTTCGTCATCAACTATTACGTTGAGCCGAACGGCGGTGATCCGCAAAGGCCGGTGCGTCACGTCAACACGCCGGGCACCCGGATCGTGGATAACGGGACTGTGCTGACCACAAGTGTGCGGGGGCTGTTTCAGGCAGATGGGTTTGCAGGTGGTAAAATCGTTGTGCCCGATGGGACGACGGTTAGGCTCTATGATGTGAGTGCTAACACATGGAGCGCCCTGACCGGGACCATGACGGGTACGGACAGGGTCAAGGCTGTGTTCGGGGAAGTCCAGGCGGGATTCCTTAGCGGAGGCAGCCTCTTCCAGTCCGGCGGCGCCAGTGTTGCGGCGCTGTCGGACGCGGACTGGGCGACCTTGCTGAGCGATGCAGGCGAGACGGTTTACACCTCGATTGCCACGATGGGTCAGAGATTGCTGGCCAGCTACGGATCGCGGTTTGCATTCTCCACAACATTGCAGTTCAACACGACGACGACGCTTTCGTACTATACTGCTGAGTATGCCCCTGACGGGATCGTGGGCCTTGCGGTGATTTCCAACACGCTGATGGTGTTCGGTACGCAGACAATTCAGCCGTGGGTCGAGACGGGCGATAATGACGATCCGTTTTCCCCGATTGTGGGGCAGGAAATCGACCGTGGCGCGGCTTGCCGGGACAGCATTGTCAAGCTGGACAACACGCTGTTTTTCATCGGGGATGACCTGAGTGTCTACCGGCTGAACGGCCTGACGCCGCAACTGTTGAACGCCAATGACCCGTGGGTGAGCAGATACCTTGCCACCGTGGCCCGCGCAGACATCGTGTGCAGCGCCATCGAGACAGAGGCGCACAAGTTCTATGTGATCCGCACGCCGCTGAAATGCATCGTGTACGACGTGGCGACCGGCACGTGGCACCTTCGCCAGACCTACGGCTCGGACACTTGGGAATGGGTGTTTCAGGTCACTGTGGACGGCCAGCAGTTTGCCGCCCCTCAGGGCCGGACCCTCGTAGAACTGAGCCGGGCTTACAAGTCTGACCGGATGGCCAATGCGACAACGTTTGGCACGGAAATCGTGCGGTATTTCTCGGCGCACTTGCCGGTGAACATGGGTAACCAGCCGCTTGGGCAGGTCCGGGTTGAAGGCACAAAGGGCATTGGCTTGGTATCTGGCCAAGGATCCAACCCGCTGCTCTCGATGGCCATCAGCCGGGACAAGGGCAACACGTTCGGCGCGTACCGGGACCGGACGCTGGGGGCGATTGGTCAATACGGCGCCCGCACGTCATGGGAGCAGAACGGACGGGCCATGCCCGAGCAGACCGTGCTCCTGTTCCGCCTCAGCGATCCGGTCGGGTTCCTGCCATCTCGTGTGCCAGTGGGTGAACGATGAGAAACGACCAGTTGGCAGCAGCCCGCAGGGTGCAGAACCGCTACCCTGACGTGGCGTTCCGGATTGTGACGGGCGGCATTGAAGTGCGCGGCGTGCTTGTGCCAATGACGGATACGATGAGCCCGGACGAAGTGCGCCGGGTGCTGACGGTGCAGGTGATGAATGGCTAAGCGCGTCATCCCCGTGCAGTTTGTGGACTTGGCAACCGGCCAGTTGACGATGGAAGCCATCCGATACCTCAATGATTTGGACAACGGTGCGAGCGACAGCATCCGTTCGGTGGGCACGATCCTCGCGGGCGTGAACCAGACCACGCAGGCGATTGTAAACGGCACTCAGCCCCTGGCAGATGTCATCATCACGGGCCGGGGCGGGGTCACAAGCCAGATTGATGCGATTTCGGCCAACGTGACGGCGGTATCGGGTGCGGCGTCTGCGGGAAGCCTGACGGCCTCTGTAAGCCCCTTGTCTGCCTATGGCGACAGCCTCACGGCAGGGCCGGTCACGACAAACAGCGTTACGGTGACGCCAACGGGCGGCACAGGGCCTTACACATACGCATGGGCGAAAGAGTCGGGCGACACGTTCACGGTCAACACTCCCACGGGAGCAACGACCACGTTCAGCACACAGACGGATGTGAGTGACACGAACCTCAGCGAAAGCGCGATTTACGGCTGCCTTGTGACTGACAGCCTGTCTGCGACGTTCGTGGTCGAGGTCAACGTGTACGCCGGGTTCACCGGGTTTGTATTTTAGGAGTATGGCATGAGCTTGCTTGGCGATCTGGTAACAGGGTTCTTTGGCAATTCAGCGGCGGACAAGGCGGCTGACGCTCAGGTCAACGCGGCAAAGACCGCATCGGCCACGCAGCTTGAAGCGCTGAACCGTGGCCTGCAAGTCGCGGCGCCTAACATACAGGCGGGCTATAACGCCCTCGCCATGCAAGGCAGCCTTCTCGGCAATCCCAACATGGTGCCGCAAGCCGCTGTGCAGCAAGCCATTGGGGCCACGCAAAACCCGGCTGACCGGATGGCGGCGTATTACCAGCAGAACAAGGGCGCCATTGATGCGTTCTACGCCCGGAACGCCAAGACATTTGACCGCATGGGCCGCGACCCGATGCGGGCCGCAGAGCACTATTACAACACCGAAGGCCAAAAGCTGGGCCACCAGTTGCCGATGGCAGGCAGCGGCCAACCAGGAATGCCGGGCACGGTAGGTGTCGGCGGCGGCGCGATGCAGCAGGGCGGCTCTGGCCAGCCTATGGTGCAAGGCGGGTCTACCGGGGTCGGCGTCGGCACGGGGGTTGATCAGGCCTACAACACGTTCCTTGATAGCGGGTTCGGACGGGCAAACCTTGCGACGACGAACGCAGATTTTGAAAACATGGTTGGCGCGTTCGGCGCGGGCGGCAAGTCCATGTCCGGCTCGGCTATCGGGGCGCTCAACAACCAGAACAGGCGCAACACGGCGGGCGCATTCGGGCAGTATTACAACGCGCTGTCTGGCATCAGCGGGACGGGCGCGAATGTCGGACAGAACGCTTCCAGCCAGATCAACGCGACGGCCAACAACATTGGCCAGAACCAGATGGCGGCAGGCAATGCGCGGGGGTCCAGTTACCTGACGCAAGGCGCCAATAATGCAGGGATGATCAATAGCGGCATCAATGCGCTGGCTGGATTTTTTGGGGGTAGCCGCTGATGAAAAACGCACTCAATCCCGGCGTCTATAGCTGGTCAGAAAACGCCTATCTGACAGACCATGATTTCCCGTCTCAGGCACAGGCTGCCATGCCTGACTACATGCGGAACATGAACAAGCCGCAGCAAAAGAAGCGCAATCCCGTGATGAACGCGCTGTCTGCCGTGTTCGAATACGGCGCACCGGAAGCGTTCCAGCAAGGCTATGACCGCCGCACGAAGAAAGAGCTGGGCAACATGCTTGCCTCCGGCGATGTGGCAGGCGCAGGCAAGTATGCCTATCAGCGCGGCCAGTTTGAGGCAGGCGATACTTACACCTCGCAAGCCAAGGAACAGGAAACCGCCCGCCGCCAGCAGGAAGCGCAAGGCATTGTCAGCCTGTTCAGCAACGGCCCGCAGATGGTCAACCAGGTTGCGACGGAAGACCCGGCAGGGTTCGAGCGCATGACCGGCATGACGGCAGACGAATACCTGCAAGCCGCAAGCCGGTTCGGAGATGGCGGGGCGCAGTTTGCACAATACGCGCTGGCGAAGGCGCAAGCGGAGTTGGGGCAGGGGCCTGCGGCGGAGGAAGCCTATACGCTCGCGCCGGGCGCTCGCCGGTTCGGGCCGGACGGCAGGCTAATTGCGGAGAACCCCGCATCCGAAAAGCCGCAGGAACAATGGGAAGAATACACCCCGCCCGGCGGCATCCCCGGCCTGTTTATCAAGAGCGCTCAGACCGGCGAAATCAAGCGCGTTGCTGGTCCGCAAAGCGGCGGCATCCGTGTCGGTCCTGACGGTACGGTGCAGATCGGCGGGCCTGTGGACGGCCTCGGCTACGGCTCGGCCCCGCGCGGTCAAGATGCGGCCATTGCATTTGACCGAGACGGCAACCCGGTCGTCACGCCGGGTCCGCAGCAGGAACAGTACAACAAAGCCATTCGCGGGTTTGAGGAGTTCAAGGCGCAGAACTCAATTGTCGTGGAAGACATTGACCGCGCGCTCGGATCAATCAGCGGATGGTCTACCGGCGCGGGGGCTGCACTGAAAGACTTGCCCATCATTGGCGGCATCACTCCGGCTGGCCAGATGGAAAGCCTGCTGGAAACCATTCAGGCGAACGTGGGCTTCGACAAGCTGCAAGCCATGCGCGAGGCAAGCCCCACAGGCGGCGCGCTTGGCTCTGTGACCGAACGCGAACTTGCATTCCTGCAAGCGGTCTTTGGCTCGCTGCGTCAGGACACCAGCCCCGAGAACGTCCGGTACAATCTTCAGCGTCTCAAAGAGCACATGATGGGCCGGGAGCAGCGTATTGCTGACGCCATTGCGGCAGACTTCCCATCTCTGGCCACTACGGCGCAGCGCCGGGGCGCGACGAACCAACAGCTTCAAACGCTGAATGACGAAGAGGCCGCAGAACTTGAGCAACTTCGCCGCGAGCTGGGGATTGAATAATGGCCGGACCCGCTGACGAACGCGCAGAACTTGAGCGCCTCCGTAAGCTGAAACGCTTGCGGGAACTTGAGGCCAAGGCCGCAGGTGCAGCCCCTGCACAGCCAACCTCCCCCTTCCTCCAGCGCGGTATGGACATGGTGCGGGGCGCGCAGGCAACGAGCCAAGCGGCTCAGGGCGCCAACCAGTACCTTGCTGACACGGTAGACGCCCCACGCGAGCGCGCTGGCATTGAAAGCGGCGCTGATGCGTTCCTGTTCAACGTGGGCAACGTCCTGAGCGCTGGCGGGATGCAGCGCGCCGGCAACCAAGTTGTGCCCGGCAAAGAGCTTGGCGATACCGCCATGCGCGAAGCTGAAGTCAATTATCCGATGGCCTCGGTTGTCGGTCGCGGCGTCGGCTATGCTGCGCCTGCAAGCCAAGGCGGGCGTGTTGCAAGCATGGCCACGCAAGACCTTATCACCGCTACGGGTGCCCGCGCATTGGCGCCCAAAGCCCTCACCGAGGGCACAGGGGCTCTTGCCCGGACAACGCGCTATGGCGGACGCCTTGCAACACTGGCGCCCCAAGGCGCGGCTCAGGTGGGGCTTTACGAGGGCCTTGTTGAACAGCCCGTCCGCGACTTCATGGCGGGCGAGGAAGGCACAATTGGCGGCAGGGTACAGGCGGGCGTCAATGCGCTGGCTAACCCGATCAACTACGGCGTCCTACCTGTGGCTTCTATGGTCGGGCGGGTTGGTAAGGCGCTGCTGACGGGTGTGGCCACGCCGGGCGATGTGCAGCGGGCGGTCAGCGCTGGCTCACGTGGAGCCGTCCCCCTTAGTGAGGGGCAGCTTGCGGCTGACGCGGCGCAAATCCTCGACACTCAAGCTATGAACGCCATCGACCCGCGCGGGTTCAAGCTGGTCGAGCGTATCCTTCGCCAGTCCGGGGTTGCCGACAGTGACGTACCTGCGGTCAACGCTAAGGTTCGTGAGATCCTCGAAGCTGCGCCGGATGCGGTCGCGGGTCGCCTTACGGTTGGCCAAGTATACGCCAAAGCGCTTTACGACCTCGACAAGACTCAGGCTTCGGAGAACATTCTGAAGGTTCTGCGGGAACGCCGGAACGTGACGGACGTGAAGGACCGTAGTCCGTCTATCGTCGGGAACGAGGTCCGTGACCTCCGGTCGTCTCAGGTCGATTTTGTCACTCAAAGCGCTGAATCCAATCTCGGGGCTGGGCGGCGAATTGACATCAAGAATGCCGTAGCTGACACGAAAAAGCAAATCGGCACTGAGTACGAGCGCGTTCTCGCTGAAGCTGATCCGACAAGGCCGGAGGCGCCTGCCTTGGCCAGCATTGTCATTGGCGATGCGTCCAAGGGCATTCTTGCGCGCCGTGCCAAAAATGCCGGGTTTGAAGACGTAGATGCTTACGCAGCCGCCCGCCCTGATGAGGCGGCGCATTGGCTCCGTTCGCATCTGGACAAAGCCGCGCGGTCTGCCCAAGGCCGTGAGCGCGTTGACCTTGAAAACACCGTGTCACAGCTTGACGAACTGCTAGACACCAATCCTGGTTATGCCCAAGCCCGCCAGCAATACGGCACGGAAATGGGCGTTGACCGTGCGCGCGACATTGGCAGCAACTTCATCACGGCAGCCCGTAATCAAGGCAACCTGGACCTGCTACTTGAGCAGATCGCAGCGCTTCCCGCCCGTGAACGCGATGTGGCATTGCTTGCGATCCGCGATAACCTGCTTTCGCCTGTGCGCGGCAGCGGTGAGGACGCCCCAGCCCGCATCAGCCAGCTTATCAGCGTCGGCACACTGGAAGGCATCGAGCGGCTCGGCCCGGCAGGCAAGAACCTTGCCGACGACCTGCGCGCGATCCGTGATGAAAACGCGTTCCTTGGCCAGATCGACAGCGGCAACCCGCTGCGCCAGTCCGCCTCGTTCTCAAACTTTGAAGCCAAAACAGAAGCCCCAGACCTGTATTCTGGCGGGATGGCGCGGGCGATGAACGCAGGCGGCGGGTCAAGCCTTCCGGCTGACATTGCAGTCAGCGCCATCACGGGCACGCCTATCGCGCCGTTCACGATGGCAAAGATTGCACGCTCCGGCCTTCAATCGATCTTCGCCCCGAGCCGCCAATCCAAAGAAGCGATGACGCAGTTCCTCATGTCCCGCCCTCGCAATGCGCTTGGCGGGCAGGCTGCGCCGCCTTCGAGCGGGCCGGACATCATGCCGACGGCTGGCATTGCAACCGGCGCCGAACGGGCTGCGGAGGCATCCCCCAACGCCCTCGCCCCGCAAGGGCCGATCCGGGCGGCTGGGTTTACGGGCTATCACGGCACGCAGCGCAAGTTTGATAGGTTCGACCTCTCGCAGTCTGAAGACGAGCTTGGCGTTCACTTCGGAACCAAGTCTCAGGCTGAGGCGCGAAATCGCACAACCGGCTTTGACAACGCGCCTAACCGCGTCATTGAGGCGGAAATTCAGGATGGCAATTATCTGGAACTGCCGGACCTGAACCTGTGGCGTCCGCAAGCGGTTCGGCAAGCGTTGAGCGCAAAGGGCATTGATCTTCCCGAAAGCGTTCAGACGAATGCCCAGATCAGGGACTATCTCGCCTCACAAGGCTATGACGGCATCCGCTATGCCAACCGCGCTGAGGGGGCAGGGGAAAGCGTTATTGTCTTCGACCCGAACAAGGCTTCAATCATTGGGGAAAGCTCTACCCCGATGAGTCTGCCAACCGCACCGGCAAACCGCCCCAACCCACTCCGAGGCGACCTTGGCAGCACCGCTGGCCAGTTTGCAGGCGGCGCGCTTACGACCGGAGCCATGCCTGTTCCGGAAGACACGCCAATGGAAGCGCGCATCGGTATGGCGCTCACTGGCGGTCTGTTGGCAGCAGGCGGCGGAAGGTATCTGGCTTCACGCATCAAGCCCAACGCTCTGGCGGATGATGTGGCGACGGCTGGCGCTCCCAAGACCGCACAGCAAGCCGCCAAGTTCGAGACCCCCGGAAGCCCTGAATGGGAAGCCGCGAAAGCCAAGGGCCTTGATATGTCGCAGGCTGGGCGGATGGCTCGGGCGAAGGAGATGGGGTTCGATACGGATACGGTGCTGTATCATGGGACGGACAAGGAAATCACAGACTTCCGCCCGTCCGAACGCGGCGCATTTGGCCCCGGCGTTTACCTCTCAGAACAGAGCGGCGTTGCAAGCCGCTACGGTCCGCCTTCAAAGTATCATGTGCGCGGCAACATACTAGACACAAGGCCCGGAAAGCCTGCTCCGAAAGGGCTGGCGGAAAGCGCAAAGTCTCAGCTTACGCCAGAAGAAACGCAGCGTTGGGATAGGCTTTGGCCCCAGCGCAATACAATGGCGGTTGATGCTGAAACATTCCGCGAGGTTTTGACCCGCTCAGTAGAGCCGCAGCGCGTTCCTGAAATCATGCGCCGGTTGGGTTTTGACGGGATGCAGGGTATCGCAGACGGGCACGAGCTTGTCATCTTCGACCCCTCCAACATCCGCTCCGTAAACGCCGCCTTTGATCCGGACAAAGCCGCATCCCCCATCCTCACCGCTGGCGTAGGAGGCCCGCGTAAGCCCCGCGCTCTAAAGCCCGACAGCCCGGAAGCCATCAAGGCAGCCCTCAAAGGCATGGCCAAGGACGCAGACAAACAACCCACCCGCCTTGAGCAGATGGTAGACGCTGGCAAGGATGCCTCTGTCCCGCCCGTCAAGTCCGGCACAGCGGAAGAAGACAAGCTCGCCGCGCAGGCAACCAGGATGCTGGAACGCGGTGACGACGTGTTCAAAATCCACGACAAGACCGGCGTGGTGATGATCCCTTACAACAACTCCAACGTTCCGCTCTATGCCCCGGACACGAACCCGGAACGCGCCATCCGCATGTTCTATGAGGCGTTGTCGCTCCCGTTTAAGGACCGCCCCGAATGGGTGCGCGGCGTCCTTTCGCGAGCGCAACGCAAGTCTGGCCTGTTGCTCACGGATCGCAACATTGCGCCGCCTGAGATGGTGCCGCAACCGCCGGCGAATGCGCTTGCCAATCTTCCCCCCGAACGGTTCCCGGTCGGCGCCGTAGTCGGCGGTGCGCTTGGCGGGGCTGCAACTGGCATTGCCGGAGGCGTGGCCGCTATCGGCGGATACCAAGCCTTTAAAGACGAACAGCGTAAACGCAACGCACTCGCGCAATAGCGCGCCCCACTTTCCCCCAAAATTGAAACGCAAGGAGGCTGCCTATGGCAAGCGGGATTCCGTTTGGCGATCAGGTTGAGAACTCGTCTGGCACACCTGTGTCCGGCGCCAAGGTCTATTTCAAGATCAAGGGCACCAACACCAACGCCACGACGTACACGGACAGTGCGCTGACAGTTCCGGCGGCTAACCCGGTTGTGGCGGACGCGGCTGGCTGGTTCAATACCTACCTTTCGCCCACGATCAACTATGACGTTGAGATAAAGTCTGCCAACGATGCGATAACGTACCGCAGCTTTTCCGAAAGCCCCTCCGCAACCGGCTCCCAGCCCGTAGACGCTACCCTGACAGCGCTTGCGGGGGCTGGGTTCGAGAACCGGAAGTTTCCGCGCGGATCGGGCGTGGATACCGTGCAGAACGTCACGATTGGCGAGGCGCTCGGGGAATACAACGTCAAAGACCCGCCTTACAACGCTGTCGGCAATGGCACCACAAACGACCGGGCCGCAATTCAAGCCGCAATCGATGCAGCCGCGACAGCGGGCGGCGGTGTGGTGTTCCTGCCTCCCGGCACGTATTCTGTTGGCGCGTCTGGCAGCACGGCAGGCGGCCAAGCCTACAGCCTGTTCCTGAAAGACAAGGTCCACCTTCGCGGCGCGGGCATGTTCCGTACCACGATCAAGGCGGCGGACAGTTCAAATTGCGACATCATCAGCACGGTGGAGACTGGCCGCAAATCACTGATGGCGGTGACGGACCTCACCATTGACGGGAACGAAGCCAACCAGACCAACGCCACGAACTTCGGGTTCGGTATCTGGGCCTACCGCATCGACAACCTGTTTCTGGATAACGTCCGCACTACGAGCATGTGCGCGTTCGGGTTCCGCATCGAGGACTGTGACGGCGTCGTCTTTGGCTCGCTGATGTGTGACCATCCGGCAGATGACAACGCAGACGGCGTCCACTTCATTGATACCTCGCGCGTCGTCGGTGGCACTGTGTTGGCCAAGAGCCTTGGCGATGACACGTTCATCATCACGATGAAGGAAAAGAACGTCTCGGATTACAACATCGGGCAAATCCTGGTGGAGTCCGTCGCGGGCCAGCTTAACGGGATGCGCGGCCTTTTGCTTAGCCAGTCCACGGCAGCGACCGGCGCCCGCACGATGAGCAATATCAAGGTGAACGTGGTGGCCAAGGGGTGCTACGGAAACGCGGTCGATGTGCGCTCCGGCTCGTTCGAGAACCTTGACATCAATGTGGTCTCGGACGGGTGCGCCCGTGCGCTCTACATTGATCCGGGCACGGGAACTTATGCCGGCTACGTCCGCAACAGCCGGTTCACGGTTCTGGACGCTGACAGCGTTGATGACCCCATCCTGGTGCTTGAAACCAATGGCCCGGTGTCTAACTGCGAAATCAACGCCCGCATCCGCAACCCGGCAGACGGCACAAACGGCGTACTGTTGCGCGGTGATAGCTGGACCGGCTCGATTGACGTTGACTATGACCCGGCTGCTTCGAAAGCCAGCCCTCAGCCAGTCATTGTCCTGACGGATGTAAATGACAGCCGCCTGATGGTGTCTTCGAAGAAGGGCACCACGGGCCTCACCCTGACGGGCAACAGCAGCCGAAACACGATCCTTCTGGGCGAAGTCATTGACGGCAGCACGTCCTCAATTGTGATTGATGTGGGTTCCGTCACGAACACGTTTGTTGGCGGGCGGATCAATGGCACGCTGACGAACAGCGGCGGCACCACGAACCGCTTTATCGGCGTGACCGGCGCGCCGGATGACTCGCTCGTTGTGCTGGACACGAACGCGGCGACTGTCACTGTCACCGGCACCACGTCCGAGACAACCCTGAGAAGCGTCAGCGTCCCTGCCGGGCGGCTTCGCACGAACGGTATTCTCCGCCTGCGTGCCTATGGCTCATTTAACGACGCGACGGATAACAAGACGATCCGGCTCAAGTTCGGGACAACGACGCTTTCCACGCAGGTCTATACCGCAGGCACGGCATGGGTGTGCGACGTGCAACTAATGAACGTCAACAGCGCGTCCAGCCAGCGCTGGTTCGGCACGTTCAACCGCACGACCGATACGCTGATGAGCCTGACCGGCGGAAGCAGCAGCGAAAACACGGGAAGTGCTGTGACCCTGGAACTGACCGGCCAGCTCGCAAACAGCGCGGACGCCATCAACATCCTTGGTTGGACTGTGGAAGTAAGCGGGCGGTAAGCGCCATGCTAACAAAAAAATCTGGCGAGTTCGAAGTCAGGTGCGACGTGTGCGGACGGATCGAAACTATTCCGGCACACAACCACGTAAATGCTTGGGAAGTCATCAAGCGCCGGGCATGGGCCGTCCGGCGCAATGCATCCCCCATCATCCATGTCTGTCCCGAATGTCCTGTGGAGGTATCCCATGCAAGAGCAAATTGAAGCCATCCTTCGCCCGTTCAAGCGCGAGGGATACGACACAGGCGCCGAGTTCAACGGCAAGTTCTGGGAGGTGTGGATTGGAAGCCATGCCGGGGGCCGGGAGAACGGCGTTTCGCTGGCGCAGGACTTGGCCGAGAAGGTGCGAGGCATGACCGTGAAGGCTGAACCCGCACCTGTCCCGCCCCAGCCGCTTACCGCCCCTCTGGCAGCAAAGCCAACCCCTCCGCAAACGGATTATGACGCCATCATTGCGGGGCTCAAGGCGCAGCTTGCCGAAGCGCTGGCGAAGGCTCCGGAGCCGGTGGAGATACCGGAGTTCCTGCAAGACAAGCCGCCAGCCGAACTTGCTGACCTGTTCGACCCAGCCGACACCGCGCCAGAGTCAAACGAAAAGCTGCTCGTCCGCCTGCGTGAAGTGCTGGGCCTGATTGGCTTGGCAGAAGATGCGGGCGGGCGGGCGGCTCCTGAACTTTACCGGCGCAAGGACCGGCTGGAGAGTGGAATACGGTGGAATCGCGGGCGTCTCGCGGAAGTGATCTAACCGAACTGGGGCTGGGAATGGCAGATGATTATCACCGCGTTTTCATGCGGATAGATGGCGAGGAGAAACCCGTCATGGTGTCCACAACGGACTTGAAGATTGGCCTTCAGTCTATGTGGCTGAGCGACATGGACAAGGGCTGGACTCTCCTTGAAAGCCGTTTGCCTGACCTGATGACCAAGGCCATGAAGGCCTATGAGGTCGAAAAAGAAGAGGCAGAACGCAAGCTGAAAGAAAAGCTGGGCGTGACGACTGCAAGCCCACTGAAAGCCTTCATCGGGCGCAATTGGGGATGGGTCGCCGCCATAGTCATTCTCGTGATTGTCCTGCGGCCTGAACTGGCCGGGCACGCGATCTCTTTCCTGTTCTAGGGGCTGACAATGACAAAGCAAGATTTCGCCGGCGCCCTGTTATGGGTGCGGGACCAGCTACCCGCGCGCATCGCTACCTTTTGGATGATCGCCGCATTCTACGCGCTGGGGGTCCGCCTTGTGCTGGCGTTCCTCCAGATCGATGCAGAGTTTTCCCGGCCCCTTGCGGGCGGTGTGGTGCCCCCGGAAGTCACGCAGCACCTTGCATGGGCTGTGCGGGCGTTCTCGGTCATCGTCGGCATGGCGGCAATGTATTGCCACGTCAACGAGATGCACAGGTTCCGCAATTTGCTTGCATGGATGGGCGGGATTGCGGCGGTGCTGCTATTCCTTCATGCGCTCGGGATCAGCGCAAAAATCATGGAAGGCCAGTATGGGCGCGCCGCTGCCATTGGGCAGATTGAGACGGCAACGACGGACACAAGCAAAGACCAGATCGCCATCCTGCAAAGCCAGATTGACGGCATCCGCGCGGACCGTGACGGGCAGGTCACCCGCCTGCAAGACAGCATCAACGGGATCGTCAACGATGGGCTAAACAATGACGAACTGGCCGACGCTTACCGCGCTGACCAGATCGCCGCTGAGAACGAAGCGCGCGAACGTATCCGGCCACTGGAAGACCAAATTACGGCATTGACGACCGCTGCCGGTGCAACCGTCGTTGAGGCGACCGAGGCAAAAACAAAGGTCGATTCATTCAACCCGCTGTTCACGTTCATGGCCCGTGTCGCAAGCTGGACCTGGAACCCCGCTGTGATGCCTTCAGAAACGTTGCAATTTGGCATGGGGTTCGGGTTCCTCACGCTGTTCTTCGGGTTTGGCGAAGTGCTCATGATGGCGTGCTTCACCATCGCCTACGGGATGCAGATCGTGGTGGCGCGGCGCAGAGAGCAGGCTGTCCAGCCGCTCGATGAAACCGCAGGCCCGGCTCCTGAGGGCTACACGGACATGCGGTTCACCAATGAGGAATGGGCTGCCTATCAACAGGCGATGGAAGACGCCAAGCGCCGCGAGAAAGAAGCGGCAGACGCGCGCTCTGAAGCCGCCAAATGGAAGGCGCCAATTCCTATCGCCCATAAAGGATGGGTCAGGGACAAGAAGCGCCAGATCATCGGCCTGCATGAAAGCGGTGCGTCACCGAATGACATCTTTGAAGCGACCGGCTTTGGATCGTGGAACGAGTTCGAGGTGTTCGTCCGCAAGATGTTCAACAAGAAGGCGGCGGGCAAAATCCTTGGCCAGCCCTTGCTTGAAACGCCGGACCCGCGCGCCGCTGAACCGCCCGCCACTCTGGGCGACTATACGCCAGACGCTACGGAAGAAAATGCACCGCAGGCGGATAATGAGTTGGAAATCCCGCCCGAACCACTTGAATATCCGGTGGCGCCCTACGAGCCGCCCGCAAACGACAAACCAGACGATAAGGAAGCTGCGTGATGAGCAAGTGGTATGAAACCTCACAAGCCGGAATGGATCTTATCAAGCGCTTCGAGGGCTGCGAGAAACGCCTGCCGGACGGACGCCTGAGAGCCTACCGCAAGCCGGGTGATCCGTGGACAATCGGTTGGGGCATCACAGGCGCAATGCCTGACGGTCGCCCCGTGACTGAGGGCCTGATTATCACGCAGCAGGAAGCGGACGAGGCGCTTGAATGGTTTGTCCGCAGCGTCTCCGATCCGCTGACCCGCAAGCACTTCAACGCGCAGTCGCAGGCGGAGTTTGATGCGCTGTCATCCTGGGTCTACAACATCAACCACAACAAGCTGGAACGCGGGCAGTACTCGCTCCCCGCGCTGGTGAACCTTCGCGCCCGCGACCTTGACGCGGTCATTGCAAAATGGGTGCAGTACAAGAACCCCGGCACGATCTTCGAACAGGGCCTCTACCGCCGCCGTCTGGCAGAGTTGTGCATGTTCTTTGGCTGGCCGTGGCACTTCGCCCTGAGTGCCGTCCTGAAGCGCGAGAACGGCAACATCGTGGACATGACGCCCCCGGACTATATCCTGTCGCTGGCAGAAGCCGCGAGGCCCATTCCTTCGCTTCCCGATCCGCCGAAAGCGCCGGCGCCCGTGATCGAGGTCAAGGCCGAACCGCTGCCCGAGCCGAAACCCGCTGTTGATCCGTCGTTGCCACCGAAGAAGATTGAAGATTCCCGCACCGGAAAGGCCGTCAACCGCGCATCCCGTGGCCGCGAAACCGTCGCCATCAGCACCATCGGCACTGTCCTCGCGGGTCTTGCAACGCAAATCGAAATCATCGGGCGCAGCCTGGAGAACATCGGCACCGATACAATGATCCGTGTGGCGCTGTTCGGGTTCATCTGCCTTGCCGGGATGGGCGCTTACTGGTGGTGGTCAGGCCGCAACGAGGCGTATCACCGCCGCCTTGAGACACAGGACCCGAAATACTGACTACGGGCGTCCGTGATTAGGATGATACCGAAGCGCCGCCTCGGCGGCCTTTCTCGCAATGACAGCTTCGTGCAATTCATTGTATCGCCCCAAAGGAATGCGCCTTTGGCCGTCAGAAATATAGGCCTGCCACTTTTCTCTGTCTTTGCACCATGAAACACCCGTGACGCCACTGACGTTATCGGAATGGCGTTTTAAATTCCGGCAATTCTCAGTGTGGTCAACAGATCGAAGATTTTCGATCCGATTATCAGACGGATCACCGTTGATGTGGTCAATTTCCGCAATTGGCCATTGTCCAAAATGAAGAGCCCATGCAAGCCGGTGGGCGTAATACGACACCCCAAAAATAACCGTCCGCTTATATCCCAGTTCGTTCGCGAAGACGAACGCTTCCTTGTTTTCAAAGCGCGCTGCCCAAGCTTTGTACGCCCTCGGACGTTTAAACATTTCTGGCTTTCTCGGAAGCCAGCGAAACGCACCAGAAATAGGGTCATAGGACACAATTTCTTTGAGCATTTCGATGTCGTGAAGTTGCTTTTTTCTCGTCATTCTGCACCATACCATCTGTGCACAGAATATAGCGTATCCAGACGGAGATTCAAGGAAATGCACTATGCCCATAGGCTATAATATTTGGCTCTGGTTTCGCTCGAACCCAGCCGCACAAGCCGTGGCGGTTGTCGCAGCGCTTTACTTCACGTTCCGCCTCTGGCTCGCCCGCAAGATACGCCGCGAGCGCGCCGACGCTGCCGAGGAAGCGGTTGAACAAGTCACCGAACAGATAGAGGAACAGACCGATGAAGCCATCCAGCGTGTTGAAGACGACCGTGCTGCTGTGCGCGATCTTAACAATGAGCAGTTGCGCAAGCTCGCCGAAGCCAGTCCGCACAACCGAGGCCGCTTGCAGCGTCCTGAAACCGATTGAGTATCATCTGTGTGAGGCGGGGGAGTTGGATTCGGCGCTGAACGAATGTGACAGCCCCGAGACTGCGTTGCGCATCTACTTTCACAATCGAGACCTAGCCGCCCTTTGCTCGCCGTGAGGCCGCTAGACCCACCTTGACACCGAGACGACGATTGTCGTCGGCGTTTTCTTTGTCCGATGCCCAACGAAGGTGACGCGGATTTATGCAGCGCTTTTTCCCACACCAGTGCGCAACCACGCGTTTGTCAGTCGGCTTGGGGCCATGCGATAATTCGCACATCAGTCGGTGCGCGCGGTGTTTTTTGCCCTCATAGTATGTATGCCCATATCC
>Ga0181344_1000484_pt1 | contig 15892 bp, 13 predicted proteins | sample Su13VDMLBDD_FD_130098 | JGI IMG/M metagenome (GOLD analysis project Ga0181344, IMG submission 130098) | Freshwater viral communities from Lake Michigan, USA - Su13.VD.MLB.D.D | ecosystem: Environmental > Aquatic > Freshwater > Lake | place: USA: Michigan | collected 2013-07-15
ACAGGCGCTGGTTCTAATGCGCCGGTGACAATTAACCTCGGTTTTGAGCCTCAATGGATATTAGCTAAATCTTCATCTAGTGCCGGCTCATGGGTTATTGTTGATAATATGCGCGGTTTTACGACTACAACAAACGGAAACGTAGTTTTATATCCTAATGATACAAGCGTTGATGACCCTGGAAACTATATACCCGGACAACCTACATCAACAGGCTTTAATGGTTTGTGGTCTTCGGGTCAAACTTACATCTACGTAGCCATACGTCGCGGACCTATGGCTGTGCCTAATTTGGGCACCACGGTGTTTAGTCCAACGATTGCTACAACCAATATCCAAAACGGAACCCAACTACCTTCAGCAGGTTTTCCTGTTGATCTACAAATTGGCGATTGGCGTAACGGAAACTACGGCGCATATGCTGCCGACAGGTTGCGTGGCGGCGCATCAAACTACACATTTAGTACAGGCTCTGAAAACCCTTCGTACTTTGCATTTGACAGCATGACAAATGTGCGTGGCACAGGAAACTTTGAAAGTACATCAAACCCTTTTGTATTTTGGCAATTTCGCCGCGCACCCAGCTTTTTTGATGAGGTTTGCTATTCCGGTAACGATGTTTTTAACCGGGCGATTCCGCACAACTTGGCAGCTGTTCCTGAGCTAGTTATAGTTAAAAACAGAGTTTATTCGCCGTCAAACTGGGCTGTTTATTCTGCTACAACTGGTCTTGGTTTTCCAATGGTTCTAAATACAACCGCTGCTGCGGGTGCGAACCCATATGTCTGGGGAACAACTGCGCCAACAAGCACCAATTTCTATGTTGGTGATGATACACGAACTAACGGTCTCGGCAGCGGCTTTACTTATGTAATGTATTTATTCGCAACTTGCCCCGGTGTTTCTAAAGTCGGCAGCTATACTGGCACAGGTGCAACACAGACTATCGCTTGCGGCTTTGCGGCAGGAGCAAGGTTTGTTTTGATTAAACGTACTGACTCCACGGGTGATTGGTATGTATGGGATTCTGTACGCGGCATGGTATCCGGCACAAACCCGTCATTGCTCCTCAACAGTACAGCGGCTGAAGTCAACGCCAACAGCGTGTACACGATCACCACCGGGTTCCAGATCGTATCCACCGCAGCGGGCATCAACGCTTCAGGCGGCACGTACATTTTCTTAGCGATTGCGTAAGGACAAGACATGAGCGAACAATATCCTGGCGGATTTATAACCAAAGCGCCTACAGAACCTACTGCCAATGTAGCTAAAGGAATGTGGACGCTGAGCCAAGCTGCGGGTTACCGTAAGCAAAACTTGTGGCCAACTTCACCTGGAGCACCAACGATAGGTACTGTCACAGCTACGGGTTTGTCTGCTTCGGTGCCGTTTACAGCGCCTGCAGATACCGGAAGTAGTGCTATTACAACTTACACGGCTACTTCTAGTCCCGGCGGTATTACTGCGTCTAGCGCAACTTCTCCAATCACAGTGAGCGGTTTGACAAACAACACGACTTACACTTTTACTGTAACCGCCACTAACGGTGCAGGCACTGGTCCTGCAAGTGCAGTTAGCAACTCGGTGTTGATTAGTATTGAACCTAGTTGGCTTACAAAAACCGCTATTACTGGAACATCAAGCTACGATAACCGAGCTTCTAATGCTGCCGGCGTGTATCAAGGAAATGCAGTGATTGGCGGATATATTATGTCTAGCGGTTATCAAAAAGCATCACTAGCTTATTTCAACACCAATGGCGCTCTTCAATGGTCTAACTCTTTAAGTACAAGCAGCACTTCTAACGGACAAATTTATTCAACTTTTTTTGACACATCTGGTAACTTGTATGCTACCGGTATTACAGATACTCTCAGCGGGGGTATTTTGTATAAATTTAATTCTTCTGGCACAGCGCTAGGAGAATATAAAATTAACGTGTCTGAAGGCTTTACTTCTGGCGTTGCAGATTCTTCTGGAAACATTTATCTTGTCGGCAGTACAGCTGCTCGGCTTGTGATAATAAAGTTGAATTCTTCATTTGTTATACAGTGGCAGCGGGGCTACACAATCACTGGACCCCAACCCTCTATGCAACCTAGAAAAATAACTATAGATTCTTCCGGTAACGTATACGCTACGTTTCGTTGGTTTGCTGATTCTAGTGACATCGTTAACGAAGGTTTTCCTACAGTTATTAAATATGATAGCTCAGGTACGTTTCAATGGGTTCGTACCGTTAGCGGTAATGACACTTATAAATACGTACAAGACGCAGGTGGAGTCACGGTTGATAGCTCCGGAAACGTGTACTACATCCACACCCTTCGTAACGTAGGTTTCAGCTTGCCGGTTGTAACTAAGTTTAATTCTTCCGGTACTTGGCAATGGACTAAGGGTAATGGAGCCGGTAACTACGGATATAGTATGGCAGTTGACGCTAGCAATAATATTTATTTTGCCCAAGCTCAAGGTATCTTCAAAATGACTAGCGCTGGTGTTGGAATATGGGGTATGACTTCAAACCAGGAAATGGGCAATTTGTATTTAGACGCCGGAACCGGAACCGGCGCAAGTCTTTATGTCGGAGGTTATACTGACAACGGGTGGATAGGATATAAACTTCCAACTAACACGCCAAAAACAGGTACGTATGTCGTTGGTTCTACTACATTTGTTTTGACTTCAGTTTCAAACACCCTTACTGACAAGGCCGTTACAGTTTCAACTCCTGGTTTCTCTTCGTCAACTACGTCTCACACCATCAGCGCCGCCGGGTTTAGTTTTGCAAATGCCGGTTTTACAGCAACAACAACCTCATTGAACTAAAAGGCAAATGATGGCTCTCGAGATCGACCCAGTGAAATACGGCGTGCTTTGGCAGAAAGTCGAAGATTATGAACGCCGCTTTGACGACATGTCAAAGAAGATGGACAAGATGGAGAGCCAGCTTGAACAGCTGGTCGGTCTTGCTAATCAAGGGCGCGGTGGCTTCTGGGCAGGTATGGCTTTCGTATCCGCTCTGTCTAGCGCCGTGGGCTTTTTCTTTAGCTGGATGAAAGATCGTTGATATGAATTGGGCAGACGTACTCAAGGCGGTAATACCGATCATCGTAGCGTCACTTGCTTGGCTGCTCGGTCAGGTCAATGATTTCTCTACCCGTCTGACAAAAATTGAGGGTGCAATGCCTGCATTGATTACCAAAGAGGGCGTGCCAACAGACAGTCCAATTTCTGCTGAACGCCGAGCAACTCAGAAAGAGGCGCTGATGCAACACATTAACGAACTTCAAGTCAAAGTCAGGCTGCTTGAAGAACGCGAAAAAATGGGGAAAAAATGATTCCAATAGTTGCATCACTGCTCGGAACTCTAGCCCAGAACGGCTTGGGTCTTTTGTCTTCTGCGATTCAAGCAAAGGGTAAACAAGTCGTTGAAGACGCTCTCGGCGTAAAGATTTCTGATAACCCATCGGACGCTGAAGTTTCCAAACTACGCCAGTTACAGTTTGACCACGAAGAGCGTCTACTTGAGTTAGGTATTGAGAAAGCTCGTATTGAGCAAGAAGAATTACAAGCCCTGCTCAAAGCGCAAGCCAATCAAGAAGACAATGTGTCTAAGCGTTGGCAAGCGGACATGAGTTCTGATTCATGGCTGTCCAAAAACATTCGCCCCGGCACGTTGATCTACATATTGACAGCTTACTTGCTGTTTGCTGGTCTCAGCGCGGCGGGTATCGAGGTTAACGAAGCCTACGTCGCGCTATTGGGTCAATGGGGTATGCTGGTGATGACTGCGTATTTTGGCGGGCGCACTGTTGAAAAAGTCATGGAAATGCGTAAAAAGGACAAAGAATGAGCTTAAGTAACGAACAAGCCGCGTTCTTACTTGACGCGTGCAAACTTATTCAGTACGCCACTGCGCAAGGCTTTATGGTTACCGGCGGTGAGCTGTCACGCACTCCGGAGCAACAAGCGCTGCACGTTAAAGCGGGACGCTCTAAGACTATGAACAGTGTACACCTCAAGCGGTGTGCTATAGACCTGAACTTTTTTAGAAGCGGAAAAATCATTTGGGATAAAGACGCGCTAGCACCTTTAGGTGCTTATTGGGAGACGCTGCACCCTAAAAACCGATGGGGCGGTAACTTTAAGTCCTTGGTAGATTGCCCTCACTTTGAACGCAACGTGGGGTAAACCTCCCTGCCAAAAACTAGAACAACTTGCCTTGAAACTTGTTTCAAGGTTATAATTCATCAAAACGGCGCATGCTGAATCAGCTGCTAATACCCATGGAGTATTTATGAGCTATAGCATGACGTACGACAGTCTGCTGGTAGACGTGAGGCGCTATCTTGAACGTGGTTTCACGCAGGAAAGCGATCAAATTGTTTATGACCAGCTTCCGCGCCTAGTTACGCTAGGTGAGCGTCGTATCGCCCGTGAACTTAAAATTGAAGGTTTTATTCGCGCAGTGACTACGCCGCTCTCAGCGGGGGTGGCTGTTTATCTGAAGCCTGACCGCTGGCGCGATACCGTAAGTATGACTGTTGACGGTGTTCCTATTTTTGCTCGCTCATACGAATACCTGCGTAACTACTGGCCGGTTGAAACTCAAACCGGCAACCCTGCGTACTATGCTGATTACGATTTTCAGCACTGGCTTATAACCCCGACCCCAGCCACCGCGAAGACGCTTGAAATTTTATACTACGAGCAGCCGCGTTTCCTGGGTGATGATTTCCAAACAAACTGGCTCACTGAATACGCGCCTGACGTGTTGCTTTACGCAACCCTGCTGGAAGCTACCCCGTTCCTCAAAAGTGACGAGCGTATTCAGACGTGGCAAGGAATGTACGACCGTGCTGCTCAGGCTCTCAACGGGGAAGACCTCAAGCGCATCATGGATCGCTCAGCAAACAGGAGTGAAGCGTAATGCCTATCTATAATGACGTCTTTGGTGGCGCGAACATTTACCCTAGTGAGATTAGTTATAGTTCGGTGGCGTTGTCCACCAACATCGTTCTCAGCTGGCCGACCGAAACCTCAACCAGCGTAAACCTTGCGACCCGCATCATGGACGTCACGGCGTCCTCGGCGGGATTGTTTATTACGCTGCCCGATGCCTCCAAAACGGGTACGGGTAACACGATCCTTTTCAACAACCAAGGCGCTCAAACTTTTGTAGTTAGAGACGCCGCCAATGTTCAAGTCGTTTCTATTCCTGCGGGCACTGTGTGGCAGGTCTATCTGACCAACAACTCTACGGTGGCGGGAACATGGGAGACGCTACAGTTCGGCTCTACGACTTCTACTGCGAACGCTTCTGCACTCGCCGGAACGGGTATTGTAGCCGTAGGCGCTCTGCTTTCTCAGTCTGTACCTATTACCGCGTTTAATAGTAATTACACGTCTGCATTAGCTGACCGCGCTAAGATGTTCAACTGGACAGGCGCGGGCGGCACGCTCACGCTGCCCGACCCTACGGTCGTAAGCAATAACTGGTTTATCTATTTGCGCAACTCAGGCACGGGGGCTATCGTAGCTGACGCTCCCGGTGTGACTACCATTGACGGTGCAACTTCCCTTAGTTTTCAACCCGGTGAGTCAGCAATCATCGCCTGTGACGGCGTTAATTTCTACACTATCGGCTTCGGTAAGTCTGCCGTGTTTGCGTTTGACTACACCGTTATCGCCGTGGGTGGCACAGGTAACTACACGTTGACCGGTACTGAACTCAACCGGGTGTCATACCGTTTTACCGGAGTGCTGACAGGTAACCGGAACATCATCGTACCCGCTACGGTGCAGCAATATTGGGTTGATAACCAAACCACTGGCGCGTATACTTTTACGGTAAAAACATCGGCGGGCACAGGGGTCACCCTTGCTAGCGGCTCTCGAACCATTATGTATAGCGATGGAACCGACGTGTTACGCGCTGATACTTTTTCAGCTTCTTTCCCTATCGCGGTTAATCAGGGTGGAACGGGGGCAACTACGGCAGGGGCAGCTTTGATCAATTTAGGCGGCACTTCAGTAGGTATCGGTGTGTTCACTGCGGCAGACGGAGCGGCAGCTTACGCGGCGCTAGGTGCTCTACCGGCGGGTGTTGTTAACGGCGGGACGTTCTAATGCCTGATACCACAGTCGTCCTCAAGTCCATGCCCGGTATCAAACGGGACGGGACTAAGTTTGAAGGTGATTTTTACACCGACGGACAATGGGTGCGTTGGCAGCGGGGGTTGCCGCGCAAAATCGGCGGTTACAAATCAACGCAGAAATACTTGACTCAAATCAGTCGCGGGTTCTCAAACTTCACGCAGCAAGATTACGTTTACTGTCATTCTGGCGGCTCTAGCACGCTTGAGCGTTTTACTTTAGACATCACCGGAAACAGCTCAGTCATCAGCAACCGAACACCCACGGCGGTTCAAGCTGTAGGTAGCGTGACGCTGACCGGCGGGGCGGCAGGTTCGGTTGACAGTATCACTGTTGGCGGTATCAATATTATGTCAGGCTCGGTTGCCTACGTGACGAGCTTGGCGGCTACGGCTACTGCGGTGGCAGCGAACATCACCGCCTACACGTCTAGCCCAAATTACTCTGCCGTTGCCGTAGGTGCGCAAATCAATATCACCGCAACCCTCGCGGGTTCAACGCCTAACGGCTTGGCGGTGGTTGCTACAGCTACGACAATTACGACTTCAAAAGTAGACATGTACGGCGGCTCTAACGCGCTAGTGACTAGCGTTGATAACATGTGGATGTTTGACTACCAGTATGACTCATCAACGAATCAAAACTACCTGCTCGCGCATGTCGCCCCCAATCTAGACAGTATTTCTAACAGCGTCGGCGGGCAGATCTTTTTCGGTGAGGTGCTGGGTACCGGTATTCTGCAGTCAATCAATTTACCAGCTAACACAAACTGCACCGGCGGCATCGTCTCACTACACCCGTATTTGTTCTACTACGGCACAGATGGTATCATCGGCTGGTCTGTGCCCGGTGAGCCAACTAACTTGACAGAAACCGGCGCGGGTGCAGGGGTGGCTCGCGTTTGGGGTCAAAAGATCATCAAGGGTTTACCCTTACGCGCTGGTTCAGGCACAGCCCCTGCCGGTATCTTCTGGGCTTATGACGCGGTTATCCGCGCTACGTTCACTGGCGGCGCTGCTGTTTTTCAGTTTGACGTGGTAGCAACCGACACTTCTATTATCTCTGAAAACTGCGTGATCGATTATGACGGCGTGTTTTTCTGGTGTGGTGTTGACCGGTTTTTGATGTTCAACGGCGTGGTGCGTGAGGTGCCAAACTCTTTGAACCTGAACTACTTTTTTGACGGTATCAACAAGCGCGAGCGTAATAAAGTGTTTGCATTCAAAGTGCCGCGCTACGGTGAAATCTGGTGGTGCTACCCTCGGGGTGACGCTACTGAATGTACGCACGCAGTCATTTATAACGTGCGTGAAAACACATGGTATGACACAGAGCTGCCCGCTAATGGTCGCGCTGCCGGAGCTTTCAATAACGCTTTTGCTGCGCCTATCTTAGCTGGCGCGGTTGGCGCGGGTAGTGATTACCGCGTTTGGGTTCAAGAGCAAGGTGTTGACGAGATTGACGGGCAGGTCATTAACCCGATTCGTTCATATTTTGAAACCGCCGATTTGTCATCTTTGACTCAGGGTAAAAACGAATATTTGCGCATTACCCGCATTGAACCTGACTTTGTGCAGAATGGCGATATGACGGTGCAAGTTACCGGTCGCGCTAACGCTAGAGCGCCTGAAGTTTACAGTTCTAATTTCACATTTGTTGATCCAAACAACATCAATGAGCCGTTTCAAGAAATTGTCATGCTCAAAGAGCAGCGCCGCGAACTCCGCGTGCGTTTTGAATCTAATGAAGTGTACGGTGACTACCAGATGGGTCAAATCATCGGTCACGTGTCCACTGGCGATAAGACGGTGCTGGGATGAATCGTGTTCGCGTCACCCTGCCAATGTACATGGAGTTGCGTGACTGGGCTGACCAGATTACGCTTGATCTTGATTCTTACGGTGCGTTCGGTCGGCTAGATGATGTGGACAATTGGCAGAACTGGGCAATGCAATTTTTGAATAATTTGTCGCTAAAAGAGAACTTCCCTAATCCGTATCAGTTTGAAGACTGGCGGGAGTGGGCTGAAAGGTTCTGTCAGGCGGCTGAGTAATGCGGTTTGTGGGTTTTGAACGCGAAGAGGAAGCAGAGGCTTGGGCGCGTGCAAGACTTGAACTTGAAGATGCGCCGGAGTTCTTTAGGACGCTGGCGGCGGTTGATGAGAATGATGAGTTTGTGTGCGTAGTGGTGATGACTAATTTCACCTCCCGCAACATCGACCTCAGCATTGTTATTGACCACAAGAAAGTAACGCCGAAAGGCACGATTGAGATGTTTAATGAGGTTTTTGGTTTTGTGTTTGACAAGCTGCACGCGGCACGGGTTACCGGTTTGCTGCGCGGTAAAAACAGGCGAGCTAAAAAACTCAATGAGCATTTTGGGTTTAAGTTAGAAGGCGTGATGCGTAAAGCGTTTGCTGACGACGATTTACACATCTACGGCTTTTTAGCTGAGGATTATCATTCACACGTTTGGTACAGAGGTTAATATGGAAATTAGAAGCGCTATCACGCAAATGGCTGAGCAAGACCCTCAGTACGCACCGGCTATTGACGCTATAGAGGCGCAGCTGGCGCGTACGCCTATCGTGCCAGAAGACCTTGATGAAGCGATTCAACTTTTAGAATTCGTTATTCAAAACCCAGACAAGTATCAGGAAGTGCGTGAGGCGGCTGTCAAAGACGGCCTCGTTGATGCGCGAATGGTGCCTGAACAGTATGATCAAGCGTTCGTAGTGTCCATGTTGATTGCGCTTTACGGCTTGCAAGACCGCTTAAAAACACAAGGTTACGCTCGCGGCGGTTTAGCGGTTGCTGCTCGTCGTGTTGCGGCTGCGGGTCGGGGCGGTGACACTGAGTTAGCGCATATCAACAGCCGCGAAGCCGAAATGCTCAAGCGTATGGGCGGCGCGGGCACTATCAACCCAAACACCGGACTGCGCGAATATAAAGACGACGGTGATTTTTTATCTGCAGTTTTACCTATTGCGCTAGCTGTTTTTGTTCCCGGTTTAGGCGCAGCTATCGGCGGCGCGTTAGGCGCTACAGGTGTCGGAGCGACAATGCTAGGTGGCGCAATTCTAGGCGGCGCTACTTCTGCTTTGACCGGGGGTGACTGGAAAAAAGGCGCTCTGATGGGCGGCTTAGGTGGCGGTCTGGGTGGCGCTGTAGGTGAGTTTGTCGCCCCCGGAGCTTCTGCAGTAACCCAAGGTATCATCGGTAGCGGCTTAGTTGGCGGTGCAGCCGGAGCTATTACGGGTGACGGTTTTCTTAAGGGCGCAGGTCAAGGTGTACTAGGCGGCGCTATCGGTCAACTCGCTGGAGGGTATGGCGGTGAAACGGCTTTTGAAAAAGGCGTGAGTTCTGCCGGGCGTAGTTTTGGTAATGCGTTGACTGCCGGTTATGACCCTAAAACAGCAGCTACGGTAGGTGTAACTTCAGGTCTTTTTGAAGGTCTCCAAAGAAACATGACGCCCTCGGATGCGGCAGTTCAAAAACTCAAGGCAGGAGAAACCAGCACCGCGTTAGGCGAAACTAACACTACTTTAGGTGAAACCACAGCGCCTAAAATGATTACGCTGACGGACGGCACTTCTGTTCCGGCTCCAGGAACTAAAGGTATTGGCGCTGACGGTAGACCGTTCACAAATGTGCTTGATACGACAACCGGCAAAATAGTTCCGCAACTTGATAAAGGTTCTTATCAAATTAACCCTCAGACCGGCGCTGTTGAATTTAAAGCTGCCGAACCGGGGTTCTTTGAAAAAGCTCTCAAGGGTAGTCCGTTTGAAACTAAAACCCCAACGACTACCGCAGACGATAAAGCTGATGCGGGTATGGGTTTAGGAACCAAAGTCTTAGGCGGTTTGAGCCTTTTAAGCGCCCTGCAGAAACCGCCCCCTGCGGCTCAAGAAGCTATTGCTAAAATGTCTCCGCAACAGCAAGAGTATTTTAACCGTCCTTCAGTCTCTTGGGACTGGAACAGGATGCAAACCGATGCTAATGCGGCTAACATGAGCCTTGATCAATTCATGGCTGCTAACTGGCCGAAAATCACGGGTTACGCATCTGGAACACCTGATGCTAGACAAGGCACTTATAATTACCAAGCGCCAATCGGTAAAGCACGCGGCGGCGCTCTGTCAGCTGTTTCCCGGTTCGCTCAAGGAGCTGGTTCTGGTCGAGCAGACACCATTGATGCTAAACTTTCAGATGGTGAATACGTGATTGATGCAGAAACAGTTGCAATGCTCGGGGACGGCTCTAATAAAGAAGGAGCTAAACGCCTTGACGCTATGCGCCAAAATATTCGTTCCCACAAAGGTAAGACTTTAGCAAAGGGTAAGATTAGCCCTAACGCTAAGTCTCCCTTGTCTTATCTGAAGGAGTTTGCATAATGGGTAGCTTATTTCAAGGGTCTCCACAGACCGCTACGTCGTACGCGGCTTCTTCTACCGAGACACCGCAGTGGATGCAGGATGCGATTTACAATCAAATCCAGATCGCGCAGAACCTCGCTAATAAGCCGTATCAAGCATATGACATGCCTACGGTGGCTGAGCTGTCTCCGCTGCAACAGCAAGCGTATAAGAACGTACAGGCTAACCAAGGTTTTTATCAAGGAGACATTGACAAAGCCCAGTCCGGCATGTATGAGTTCGGTAGTAAAGGTACGGCTGATGCTTTGAAAACAGCGCAGAATCAATATTTGCGCCAAGACCTCGTTGGTAAAAATTTAGACGCTGGTCAAGGGTATTTCAATCGTGCGGGTCAATTAGACCCAGTTGCTGCGGCTAATGTTAACTTAAACAAAGCGGCGGGTTTAGACTCGGTTGCGGCAGCAAGCCCGTATTTAAAGAACGCCGACCTCACTACGGCTCAAGCGTTGTCTAAAGAGGCATTGACGGCGGCTAACCCGTACTTAACAGCGGCTGCAGGATCATCTGCTACCAACCTTAATCAATACATGTCTCCCTATCAAACAGGGGTCATGGATGCAATCGCTAAACAGGGCGCTCGTAATTTGAGCGAGAATCTGCTGCCCGGCGTGTCTGATTCGTTTATCAAAGCGGGTCAGTTTGGTAGTTCTAGAATGGGTGAGTTCGGTTCACGCGCATTACGTGACACGCAAGAATCTATTCTCAATCAGCAAGCTCAACTGGCTAACCAAGGCTACGGACAGGCTCTCAGCGCTTCTCAGGCTGACCTCGCACGTCAAGCGCAGTTGGCTGGTACCGTGGGTAGTATTTCCGGTGCAGACCTCTCTCGCGTGCTTCAAGGCGCGGGTCAGTATCAGAACCTTGCTTCTACCGCAGGAAGTTTGACAGCTCAGCAACAGCAGAATTTGGCTAACATCGGTCAGACTCAAGGTCAAATGACTTCACAGCAAATGCAAAACCTTGCTAACTTGGGTCAAGCGCAAACTAACGCAGGTCAAGCCCAGCAGCAGTTCGGTCTCAGCGCGGCTCAAGCTGCTCAAGCTGCTCAAGCTGCCGACTACCAGCGTCAGATGTCGGCGCTCAGTCAGTTTGCTAATATGCAGCAACAAGAACAAGCTATGCGCTCAGCTGACGTGGCGGCTCTTGAAGGGGCAGGTTCTGCTCAACAAGGACAGATGCAGCAACAGCTCAACGCAGCTAAGGCGCAATTTGACGCTGAGCAGTTGTACCCTAGACAACAAGCGGACTTCCTCAGTACGCAAATACGCGGTATGGCTCCAATCACACCGCAAACGACAACGCAATCCGGCGGTTCAACCGGCGCTACGTACTCAGCTTCGCCGCTGTCTCAACTGGCGGCAGCTACGTATACGGCCAAGGGTTTGAGCAGCTTAGGCTAAGGAGCAGACATGGGATTTGAACTCAATCGAATTATGAAGCAGTACGGGGTGGGCACGCCCGGTATGGCTACTTACACTGGTGCGGCTGCTCCCGTAATTCCAACAGCGCCAACGGGTGAACGACCCACAGGTGATGATGATGCTGCAAAAGCTGCACAAACCGCTTTTGACAAACAGAAAGCCGATGCTGATGCTTACGCAAAAGACAAAACTGCTTTCAATGAGGCGTTCCGTAAGTACGGTCTTGACCAAAAGTCATACGATACATATAAGGCTGATTATCAGAACCGCCTGCAAAACACACCGATGTATGTGCAAAGTCAGTTTGACACCGGTAACCGCCCGGTATCAGACGCAATGAAATATGCAACCAATACTACTAAAAACGAAGCTACTGGGCAGGGTATGGGGGCTGATAAGTTTTATGCAAACACTAAACAATATATTGTAGACAACCCTTATGCTTCTACTCAAGCTAATCAAGACTACATGAAAAGGTACGGTATTAGCAACCAGGACGTGTACAACGCCACCGGTAGCTATTACGGCAATCAAGTTAAAAACCCAACTTATGGCGCTGTAAATGCGTCAATGGTCAACGATACGCCTCAAGCTAAGTCAGACTATTATTTGCAACAACGCAACATTGGTTATACAGATGCTGACCTTCGCAATGCAACAACTTCTACTTTTGGCAAACCAGATGAAGGTGATTGGGCACAGCTCACAGCAAGGGCTTACCCAACTTACAACAAAAATATTGTTGATGCTTATAAAAGCATTGGTCGCAGCTGGGAAGGTGGACCTAGAGGTTTCATTGATGTTCCAGGATACAACTACTGGATGAACCAGCTTTCTAGCGGGACATTTAAACCTGAAAATTTAAACTCTACATTTGCACAAGCGGTTGCAGATGAAGCAGCTAAAGCTGCAGTCAAAGCCTACACGGGCGGCTCGGTTCACGACCTTGCTGACAAATACGCTGACGGTGGTCCTGTCGGTTATGGTTTTGGCGGTGCGATTCGCGGCTTAACTAGAGCTTTGCAACGTAATCCAAACGAAGACAGCGATTATGCTAAGTTCATGATGAAACAACAGCAGGAGGGTGCGCCCACTCAATTCGCCGCCCCTGACGTTGCTCCTGAGCCAGCGCCTGAGCCAGCTGCTCCTGTATATACAGGTATTTTTGGCGGTAATCCAAATCCTAACCGTAGTTATTCAATTTTTAACAGGTATGGTATTCAGCCCAACACAACAAACACTGATGCGCAAGCCGGTGGCGGTGGTGATGGTGGCAATAAACTAGCTAAAGCCGCAGTTAATGCTGGCTTATCTTATGTCATAGGTCCAACGTATGACTACGCCAATGCTGGGCGTCAGGTTTTGCAAGGTAATATTCCAGGCGCGGCAACTAGTCTTATATCAGGTCTAACCGGCGGCGCATCAAATGTTCTGAAAAAGTTTAGATTTGAAGACGGCGGTCCAGTGAAAACTCATTATCAAACCGCTGGCGCTGTCAAAGCCCGCCACGATTACATGAGTCCTGAGGAAGAACAAGATTTTAAAGATCGGTTTTTCACACCTACATCTGAAGCCGTAACCACCCCCGTGAACATGGTTGTGCCGCCTCCTCCGGTTATTATTGAGCCGCAAGTTGTTGCCCCTGCGCCTGTTGCCCCTGCGCCTAAGTCAGTCTTGACTGAGATTGCCGCCAAAAACATTAAAGCCGACCCAATGCCTGCGGCTCCGGCGGCTGCTGTTACTCCCGTAGCTCCAGCAGCTTTACCTTTTGGCGGTGAACGCTTGGCAGGTATTCAAGCCCTGCTCGCTGCGTATGGTCCGAAGGACAGCGCATATGCTGCAGACTTGAAAACTGCTCGAGACAGCGCAAAAGCTGAGAGCGATGCATTTGCCAAAATGCTCAAAACAGCTATGGATTCGCCTGAAGACGCCCAAAGCTCTAAAGCAGAGATGTATTTCCGCTTAGCAGCGGCGTTCGGCGCACCTACTAAGACCGGCCAGTTCAGCGAGAACCTCGGCATGGTCGGTAAAGAGCTGGGCGAATACGCCAAAGGTAAACGCGCTTCTGCTAGGGAGAAACTTGCACTTGGTCTTGAAGCTCAGAAACTGAAAGTGGCTTCTTCAAAAGAAGACTTAAACACATTGCGTGCGTTGTCTGCTGAAGAAATGAAAGACAAGCGGGCTATCGCTACTGAACTCATCAAAGACTACATTAAGTCCGGTGAGCCTCAGTCTGCCGCAGGTAAACAAGCTCTTGATGAAGGTCTTAAACCGGGTACTCCTGCTTACCAGAAACGTGTTGCTGAGGTCGGTAATGCAAATGTTGAAGCTAAGATGACACAGATTACAGCTGCATTGGCTAATATAACTACGCAAGCTGCTAACCTTTCTGTGACTCAATCTAGATTAGAGCTGGATCGTGAAAGACTCCAAAATCAAAAGAATCAACAAGCTAAGTTGACCGGTCCTGAACTCAAGCTTAAAGTCGAAGCTGAAGACCTTATTGCTTCTAGCAAACAGTCTCTGGCTGATTTGAAACAGGCTTACGCGCTGAACCCGAACTCGCTAGCCGGTGGCTGGCTTGACAAGGGTCAGCAGTTCTTAGCTGAAGCAGCGGGTTCTAAAGACCCTGTAATTGTCAACACCCGCGTGCTTAATAACCTGCTCGGTTCTCAAGGTCTTGCTAAACTCCGCGCTACGTTCGGCGGTAGCCCAACTGAAGGTGAACGCGCAATTTTGCTCGAGCTTGAAGGTATCGGCGCTAAGACTAAAGATGAGCGCGGGCAAATTATTAAACGTGCTTACAAAGTGTTGCAAGACCGTTTAGCCCGCGAACAATCTCGCCTGGATGCAATCACTTCTGGCGCTTACCGTACGACTGTCCCGCTTGAAGGAGGAACTGACTAATGGCTACCGCTAATCCGTACGTAGGCGCGGCACGAGCCGCTGTCGGTCAAGGTTTAGGCATGGGTTGGGGTGATGAAGCTGAAGCGTGGCTTCGCTCTAAACTCGCTAACAGTCCCGGTTATGAAGCCGAACTCGCTAAAATCAATCAAGAATACGCGCAGTATTCTAAAGAGAACCCGTTCGTAGCTCCGGCGCTTGAGTTCACGGGCGGTGCTGCCCCGGCTTTAGCCGCCATGTTAGCCACTCCGGCTACGGGCGGTGCGGCTGGTCCGGTGGCTGTGGCTGCGGGCACTAGATCGGCTGGGGCGCTAGCACGCTTAGCGGCTAACCCTTACGTACGAGGATCCGTTGTAGGTGGTGGAACAGGCGTGATTTCAGGGGCTGGTTCTGCTAAACCCGGTGAAAGAGGCGAGGGCGCAGTGGTTGGCGGGACGGTCGGTACTGTCCTAGGCGGCGGTGCTCCTGCGGCTATTCGTGCCGGAGGCGCTGGCGCTAAGTGGTTGCGTGAGCGGGTGGCTCCGAGCGAAGCTACAGTTACTAAAGCGGCTTTAGGTAAAGTGTCTCGCGCTATTAACGAGTCAGGAATGACTCCCCAGCAGATTGAGCAGAAAGTTGTTCAAGACCGCGCCCGTAACATTCCTTCAACCATGGCTAACGCTGACCCGGCGCTGGTTGACTTAGCTGAGACTGTTGCCCAGCGTAGCGGTCCCAGCGGTCGTCTAGTTGAGAAGAAGCTCGGCGAGCAAACCGCTGGTGCACGTGAGCGCACTTACGCACAAACCCGCAAGGCGATGACGCCCGGTAACTTCTACGCTGATGAGCAAAACTTAGTTGCTGAGTTAAGGAAAAACGCTAAAACGGTATATGACGATGCATACGCCTACGGTGACGTAGATGACCCGCGCATTATTGAAGCGTTGAAAAACCCTCGCTTTCAAGAGTTTTGGAGTAGAGCGCGTAGCAT
>Ga0181344_1000485_pt1 | contig 15889 bp, 15 predicted proteins | sample Su13VDMLBDD_FD_130098 | JGI IMG/M metagenome (GOLD analysis project Ga0181344, IMG submission 130098) | Freshwater viral communities from Lake Michigan, USA - Su13.VD.MLB.D.D | ecosystem: Environmental > Aquatic > Freshwater > Lake | place: USA: Michigan | collected 2013-07-15
AGTAGAATTTTAGGAGGTTCACTTACCTATAGAATTACCGGATTACCTGATGGTAAGAAAAATATTCATTTATACAATACACCGGGAGGAAGATTTAATTGGAATAATATTAACGGTTATGTGGGTAAAGCTGTGTGGTATTGGTATTATGACGTATCACCTGATAATAGAGCCGATTGTTTAAAAAATAATCCTGATGTTATTAAATTACCTTCAGATGTTCCAATGGATAATCTATCTTGGGAAGATTTGAACATACCGGGTCAACAATGGGTTAGAAGATGGTTCACCGCTTATTGTAAAGAAACATTAGCAAGAGTTAGAGGAAAATATAGTGGTAATCTTAAAACTCCGGATAGTGAATTGACTATGGATTATCAATCATTATCTACTGAGGCGAAAGACGAAAAATCTAAATTACTTGAAGAACTTACAGGGGCAGAAGGATGGTTAACACGATTAAGACCTGAAAAAGTTATGGAACGAGAAGCATTAATTGCAGAAAACTTAAACAAACAAATGAAATTTAGAGCAATGCCTCGACAAATTTACGTAATATAATATGGCAATAATTAAATCAGTACCGTCAAGAAAAATAATAAACGGATTAATAATCGATTCTTCAGAAATTTCTGTAGTATCAGAATTGGACTATAAAACCAATGGTGAAAGTTGTATTATTGTTAGAGGAGTATCTCAATCAGTAATCACTTTAAACTCAATAACAACTGACCATGTTGTTATTAAATCAATGACTAAAGTCACAATTAAACCTGATGTTGGGAAAATAGATGAAGATTATGATGAAATAGTTGCAGACCAATACGCTTGTATCGAATTCAGATTTGTTGGTGGTAATTGGTATATTCTTTCATCCGATGGTTTAAAACAATCATAAAAAACAAAAGTGGTCCTAAGACCACTTTTTTTATACCATCACACCTAATTTTTCTTCCCAACCCTCTTCGGCTAAGTCGTACATATAATCAGGTGATAAACCTCGTTTTTCCCAATATTTTAGTTCTTGTTCTGTAACGTCAAGAACATCTTCTTGTAACCTATCTTGAGACCCTTCGTCCAATGGATGTCCATTTATTAATTCACATTGTGATTTTGTAAAGATACCTCTTTTTTCGGGGTCATTAACTAATAAGTTATTTCTAACTTCATCTTGGAAAACCACCATTAAGGGTTGTAATTTTTTATTGAATGTGGTTACCGCTCTTGCAACATTATAATCACCTTTTAAGTCCGGGTTATCATCCAATATGTTTTTATCTAACATATAACAATTTAATTGTAATCCATCACCTTTTTTCTGTACATCACCATGAGATGCTCTTAACCCATTATTAACATACATAATTACATCACCCAAGTTAACTTTTAAGTTTTCTTGTAATGCTAATTCCATATGTGCCATTCGAGACATACTATTACCTGCTTTAGTTTTAGTCGATAATCGTTTCTTATAATCATCTAATGATAATTTAACCCTTGCTCTTTGTGCAATTTTACTTAAAGATATTTCTTTATCGTAAATCTTTTGTAGGTATTCATAATAATACTCAACAAATCCTTGACCATCACCCTGAAGTAATAATTTAATTCCTTTATCTAAAAACTCCTCAATGTAGAGTGGTAATTTTTTAGATTTAATTGAGTTACCGGTAAGTTTTATTTTACCTTTAGAATCCATAACCGCATAATTCTTACGAGCTAAGTTAATAGTTGAGGGCCAAACACCGTCAGTATCAAGTGCCATCTCACCTCTCATAAAAACATCATTATACTCCGCAACATCCGCCTCAGGGCCATAATATTCTTTACCTTCTTTAACCTTCCAATTCAATCCACGACCAACATAAACTCTATCATTTGCCTCATCCGGTGTGGAGAAGTTAACACCATCCGTATCCATTACTAACGGGGTGTATCCTTTTGACATAAAAAACTTAATCATTTGACGAAGATATTGTCTTCCCGTACAAGTAATTTGTTCCCCCATATACATATCACCCCAAGCATATACCTGTGGTGCCGACAATGCTCCAAACATTGAGTTAATGAAAATCTTAATAGGTAATTGTTTATTACCATATGATTCTGATTTCGCCCTGTCTGTTTCGTAAAACTCCTCAGCCAATTGTTTGTATTTGATACGGGTATTACGGAAATAGGTTAACATACCTTTCATGGCTCCCGTAACATCACAATCAGGGAATACATCGTGTACCAGCTGAATTGAGGGGTATAGGGAACTAAAATCGAGTTTTAGGACATTCTTACTATAACCAACTTTTAATAGTCTTGAAAGACCTCCTACGAAGTCAGTCTTAGATTCTTTTGCCGGTATTGCAATTCCATGTTTATAAGACCAAGCTAACATTAACATTTTCCATAATGTTGCGGTACCCATAGTTGAAACCCTTTCATATGTTGTTGGAATCATTGCTGCCAACAAGAATGAACCTTGGTTAAACTCTTGGTCAACCTTAAGGGTTTCATCTAAGTCATCGTCAAGATACCTCTCAACTAACTTATCTCCTGTAGTTTTTTCATAAGTGTCAGTTCTTCTTCCACAAATTTCATCAATCTTAGAATCGACACCAACTTTCTTGTAGTTACCGTTAGTTTTATTTAACCAAAAATCTTCTTTGTTTGCATAAAACGGACCAATATCCAAGTGGTCAATATAAACACGACTTGGAGATTCTGCATTAATATACTTGGTAATGTATTTCAAACCAGCGGCTTTAATACTTGAGTTAATAGCTTGAGCTCTACGAACCGCATGAATAATGTCAATTACATTATATCCCCAAATAGAAGTTTGAGTATAAGTCTCAACCTCATTTGCCAATTTTAACATACCATCTTTACGAGTATATGAATGGTTGGGGTTTAACGATTTACAAACTTTCTTTAAATCAATTCCTAATATCTTACTTCTTTCAAATATCCAATGCCAGTCAAAGTTTGCCGAGTTATACCCACCAATAATGGATGGTTTAAGTTCGTTGATTACTTTGAAGAATTCAATGATAGCACCCTTTTCTTCATTTTCATCAGTACATTCGATTACTCTATGGTAACCTTTATTGGTTTTAATTCCAATCATGAAGATACGACCGTCCTTTGGTTCAAGTGCGGTCGTCTCCAAGTCATATACCATTCGAGTAACCTCGTTATAATTTTCAAAACCTTTAAACAATCTTTTTTCTTTGGATACAAGGTATTGTTCCACCGGAGATAGAAGTGTTATCTTATCCTTAGCTTTGTCACCCCATGGGTCACATCCACCATCCCTAAAGAATTGGATAAGTTCTCGGTACCCTTTCATAGATTTAACAATAAAAGTCAAACCTTTTTCAAGACGTTCGTTCCCATGAGTTTCCAATTTTTCAATTAGAATTCCATACTTGGTCATCGCCTCTTTCTGAGCGGCTTTCGAGTCGTTATAAAATTTTAGATTTTTTAAATCACCTACCCAAGCGAACGGGGTAAAAGTGTCTTTACGGATTTCTTTCCCTTTTCCGGGAATCTCCTTAATTTTGTAGATACAGTTGTCTCGGTAATCATACTCGATTGCAACTATAAATTCTTCCGGGTCATTCCCATGTAGGAATGCCTCAATTTCTTCACTGTTAATCATATGTTTTATTTAGGAGTGGTTTATTGGCAATCACTTAGTTGTGAAGTTTACCTTACTCATCGTAAATAAATATAATTAAATTAAATCAAGAATCAAATTAACAACAAGCAGTTTCAGAAATAAAACTTGGTTGGACATTAATATAGAGTTCTTCTCTAATTGGAAGAATTAAATTACCTTCGTCATTCTTAATTAAGAATTGACCCTCATATCTACCCGGAGTGTTAGTATCTCGGGAGGTAAATTTAAAATAGATATAATATTCAGGGTCGGCACCGTCAGGTAAGATTAAACTTACAATTTGAGCAGGAGCGGATACTATTTTAGGAATACCCGTCTCCACGTCAATCATTGTAAAAAATATTGTAGATACCTCTAAATCTTGCATAAGTTGTTGGTATCCGGCTCTACCGTCTTTAACAACTTGCATTTTCAATACAGGTAATGTTGCGTTTTGTTTGATATAAAATTCCATAACAATAAATATATCGTTATGACTCTTTACGTAACTCTCCTCCGTAATGTTCGAATCTATCGTGTTCAGTTGGTGTTAAAAGTAATAAACCTGATGATAATTCTCCCTTTTTAGCCAATTGATACATATGACTCATCCATGTTTGTTCAAATGGGTGTGCCCATGTTGTATCCAAAAACATTTTTTTATTCCCCGGTCTACTAACAATTTGAGGCCAGTTACAATAATAAACTTCACCCGAACCATATGGTAAACCTTTATGAGATAAAATTGATGAGAATTTAGTTTTTGGAGCGTTAGGGTCTAACCCAAGATGAGGTAATGTTGGTTTTTCAGGCCAAAATTCTTCTCTAACTGATTGAGGTACGTTATACCAAGACCATTGAGTTCCGTTATCCCCATAAAACTCTGAATAATTAAGTTTTAAGAAGTCAAAATTTTCTTTTTGAATAATCTCTAATGACTTGGTGTATAAATTTGGAACGTATCTATTAAAACCATTTCGGCAAACAGAACCTTCATTAGGGAAGAAAAACATATCATCTTCAAAAAATAAATAATAATCTAAATCAGTTGTTTCAAAATGTTCGGCAATCCATTGTCTACCACCACAAATCCCAAGATTTTCTTTTTTTATGTGTTCAAACCCATGTTCTTCACATAATTTCAAGTATTCCTCAGTCGTTGATAAATCCGTAGAATTATCCAACAAATACTTTTTAGTTTTTAATAAATAATCATTATCATATGATTCAAATGATTTGATTAAAGTTCTAAATTGATTTGGACTATTAAATGTTAACACATAAAGACCAACTTTATTTGTATCTAAATTATTTACCACACTAACTTTAGATTCATTTTTTGGAATTAATGTGTCATTTTTTAAATCCTCAAAAAACTTACCAACCAATCCATTAGAATCTATTTCAAAATAATTAATCAAGTCTGAATGTTTATATGACATTATACTAAAGATTGATTCTTCAGTTCCCATATAACCTTCACCAAGAGTTGATTTTAATAACCCATAATAAATCGAATTAATATCCGCAATGCTGTCTTTAGGTCCACCAAAAAACCCTCCTCTAGAAACTTTAGTAACTTTAGAACCTGCAATAGAATTTAACTTATCATAATTAAATCCATGTATTTCCGTTTCTGCATCATAAGGAAAACTAATAAACGAAAATTTTGATATGTATTTTGATAACTTATCAAGAACATTGTCGTGAGTAAAATACCCCGGATGAACAGTGTTCGTTAAACCACCGTCAATCCAAAACATATATTTAGAATCAAACTTATCAAATATTTTGGCGTCGTGTAGAAGAAACACTTTAGACATAACCAATGGATTATAGTTTTCCAATTTCGCTTGAGTTGATTGTTCTAACCAACCCACTTGATTATACCAATTAGGGTTATTTCGTATGCCTTGGATAAGTGGGTTAAATTCTGAGTTAGAGAACCACTCTAAAGGTCTTTCAATAAATTGGGTATTTGATTCATTTCTTTTTGTAAAAACAAATTCTCGAAGACTTTCATCCCCGAAAATTATCATATTTTCTTGAACATCTAATAGTTGTTCAAATTTATCCAAATAATGTTGGTAAGACCTTGACCACCCTTCGGTCAAATCACTACGACCAATATCCCAAATACCGGTAACTAATGTAATATTACTCATTTATATTATTTAATTCTGTTAACATTTTATAAAAACTTTTGTTTTTTTGAAAAAATTCTTCACTTCCTTCTTTAAAGTTATCGTGGTGCCACCAAATATCAAAGTTTAAAGTCTTAAACCATTCTTTATGATTTTGGTACATTAATGACATATAATGTTCTTCATAAAACAATCTTTTTTGCTCCGGTAAAATCAATTTAACATAGTCATCAAATTGTTTAACTACCTTATCCCACAACTCTGTTTTACCCCCAAAAAATCCGCCAATGACATGAACACTGTTGTCGTATGTTGTATAGTATTTAGGGTCCACAGTACCTTCCCAATAATTTCTTGAATTTTCTTTTGCCACCATTACAAACTTATTGTCGGAATATTCAATTAAATTATTTAAAAAATCATCATTAAATAATGATGATTCATAGTAAAATCTATGACCTTGTCCCGACAAGTATTTATTTGGTATTAATCCTGTATGAGATAAACCAGCATCAAACCAAAAATAATAGTCATAACTTTTATCTTCATTCTTAAACCAAGAAAATTTAGAGTATTGAATTTCGTAACATCTATCAGATGTTTTAATACCTTCAACATCTTTAACACTATTAATTAACTCTTGATATTCATTTTGCGATAAATCAAATAAAACAAATTTTAATCTATCTTCAGAAATTTCATGATTTTTATAAAAAAACTCTTTTAAGTCTTCTAATTCTCTTTCAGAGGTGTAACAGATAAAATCTGCTTGGGTCATTTTTAATAAAGACAATAAACTAAAACGATAGTGGTCTTTTCTCCCTGGTCTTCCACCAAGCTCAGAACCGTAAAGGTCTGAGTAAATACTTGTTATAATCTTAACTCTCATTGTTATTTCTTAATTCTAAACATTTATCATAATCTAAATATTTTCCATCTAATTTATCCGGAAAATAAACATTCCAATTATACGTCATAACATAATGATTTGAATCAAATGTTTTGTTAATATCCGAATAATCTCTTTTTTGAACAACTAACGGTAATTTAGCAGAAAAGGATTTCATATTTGGATAAACTGCTCTATCTAAAAACTCATCAATTGGAACTTGTTTGTGACTATTTTCAATAATCACATTGGTGTCCCATTGAACAATATATTCACACGCTTTTCTTGTTAAAATAAACCCTGAAGTACCAAAAATACCTCTGTGTTTGTCCGGGTCCTTTGGTGGTAATATTGTTAAATCAACTAACTCTTCGGAAAACTTACTAAGTGGTCTGTGAATTGATGGTGCAAAATGGAAAAAACTCCAATCATTATTACTCAACTCTTCTTCTATTAAAGGGATTAATTTTTTTGCGTATGGCATAAAAAAGATATCGTCTTCAAATACCATGGCGTAATCATAACCTCTTTCTAAAATAATTTTAGCAACTTCTTGGTGAGAATATGCACATCCTTCATAACTGTTTGTGTCAACTGCGTTAAATCTTTCAAACGTCCAACCCATATAGTCAAACTCTTTTGTAACCGACTCTAATCTATCAGGTCGTCTTTCAAGATTAATTACAAATTTAGGTATCTCATTAAAATTAATTTTCATATATCAAATTTGTTTTATTATCATATCCTCTTCTGTGTGCAAAAATAACTGAATTTAATTCGATTGCCTTTTGAAGGTTTCTATTAACATCGGTCCAATACCCAAAAATATCAATATCTTGGGTGGGACAATTATATCTTGATGATAGGATTGATAACACACTTTGGTCGTGTCTATGATTATCTTCAAAACCATCAACACAACCTTCAATTTGAGAATAATCCCAACCTTCGGTGATAATATGACTGTATTTACCATCACTTTTAAACCCAACTAATCCTGACCAAAGTTGTTTGTCCATTAGTTCTTCTTCGGTTGCATTCATTACCTCAACACATCTCTTGTGTGTATAATTTTTATTTAAGTGAATGTCACCAACTAAAAAGATATCCTCAGATTCAATAATATTAAAAATTGGTTCCAAACTTCTTAAGGCACAAGCACCAGCGTCTAACCATAAAACATTTTTAGATAAACTCATAGAATGAAACAAAGTATACATTTTCAAAAAATGACATTTTGTTTTTATTGACGATATCCCTTCATATATTTGAAAATCTTTTACGATATCAACAATCATTATTTTTTTTAACGATTTCAATCGATTAATTTCTGTTTGGTCTAAACCAAAATCATAAACCACAATCATATCTACTAACTCAAAACTATCTTTATGGATACTATTAATTAGAGTTAGTAATGATTCAAAATAAGGACTATTCGCCCCTGTTATAACAATATTATTATACATTTTCATTTAAATAAGTTTGGATTATTTTTTCAGGGAACATATACTCTTTCGCCAATTCAAAGTTTTTCCTAACTGATTCTATTTTAGACATATAATATTCACTATTTAATTTTTCTAAAATTGACGGTAAATCTTCATCACCTTCAAAATATATGATACCATTTTCATCAAAATAATTAGAAGTGTCTCGTGACCCAACATATACAGGAATTGTTCCGGTTAAGAAACAATCCAAAATCTTTTCAGTAAAGTATCCGCTCTCAACACAATTTTCAATCACAATTGAAAACATATAATCTTTTAACGCATCAATTTTAAATTCAATTTCTTTTTCACAACCTGACCCATAAAAATCAACTCTACCATCGTCTTTTAATCTGTCATAAACTCTAAACCTCATTCTATGATATGCATTCCAATTTTTCCAAGAAAAAAGAGAACTAACCACTTTAGACTTTTCATGGATATTAATATCCTCTTCTCTCATCCAAGTTCCACCATGTGGGATATACACAGCATTTTCAGCTTGTGGTATCACATTTTTATGGTGAGTGAAAATGTATTTAAAATTTTCTTTATTCTTGATGATGTTAACATAGTTTTCACCATTAATAATTGAAGGTTCAATTAACCAAGCACAATTTATTTTTGTTTCATCTATTGGTTGAGTAAAACACATACGGTCTACATAAACACCAATATCATATGTATCAGGTTCTCGTTCCCATCCGGTTTTAGGGTCAATGTATCTGGACAAACCAGGTTGTCCAACTAAGTTTTCGTCAATTAATTTTGTTATTTTAGACATTTTAATTTTATTATTAGTTTATTGTATTTTTATCTTTAAGGTAGTTTATAATTTTTCCGGCAATAAAATCAACCTGACTATCGGTTAATTGAGGATATGATGGTAATATGAGACATTGTTCACTTAACATAACAGAGTTTGTATCCTCGTTTGGAATATGGGAAATATAATCGTGTTTTTTAATTTCGTAAAACATAGGTCTTGTATCAATACCTACATGAAACAAATAGAGCTCTAAATCTTTTTTCTGATTTAAACTAAATTCGTTAAATCTTAACCCAAACATCCATTCAGAGTGTTCTGTTTCGGAATCTATTTTTTGAAATGAAATTCCTTCCACACCTTCAAAAATGGATTTATAACGATTAAATATTTTATGTTTTCTTTCTTTAATCTCATCTAACGATTCTAACTGACCATACAAAATTGCAGCTTGAATATTAGTCATTCTATAGTTATAACCTAAAACATCATGAATAAATTTTTCATTTGATTGTCCTTGAGATTTAACTTTATTGATGTATTCAAATACATCATCGTCATTTGTTATAAATGCACCACCCTCACCCGAAGTTATGGTTTTATTACCGAAGAAAGATATCGATGAGGCAAATGATTCAGTACCTGTATATTTGTCCCCATATTTACCTAAAAATCCTTCACAATTATCTTCTAAAATTACGGTGTTAGGAAATTCAATTTTTAATTTAGGTACGTTTACAATATTACCAATATTATGAACCACTAATATTGCAGTGTTTTCGTCAACCAAAGATTTTAATTTAGATGTGTCAAAATTCCAAGTTTCCAAATCAGAATCAATCGGTATCAATTCATAATTTTTATCAAATAAAAAAGAATTCCACGCAGCAACATATACATTATTTGGTACAATAATTTTATTAATGTGAGGGTACTTATATTTTAAGGCAATTGCCAATAAATGTGTTGCAGTTGTACCATTATTAGTTAATATTAATCGTTTACACCCAAGAATTTCTTTTAATTTGTTTTTCGCCAAATCTAAGTATTCACCTTGAGATGAAACCCATCCGGAGTCAATTGCTTTATGTGCGTATTTTAAATTTTTTTGGTTAAAATACGGTTGATAAATTGGTATCATATTTTTATAAAATAAGCATTATTATCTTTAGTTAAATCAAATTTATAATTTAAGTCATTTAAAAATAATTTTATGTTGTCTAACCCAACATGAGGATATTCAACGCACAAAATTTGAGGTAAAAATTTTGAGTTTTTCATCCCTTCTAAAACTTCTATTTCGTAACCTTCAACATCTAATACAAATAAATCGATAGTTTGGTCATGAAAGTTTTCATTCATTAATTTATCTATAATATTATCATATCTTGTTGAAATAACATTATACTCTTCGAAATGACACCCTTCATGGTTTAATAAATCTTCATGTGTCATTTTGTGTTTAAATGAACCATTACCAAACTTAGTCCCATAATATGGATGTACGGCGTGTTTGAATTTTAAAGTTGTTTCTTCACTACCTAAACCCAAATTAAAATTGTGTGATTTAGTTCTATTTGATTTTAACATCTCAAAAATTGGTGGAGAGGCTTCAATATTGATACAAGTCCACCCTAAATTTTCTTCAAAAAATAAAGTTGATGACTCCATTACACCATCAAATGCACCACATTCAATACTAATCCCTTTTTCTTTATTTTGAAAATACCTCTCAAAAATAAACTTATCTTGTTCAGATTGACCGTAAAATTTATACATTTTGTATTTCTCGGATATAATCATCAAAATTGATGAAAATTTGTTTATTTTGTTCTGTCTGAAATTGAGAAAAATTTTCCTCATTTACCAAAGACAATAACTTATCGGTAAATAATGACATACAGAAAAAACCTCCTCCTCCCATCATTATTATTTTTTTTGAATTTAAGATTAAAGTTAAATCACTAACAATATTTCCAAGGTTAATTTCTTCGGATGAATAATCATCTTTAGTTAAATCAATAATTTTATCTTTATTTATGTTTCTAATATATTCATCATATAATGAATATACCATCTCACCACCAATAACAGAATACTCACCGGTATAATTTATATTTTTTTCCCCAATTAATATTATTTTTGAATCTATTGAATTTAAGGTATTAAAAAAAAATTCAGAATGTTGTTGGAAATTTGATAAATGGAAATTTCTTGATTTAGTAAATAATACAACATGATTTTTATATTCATCATTAATAGAACCGTTAGAAAACTTCTCTTTAAAAATATCCTTTACTCTATCATCAATTAACATTTTATCAATGTAATCTCTATTAACTTCCCAAGTTCTTTCGATTTTAGTTTCACATTCTAAAACAACAAAATCACTTAAAATAAACTTAACATACTCGATACAAAATTTTTTATACGATTCACTTCCGTCCCTATACAGATTTAAACTATTTTGATTAATCTGTATCTCCAAAATGTCTTCTTTGTTTAAGCGTAGTAACATTTCACCACAAAAGAATGTTAAATCCCCTATACCGATATTTTTTAATTCATATTTATATGTTATTGATTTTTCCATTTAATAAAAAAAAATCAATTAATATGTTTTATGAGCTCTCTGTAAAAATTTACCGTTATCTAAATCCTCACCATTTAATTTTGCCTCAATTATTTCAATAATTTTTGAGTCAACCTCATTTATTAATTGATTTCTTTGAACATTTAAGTCGCATGCTTTTTTTAATGTCTCCCAAAGTAAATTAGCACCATTTTCGTCGTTGAAGTATTTTTCTTTATACTCTTCAAAAGTCATTCTTCTTATATCGTATAATAACTCCTGATTGTCCCACATTTTCATGTCAACAGTTACTAATTTATCAATAACGTTTCCTAATGTATCTGCCATAATTTTTATTTATTTAAGTTTTTATTTAATTTCATTATATGATAAGTAGGGTGAGTTTCAATAATATGAAATTCTTTTTTTTCATAAACTGATATTGCAACATGATTATCAATATCAACCGACAATAAAATATCCGAATCAGAATTTAATATCAAATCATCCATAATTTTACCCCCTATTTTTTTTCCGGTTTCTGTATCCCCAACCAAAATTCCTAACCATACAATATCGTCTTCAGTATCTAAATGACCATAACCAACACATTTATCTCCATCATAATATAAACAGGTGTAAATGTGATTTTTAATAACTTTGTAAGGTCTTTTTGAAAAATACCTAAACTTGTTAGTGCCAATAGGATTATTTTTAATGAAGTCATCTAAATCAATCAATGATGAATAATCTTTGTGATTTATAATTTTTTTAATTAAATCCATTTATAAAGTTTTAATGTTGTGTTTATTAACGTATGGTGATATAAATTGTCTATCACAATACATATGTGCGATAACGTTTTCATTATATTTTTTACACATCATCAAACTTAAAAAAGAACTACTAATAATATTAACCGATTTAGCATTCTCAATAACCTTCAATAAACTAAACATTTCATACTGTGGTTCAGCCGTAATGATAGGATAATCAGGTTTTAGTAATTCTCTATTAATTCTTATGTTTTCTTCATTTTTTTCATGAACAAAATGATAATCATGAATTCCTTTACTAACAATTAATTCGTTGTAAACCTTTTCTTCTAATTCATAATCCCTTTCAATATGAAAATAATCTTGTTTAATTTTTGGGTCCATACCAACAATTAAATAAAAAGAATCGTCAAAATATTTTTCATAACTATACCCCATATTATCACAAAAATGTGAAGAAATAATTTTATCAAAATTTTCATTTTTAATAAAATTTTCCATTTCACCATCGTTTAACACACTTTTGACTTTAATCCTTGGGTTATCTCTAAACATAAACACTACGTTATTATAGTAGTGATGTTTAGCAGCAATATGAATTTCGGAATTTGGGTTATCTTCTGAAATTTTACGAATCATACCGTTATGAACTACAGAGTCACCCATACCTAAATGGTGTTTTACAAATATTTTTAAAGGTTCCCCACTCATAATTAACTAACGTGATTATGAGTTATTCTTCCGGTAATTCTATCACACCATCCTTTTGATTCTGAATAAGGCCATACCACCCAATAATCAGGTAATGCGTCTGTTTGGAATTCTCTCCAAATTTTACAATAACCATCAGGGTCTCTTAACATCCCTGCAATCTCTGCCTTGTCAGCGTCTTTTCTAAATAAAGTTTCATCTTTATTATTGTGGAACGCAACCACCCAAAATTCATAATCTTTTTCAGGAACACTAGCATATCCAACATCAATACAATGTTTGAATACCATACAGAAACTATTTTTCCATTCCTCTTCAGTTTCAAAATTGTAAGGGTTTGGTGGATAACCTTTATCTAAGGTATGTTTGTCAATTGCTCTTTTTTCAAATAAAAGACCTGAATATTTTTCATACTCCTTTAATGTTCTAACAGGTCCAAATCCGTAAGGTCCGTCATGACCTTCTTGTTCCTCTCCATCCATACCAAATAATTTTCTATTTGTGTGATGAGAGTGTCTATTTTTTTCACCCCAAGTCTTATCATCATCCCATTGTTTTGTTCTACCCTTACGAGTATATTCGTGGAAAACAACCGGAAGATGTGGGTGGAATAAATCATAACCCCAAGTATATGCTCGAGCAGCAATTGAGATTTCTTCACCATGGAAATAATATTCAGGGTTATGTTGAACTTCAATTGAAAACGCCCCTAAAGTAAAACAGAAGTGTGCTGAGTAAAATCTTGCTGTCACAGGTTTTTTTAATTCTTTCCATCCCGGAATAGTTTCAGGTAAGAAGAAGACAGCTCCTTCAGGGATAAATCTATCAAAGACCATTCTCCATGGTTCATTAATTCTACTCTCCGGATAATTTTCAGGGTCAAAGGATGGGACGTAACCCGTAAGTAGAGGCTTTTGGTATCCATCCTTCTGTAACCCTTTAATCATTTTTATTAAAATATCGTCCCAATCTTTAACAAATCTCATATGAGAATCAATTTGAAGGGTATACGTTTCACCTTCATAAAGTTGTTGTGTTAGATTTCTCGCCCAACAAACACCTTTAGAGTCTTCATAAGGAATATCAAGTATTCTAAATCTTTTGTCTTTTCTGTAATCTTCTAATTTATCAAAACCATCTTCTTCACTGAATTGTCTTGCAATTCCAAATGTGATATTTTTAGGCTTCTTGGCATTTGCCAACATATCTTTGATTGTTGGTTCTAATTGTGGGTCTCTATAGGACGCGATTTGAACAAATATTTTCATGTATTATACGTTTTAGGTAAAAATAAAAAACCCTCGAGATAAGTCGAGGGTTTAATTAAAGATTATTTATTTTTTTTTTTATTAACAACCTGAAGGGTTTACTGCTGTAACTTCACCTACACCTCCGGTTACCTGATATGTTGCGGTTCCATTAGAATAATATCCGTTAGATGCTGTTGTTGATAACGATGTGTTAGTGTACAATATCTCACCAAGATTTGGTCCTATACCCGCAGCAATTGCTCCATAAAGAGTTATTGGTGAACTTGAGAAGTTAGAACAAGCTGTTGCCGGAACAGTTGCATCATAACCTAATGTATAAGTGTAGTAACCAATTGTTTTAGTTGGTGTTTGAGTTACTGTTGGTGTGTTAGTTGGTGTTCTAGTTAATGTTGGTGTATTAGTTGGTGTTTGAGTTTGAGTTTGTGTTACAGTTTGAGTTGGTGTTAATGTAACACAAATACTAAATCCTCCAACAATAGAACCGTTAGATGATAACTGAACTATATTTTGACTATTATTATAATAACCTGTCATATCAATTGTTGTTGGACCTGCTAATACATTATAGAATATGGTATTTTCATCAAAATTAGATTTATCACCATAAATCGTAATTGTTGAATTAGATTGACCACAAGCTGCACTATATGTTGAACCCGGATAAACTGTAAACGCAAATCTAGTTTGAGTTGGTGTTGGTGTTGTAGTTGGAGTTGATGTATTTGTCGGAGTATTTGTCGGAGTTGATGTATTAGTTGATGTTTGAGTTGCTGTTTGAGTTAAAGTTTGAGTCGGTGTTTGAGTAGTTGTTGGTGTGTTAGTTGGTGTTTGAGTTAAAGTTTGTGTTGGTGTTAAAGTGATACAATTTGAAAACCCTCCGCTTTCAACACCATTATTTAATTGTACTACAATTTGTGAGTAGTTATAATAACCTGTTAATCCTGTTGTGTCCGGACCTACGATATTATTGTAAAATACTGTGTTATTATCAAATAATGAAGAGTCACCATAAATAACTACTGTTGAATTATATTGACCACACGCAGCATCATAAGTAGACCCCGGATAAACTGTAAATGGGAATCTATTCGCTGTTGGTGTATTTGTTGGAGTTGTAGTAGGTGTTGGAGTATTTGATGCAGTAACTGACGGTGTTGGACTTTGAGTCGGCGTATTTGTCGGTGTTTGCGTTAAAGTCGGTGTTGGTGTTGAGGTAATTACCCCAATACAACCATTCGGGTCAGATGAAGTAATTTCACCTAATCCACCTGTTATTAAGAACCATGAAATTCCATTAGAATAATAACCATTACTAGCTGGTGTAGATAACAATGTGTCATCATATAAAAACTCACCTACATTAGGACCTATACCACCAGAAACAGCACCATAGTAATTTGATGGTGAATTTGAATCATTACAAGATTCTTGGATTGTTGCCCCGTAACCTAACGAGTAACTATAATATGAAATAGTTTGTGTTGGTGATGCAGTATTTGTCGGTGTATTAGTTGGTGATGCAGTATTTGTAGGCGTTTGTGTTGGTGTCTCTGTATTTGTTGGAGTTGGAGTACTAGTTGATGTCTGTGTATTCGTTGGAGTTGGAGTACTA
>Ga0181344_1000486_pt1 | contig 15889 bp, 23 predicted proteins | sample Su13VDMLBDD_FD_130098 | JGI IMG/M metagenome (GOLD analysis project Ga0181344, IMG submission 130098) | Freshwater viral communities from Lake Michigan, USA - Su13.VD.MLB.D.D | ecosystem: Environmental > Aquatic > Freshwater > Lake | place: USA: Michigan | collected 2013-07-15
GTATCCAAGCAGCCTGGATTGACGCCTGACGCCTTTGTAAGCCAGCGCAAAGACATCCAAGATCTGAGACAGACCTCAGATCCCGCCATGGAAAAGCCACCAGAGCTGGCGTTCAATCTGCCATTGATGGCCACCACCGAGGACGTCAAGTCTACGATTGAGACTATCAATCAGGCTGTCGGCATCAAGACCAGGAATATCACGTTTGAAGATGTTAAGACTTTGGCTGAAGGTGCAGGCATTGGTCCTAAGTTCATAGACGATATCTTCTCTGGCAAGCTACAAGTTAGCCCACAGAATACTTACAAAGCGCTTAATGCCATGGTGGCCAGCGCTAAGAATCTAGATGCATTGGCAGCCAAAGTAGCTGATGGAACGGCAACACCAACACAGCTGGCCGAAATGGCTCAGACGGTGCATTTCCACAGCGTACTGCAGCAAAGTGTTAAGGGCTACCAAACCAATGTGGCGCAGTCTTTGGCGGTCATGCGTATGCCAAGGGATGGCGCTGTAGATATCTCTGCCATCATGGAAAACTTTGGCAATGAGACTGATATCGTTAAGTTCGCCCAGGCTTACTTAGATGTCAAGACGCCAGAGGGTAAGGCTAACCTTATCAAAGGTATGGCACAGGGCAACCCATGGGAGAAACTGTTTACCGTCTATGTCAATGGCATCTTGTCTCGCCCAGGTACGCATCTCAAGAATGCACTAAGTAACACGGTATTCTTGCCATGGCGCATGACAGAACGTGCTGGCGCTGCGATGCTGGGTGATTTACGTGCAGGCATTGGCCTGGGTGGCGATACAAAATATGAGTTGATGGAAGTGCCAACCATGCTGGCGTCAACCCCTACGGCCATTAGCAATGGCTGGCAGTTGATGTCTCATGCGTTTACTAATGGTGTGCCAAAGGGCTGGACAGATCCAGTGAAGGTGGCCAGACAGCAGTCCCGCATGGAGCTGTTTAATTACAAGGCCGATGGCTCACTACTATCTACTGGCCTCAAGGCGATTAACTACGTCACTACTCTGCCAGGCAGAAGTCTGATGTCTGCAGATGAATTCTTTAAGGGTATCAATTACACCTTTGAGTTGTCTGCTGAGACTGCCAGACTAGGCATCCAGACTTATGACGATGCGCTAAAGGGTGGCGCCAGTCTGGCAGATGCCATGAAGGCAAGAGATGCTGCAATAGATAACTTCTTGCTAGATCCACCAGACTATATATCTAACCTAGCTGAAGTCGGTACGTTTACCCAAAAGCTGGAGGGCATGGCAGGCAAACTGCAATCTAGCATCAACCCTAATACGGCCACTGGCTTTGCATTGCGTACTCAAGTGCCATTCATTGGTACACCAGTTAACGTCATTGGCGAGGTGGTAGCACGTACACCATTGGCGCCATTTACTAAGTCTTACTGGGCAGCCATGAAGGCTGGCGGTAAAGAGGCAGACATGGCCAACGTCAAGCTAGGCCTTGGCTCTGCTGCTTTATATGGGTTTAGTGAGATGGCCACCAATGGTTTGATCACTGGATCTGGACCAGGTGACAAGGGAACACGCCAGGCTATGGAGCGCCAAGGCTGGCAACCATACAGCTTTGTTTTTGATATCTCTGGAATTGATGAAGATGTGCGGGATATCTTCACGCCATTCCCTGGTACTAGATTTGGATCTGGTGAGTATGCAGGCAAGGTCTATCTGTCCTACCAAGGCATGGAGCCACCAGGCGCTTTGTTGGCCATGGGTGCAGACTATGTGGACTATGCACGTTATGAGCAAGATGACAGTCGCATCAATGCATACGCTGGTGGCTTAGTCTTTGGCATTGCTAACTATATGTTGGAGCATCCATTCTTGACTGGTGTATCCAACATTGCATCTTTGATGGGTGGCAATGTGCCAAACAGCAGAGAGCATCTGGTCAACATATTGAATGGCATAGCCAAGATGGGGTCATACACCATGGCCAAAGCTATTGAACCAATATCAGGTGCTATTGCTAGTGGCAAGGAAAAGATTGATCCATTGCGTAGGGATTACCAAGCAGATCCAAATCTACCAGCTGGCCTCAAAGGCTTGATGGATGGCGTCAACAAGTGGCGCTCTGAGACACCTGGCCTGTCTGAAGATCTGCCACCAATGCTTAACATCTATGGTGAAACTGTAGAGCATGAGTTTTCTTGGTCACCTATCCGCATGAAGGAAGGCAAGCAGCGCCCAATTGACCAGGCTCTGATCCAGCTCAATGCCAATGTCTCAATGCCATCTAGAACGGTTAGCAAGAAGGATGGGGAAACTGGCATATCTACACCTACCAAGCTGACTACAGAAGAGTACAACGAGATGTTGCGTATAGCTAATAAGGAGATGGATCTAGAGTCTGAGGTCATGGCTGCAATAGATGTTGTCAAAGAAGACAAGAACCCAGACAATCTAATCTTTCACCAAAACGTGGTTAAGAAGGTCTTTAGTGATGTCTTTGAAGGGGCTAAGAGAAAGCTCATGGAAGACAGTATTTATTCTGATGCTATCAACAAACGCATTGCTGACAAAGCACAACGATTAAAGCAATTTGGACAAGGAGCTAAATAATGGCATACCCAATATCAGACGTAACCAGAAGGGTTGTCTACACAGGCAGCGCTGGTGTCGGACCGTACTCATTCACCTTTGAGGTACTGGCCAACACTGACATCCAGGTCTACAAGAACACTACCCTCCTCACGCTGACTACCAACTACACGGTGACGATCAATGCCAATGGCACTGGCTCGGTTACCTTGGTTGTTGCAGCCACTGGCGCAGACACCATCACCATTGTGGGTGACCGTGCTATTCAGAGAGCTACAGACTTTGTGACTGGCGGTGATCTGTTTGCCAATACTCTCAATGATGAGTTTGATAGCCTGGTCATCTTTGCCCAGCAAGTGGATGAGAAAGCAGACCGTGGATTGAAAGCGCCAGTTACAGATCCGACAGACGTCAACATGGTGCTGCCAGTTAAGGCCTCACGCAAAGGTAAGGTGCTTGCGTTTGACTCTACCTCTGGTGATCCAGTAGCTGGTCCAGCTTTAGATGCTGTGACTACAGTGATTGCTCAGTCTGCCAACATCAATACGGTGGCAACTAATATTGCTAGTGTTAACACGGTTGCTGGTAACAACACCAATGTAACTACTGTGGCTGGCGTGTCTGGTGCTGTGACTACCGTGGCAGGCATTAGCGCAAACGTAACCAGTGTGGCGGGTAACTCTAGCAACATAAACACTGTGGCTGGTATCAGCGCCAATGTGACTACCGTTGCTGGTATCAGTGCTAACGTAACTACGGTGGCTGGTATATCGGCTAACATAACTAGCGTTGCTGGTAACAGTACCAACATCAATGCTGTTGCTGGTAACTCTACAAACATAAACGCAGTAAACGCAAACTCTACAAATATCAATACTGTTGCTGGCGTTAACGCTGCGGTCACTACGGTGGCCACCAACATAGCGTCTGTCAATACTGCAGCTACCAACATAGCAGCGATCATTGATGCGCCTAACCAGGCTACAGCTGCTGCCAACAGTGCTACTGCAGCTGCTGCTAGTGCTGCTGCTGGTATGTACTCTGCAGTGCAAGACAAGTCTGCTAACTACACGGTGGTGGCAGGGGATGCTGGTGACCTAATCCGAGTGACTACTACCAGCGGTGCTATCACTATTACCCTGCCGACAATCAGCACTGTGGGTGATGGCTTTAAGGTGGCCATTGTCAAGTGGACAGGGGATTCAAATGCGGTGAATGTTGTACGCTCTAGCACTAACACCATCAACGGTGCTACATCAGCAACCATTGGATCGCAGTACTCATCAACTATATTTGTTGCTGACTTTGAGACAAACCAGTGGTTTGCTGCAAGCTCTGGTTTAGGTGCAACCAACATAGCAGTAGATGCGTTCTCTGGTAACAACTCTACGACAGCGTTCACCTTGTCTGGTGACCCTGGCAGTGAGAACAATACTCAGGTCTATGTCAGCGGTGTTTATCAAGAGAAAGACACATACTCTGTATCTGGTACTACGCTGACATTTAGCACTGCGCCACCAACTGGCACTAGCAATATTGAAGTTGTATCTAGTGCGCCATTGGCCATTGGTACGCCAAGCGATGGCACGGTGACTACTGCAAAGCTGGCAAGTACTACTGGCTCTGGCGCTGTTGTATTGGCTACTAGCCCTACGATAACTACGCCAACGATTTCTGGTGACGCATCTATCTCAGGTCTAACAGTAGGTCGTGGTGCAGGTGCTGTGTCTAACAACACTGCGGTGGGTACTAGTGCTTTAGCGACAAATAGCGCAGGTGTAAACATTACTGCAATCGGTAAAGAGGCGCTTTACACAACCACTGGAAGCAACAACACAGCCGTTGGCGCTCAATCTGCAAAGTTCACTACTACTGGCACTGAAAACAGTTCTTTTGGTTTGAACTCGTTATATACAAATACAACTGGTGCAAACAATGTTGCTCTTGGTAAAGATTCATTATTTTCAAACACCACAGCATCTAACAACACAGCAGTAGGCTATCAGGCGGGGTATACAAATATTGTGGGCGCGGGAAATGTTTTTTTGGGTAATCAGACAGGATATTTAAATACTGCTTCAAACAATACGTTTTTAGGAAATTCTGCTGGTTATGCCGTAACAAGTGGCGCTAAAAATACCATCATTGGTCAATACAACGGCAACCAAGGTGGCTTAGACATTCGCACAGCATCAAACTACATTGTGCTGTCTGATGGGGATGGGAATCCAAGGGCGCATAATAATGGTGGCTCTACTTGGTCTTTTTATGGTGCAGGAAATGGTGCAACAACAGCCAACTTTTACAATAATGGCAACTCGACACCTTATGGAATTTATGTAAATTTTAGTGCAACAGCACCAAATAATACTGGTCAATATTTTCTCCAATGTGTTGATACTGGTGGAGAAAGAATGACTGTAAGGGCAAACGGAGGTATTGCCAATTACTCTGGTAACAATGTCAATTTATCTGACCGCAGAGAAAAAACAAACTTTGCACCTTCTAAGTCATATCTAAACACAATCTGCTCTATTCCAGTTCAAACTTTTAACTACATTGACCAAAATACAGAAGAAGATGATGGACTAACGCTTGGTGTTGTTGCTCAAGATGTACAAGCAGTAGCACCTGAGTTTGTAATGGAAAGTAATTGGGGAACTGAAGAAGAACCAAAGATGCGCTTATCTATCTACCAGACAGATTTACAGTATGCGCTAATGAAGTCCATCCAAGAACTAAAGACAATCGTTGACACACAAGCCGCAGAGATTGCGGAACTCAAAGCAAAGGTGAACTAACATGGCACTCACACAAGTACAGCCAGGAATGCTGGCATCTGATTCGCAGTACACAGGGTTTAAGAACCGCATCATCAATGGCGCAATGGTTTTTGACCAGCGTAATGCGGGGGCTAGTTACACCAACTCCAACCAAGCCCTTTACGGTCTAGACAGGTGGCGTTCGTATGGCATAACCAGTGCTGTTTTGACGGTTCAGCAGTCCACCACCGCTCCAGCAGGATTCAGCAACAGTCAGTCTGTGACAGTGACAACAAGCACCACGGCAAATGATTCGGGTGGCTTGAGCCAAATCATTGAAGCAAACAATGTTTTTGACCTTAACTGGGGAACATCTTCTGGCGTAGCCGTGACTGCATCTTTCTGGGTCAGGGTAAGCGTTATTGGCACTTACAACATTTATTTGCGGTATGTTGGCGCTACGACAACGTACTACTATATAGCAACGTACACGGTAAGCGTAGCAAACACATGGGAGCAAAAGACTGTAAACATTGCAGCCCCTCCAGTGGGCGCTGGCGCATTTACTGGGGCTTTAAACTCTAATTACCTTGATTTTCGTTTTGTAATTAACAGTTCTGGAAACACAACTACGGTTACGGGCAACACATGGTCTACAACGCCCGCTGTCAAGACGGCAGGAAGTGTTGACCTTGCCTCAAACTCTGGCGCAACCTTCTACATCACAGGCGTACAACTAGAAAAAGGCAGTACCGCAACAAGTTTTGATTACAGACCTTATGGTACGGAAGAGAGTTTGTGCCAGAGATATTACTATCGTGTTAAGGCAAACTCAGGCGGCAATGGATTATTTGGTGTTGGGTGGTGTCGTTCAACCACAGAGGCAACAGTTTCCATTCCATATCCAACTGCAATGAGAACCAATCCTACTGCTTTAGAACAGTCAGGAACTGCGGCAAATTATCAATTAGTGTTTGCCGCATCTGCGGGGGCTTTATCTGCTGTGCCTGTTTTTGGTGGAGAAACAACAACCCAAGGAACAAGAGTTGATTGCACAGTAGCAAGTGGCTTAACTGCTGGTCATGGAGTGGGATTAAGGGCTGGTTCAACATCTGCATACTTAGCATGGAGTGCCGAATTATGATTTATAAGTTATTACATAAAACTACTGATGGTGTGCAAATACTTGCTCGTATTGACGATGACGGCAAGTGTCGCTTAACTTGCACAGAACAACATCCAGAATATTTAGCGTGGGTGGCTGAAGGCAACACACCAGAGCCTGCAGATGCTTGAGGATACTGATACTCGCTTGGCTGTGCATGAGGCTATATGCACAGAGCGCTACAACAACATTGATCGCACACTGCGTGATGGTGAAAAGCGCATGACCAAGATTGAGTACTTGTTGTATGCGGTCATTGCCTGCGTACTGCTAGGCCCTGGCACTGCAGCCACGTTCATCCATAAGTTCTTTGGCATATAAGATGTGGATCCATTCTCTCTTCTCATGCTGGCACAAGGTGCGTTCAGTGCTATCAAGCAGGGCTGTGAGTTTCTACACCAAGGCCGTATCCAGCTGGAAGGCGCTAAGAAAACAATTGATGGAGCGATGGCAGATGTCAAAGCCATCAAGGGAATCTTTGATTGGTTCATTGGCCTCTTCATATCAAAGCCTAAAGTTGATATTGCAAAGCCTCTTGCTAAATCAGCACCCAAGTCAAAGCCAGCAGCTGCAGCCAAACAACAGCAATCCTATGAGCAGCTCGAACTTGAACTCATCAAGTCAGTTGGAGAAAACATCGGAATCCTCTTTGACACCCAGCAGCAAATCAACACCTACTACCAAGAGCTTGAAGAAGACTCAAAAACAAACTACAACCCAGACCAAAACAACAGCAAGAAAGCGATTGAGCGAGCGCTGATCGAGTTGCAGTTAGAGAAGTTAATGGAGCAGACCAGAGAGGCGATGGTCTATGCGCCAGCAGAATTGAAAGACTTGTACAGCAGATTCTTGAAGATGTATGGGCAGATTGAAAGAGAGCAGGCGTGGGCTAGAGCAGAGATGATCAGGAGAGCCAGGCTTGCTAGGTGGCGTAAAGAACAGAATGAGATCAGGCAGATTGAGATGACAACTGGAGCAATTGCAGTCATGTTCATATCATTATTTTTTGGGTGGTTTATGTGGGCAATACAAAACTTGTCTGGTGGATTTTGATGAGCGTCACGCTGTGCGTTGTCGTGGGCGCTACGTCAATTGCATATGTTGAGACTCTCTACATGAAAGCCCAACTTAAAAAAGAGATCAAAGAATTGAGAAAGTTAAAGGCAGAGATAAAAAAAGTACAGAATCCAAATGGGACTAATGAATGAAATACATACTGTTACTGCTGCTATTGCTCACGGCCTGCGATGACCGATATCGCTACTTCTGCCAAGACCCAAAGAACTTTGTGGCCAAGCGATGCCAACGTCCTGATTGCCAATTCACCCAAGACTGTCCCGACTATTTAGTAGCACCTATCCTGGAGAAACAAGTTGTCCAACCCCCACCGATTCCATCCGAACCGTCTTCTAACCCAAGAGGAAATTGAGATACGTGTCTGGGCCTTTGTGGTCCTGATCGTTACCTTTATTCTTGCTGGCATTGTGATGTTCATGCTGTACAGCCTGGCCTTTGTAGTGCAGCCTATCAAGAGCATGGCGCCCATTGACCAGGCGTTTGCCAAGATGTTGAACGACATCGTGCTACTCATTGTGGGTGGCATAGGTGGCGTGATGTCTCGCAAGGGTGTGCAGACTATTGCTGACAAGGTATCTCAAGCAAGTAACCCAACACCACCTACCCCGCCTGCTCCAGTTGCAGCGCCTGCAACATCTACCTGGTCAGCACCAGCTGGTGGTCTGCCTGCATGGGTTAACCCAGTGCTTGATGAGGAATGGAGAGCGCCACCCCCACCGACTACGCCACCAGACTACGTTGATCCTGCCAAGGAAGAGATCGCACAAGAGCGCTCTGCTGCGAGGTCTGAAACATGATCCCAAACCCCTGGCTAATCATTGGCGCCATTGTCATGGCTGCAAGCCTGTACTTCTACGGCCACCACAAGGGCTGGGCAGAGCGTGACGCAGAGATGCAGGCAGAGATCGCCATCAAGAATGAAGAGGCTCGAACCAAAGAGCAGGAACTAACCAAACAACTTACCGACAACTCAACCAAACTGCTGGAGGCCAACAATGCCATCACTGAAAAACAGTCTTCTCTTAATCGTCTTATCCGCACTAGTAGCTTGCGGATCCAAACCCCAGGTTGTGTACAAGCCAGTGCAAGTACCACCCCTGCCAGCGGAAGTAGCAGCCAAGCGGGAAGTGAATCTGACAGAGAGACTCTCCTCGCTATTGCAGAGATCGTTGCCCAAGGAGACAGGAACACCGCCCAGCTCAATGCCTGCATCGACAACTACAACAAAGTGATGGAGGCCGTAAATGTTAAACGCTGAGAAACTAGCCAAGCTGCACATCGGTGCTGACTGGGTTGATCCACTGAATGAAACCTTTGAGCGCTTTGGAATTTTTAGCCATAACCAGCAAGCTACATTCATTGGCCAGGCAAGCCATGAGTCTGGCAATTTCAAACTGCTTGAGGAAAATCTAAATTACAAAGCTGCAACGCTGATGCGGATCTGGCCAAAGCGCTTTCCTACTTTGGAGAAAGCCAATGAGTATGCGGGAAATCCTAAGAAGATCGCAAATAGTGTCTATAGCTCACGCATGGGTAACCGTGACGAAAATTCTGGTGACGGTTGGCGTTTCCGTGGCCGAGGAATTTTTCAGCTCACTGGCCATGCAAATGTATTCCATGCTGGCAAGGCCTTGGGTGTGGACTTTGTTAAAGATCCTGACCTTATTGCTACTCCTAAGTATGCTGCTCTTACTGCTGGCTGGTTCTGGGATACCCACAAGCTCAATGCTCCAGCGGATGCCCTTGATCATGCCAAGGTAACCAAGATTATTAATGGCGGGACAATAGGCCTGGAGGATCGCATCAAGCACACCCAGCAGGCCTTGTTAGTACTGGCCTAAGTGGCAGCACCCAGCGCAGCAATGCGCTGTTGATGACCAGCAATGTGGCGCACACGTTTGGCCGTATCTACCTTGTTTAAGGTGTCAGCATTGGCCTCACGCAACTCACGTAACTTAGTCATGCGCTCACGTGGCTTGATCTTCTGACTGGATGCTATCTTCTCGCAGAAGATCTCATACGCATCTTGCCACTCTTCTAGTGTGGCGTGAGTGCTATGCGGTGAATCTTTGCCAGGCAAAACAATAGCAAACTCACCAGCTGGTGCTGGCGCTGGTGGCTCGGTGGCCAACTCTTCAAACGGTGGGTGATCAACGATCTCTACTTCACCAGTCTCTACATCTGGCGCAGTGAACTCTACAGCTTGTGCTGGTGCTGGCGCTTGCAATACGTCTAGCGGATTGCGAGGCGTGATGTCTTTAGGTGGGCGCTTAGTCTCCTCTGGATAGTCTTGCGCCTCTTCCACGCTGATCAAACCTTTGAGTACATCTGGATATGCATCACGCAAAGCGAAACCCCTCGCCCTCATCTGCAGCATTCGCTTGGGGTATGCCTGCCATGGACCCTGCTTGCCCCACAGGCCAGCACGTTTAGCATCTTCTACAGAGAAACGCACGGTGACTGGCGCCCTGCCCTTGCGCCTGGCCACACACACGGCCACTGGGTTTGGCGTACCCTCATCTTCAATGCTTTCCTCTACGCCCTCACACACTGGGCTGGCCTGCACCAGTGCCATCATGGCGTCACCGTAGACCGATGGCTTGCCATTGATAACAGCAATATTCTGCAGCGCTTGCATTGGTGCTAGACCCATCTCCATGCCCCACTGAATGCAGACCATGATGTCTTGTGGTTTGCCCATGTACTGTTTGGGAACCATGTTGCTGTTGGCCAGCATCTCGCTGAACTGTATGGCCTCGGTGACCGTAGCTGGCGCAAAGCCCTGGCGATTAGTAAGACTGCTCATTTAGATTCCTTGATTGTTAAAGTTGACTGGCGTATTGAGTAAGCCTCTTTGGCTGGCACGATCTTCTCTGGCTGCGCTTTGTAGCTGCGAGTTGGCCAGCTAATGGTGTAGCCACCAGCGATACCCTTGGTTGACTTGCCCATCAACTCTTTGATGCCATCTTCATCTGCAGCAATTGACTGCTCTAGAATTTTTAGCTGCAGTTTGTTATCCATGATGCGTTGCGCCAGCTCGGTGGCCTCGGCATCTAGCAAGACGGTGTCCTCTACCACTGGATAGGCGCCACGTGCGTCTGGCCACTTCTCGCCTGCCTGCGGTGGGTAGTAGTCAATTGAGCCAGTCTCTTTGAAGTTATCCAGGCGGGACTGGAAGTCTGTGGTTACCCTGGCGATGCTGTCCAGCGTGGCCTGGTGCGGAGCAAAGATAAATAAGCGCAGCTGAGTGCCTTTGTAGAGTGTGGCCAGCACACCCCACTTGGCCTGCATGATATCCATCTGAGCCTGCAGCTGGATGGGACCACGCCACAGGGGTGGCGTATCTTCTGGCTCCATGGCGGTGAGCTTGGCCTCTAACACGCCAACTCCATCGAGGGTGATCGAGTCCTGGCCGACAACAAAGATGCCATTGTCTGGATCGCTGACGATGACCTGGCCACGGCCTTGGGCGCTGCCATCGAGACTGCAGCACAGTGGCAAGCTAGTGTGAAAGAACGGTTTATCGTGATCAATGACCAGGTCTGTCAGGAGCAAGCGCTTGGCTGCCTCACGCAAGATCAAAGGCTCCAGCTGGTTGCCCCAGTCCATGGATTCATTGCCGATGTCTGGGCGCTCTTTGCCCTGGATGGCATTGATTGACATTTCTAATTCGTCATTGGGCGTGTTGTACTTAGACATACCCATGACTGAAGATAGGCGGGATGCTGACAGCATAGTGTCAGGCGTTACTTTGTTGACCATTAAAGGACTCCTTGAGTTGATAGATGCGGATGATGCGAGCGTGAGCCTGCGGGTGGGTAGCCTCGGTAAAACCTACGGCCTTAAACTGCTTGCCTTTGAAGACAGCACCCAATACTGATGGGTGCATCTCTGCAGGCAAAGCAAGATTTTGTCTAATGTCATTGATGCTGACGCTGCCTTGTGCCTGGCAGATCTGTACGGCCAGCGCTCTCGCACGTGCCAGGAAGGTTGCATCACGCTGCTCAAATAGATTAAGCTGGGCGTCTCGGATAGTTTGACCTACTGTCATGCGTACCCTTAATTGGTTAAGTAGATGACTACCAAAGCCACGACACCAAGCACATAGATAGCTTTGTCGTAAGGCATTACAAGCAATTTAACTGGGGGATTTATCAATGAATCCTGGATGCGTAATTCATCGAGCGACATAGTGTGGCGTTTGGCAGGCTCATACCGTGAGCCTATGGCAACCTTGCCAGTGTTGTACGGTGTAATATTACGCATGACTAAACTCCTTGAGGTTGATGTTGAGACGTTTGATAAGGGCGTTGACCTGGCTGGCTGCCCACTCGGTGTTGCCACGTGGGGTTTGAACGCCACGAGTAGACAACTCTGCAGCCAGGTTACGCAAGGTGCTGGCGCCTGAGATAGCAATCACGTCACGCAGGGTTGGGGCGATGCGGTCTGCATAGCTGTTAGCACGTGCCTGGATGGCAGCATTGCCTACTGCAGAGCCGATCTCTGGTGTTGGGCAACCCAGTACTACACCACGTGCTTTGGCTGCTTGCAAGGCCTGTTTAGTGCGCTTGCTGATCTCTTCACGCTCATGCTGTGCAACTACTGCACGTACACCGAACTCCAGAGTGCCAGCATTGGGCATATCAGCTGCGATGATGTCCACGCCTGCCTTGCGTAAGGTCAACAGGAATGCTGCATCACGTGAGAGGCGGTCGATCTTGGCGATTAGGATCGCTGCGCCTTTGCGTCTGCACAGATCAAGTGCAAGCTCCAGCTGTGGACGGTTGTCGATCTTGCCAGACTCGATCTCGGTGAACTCACCGATAATGTCTGCTTGGTATTGGCTAACCAGCTGGCGCTGGGACTCAAGGCCAAGGCCAGAGTGACCCTGCTTGGCGGTAGATACACGGTAGTAGGCTACGTATTTAGTCATGGTCATCACCTTAATATGTAATGCCACGTGTTGTAAAAAATGCAACAACCTGGTGGTTGTATTCGCCAGTGCTGAGTAATTCGCCAATGCTGCCTGTGAAGATTGAATCCCACTGGGACTCTGTCACACCCTTTTCGATGTACACAGTGGCATTTGCATTGTCATAGGCGCTGCCGATGATGTCTTGAACAATGTAGCGGTTGCTATTGCTCTTAATCTTTTTGGCCATCACTTGGAAGGCATCATATCTAAGGCTGTCTGTCATGTTCGAACTCCTGTTTCTCGGTGGTTCACGATATCACTGTGATATCGCTTGGATGTATTCTAAACCCAAATAAATCAACTATTTTCTAGGTGTTTACCCTAGCGGACAAATTAATTTAATTGTCCTACTGATATCATCGCTTGCATTGTGCAATCATCTTACATAAGACCATGAATAAAACACCCAAGCAGCCAATCTTTGTACGCATACGGCCAGAGACATTGATCATGCTAGACCGTGCCTGCAAGGCGCAAGCACGTAGCAGATCGCAGATGATTGATATGGTCTTGCAAGAGACGTTGACCAGGCAGTATGCGGACTTGAGTGTGCGTTTGAATAACTTAATAGGAGCGCAAGCATGACACCCAAAGAGGCAACCAAGCTGTTAGACATGGCCAAAGATGGTGATGACATAGACGGTGAAGAAATCCCAGAAGAGGTAGTCACCGAGGCGCTAGAGTGGACAGACGATATCGAGGCATACGATCCACCGTGCGAGGCAGTCGAGGCCTGGGTAGAGAAGATGCGTAGGATTGGTGTACTGTGATTACCACCATACTGACGATTGATTTAGGCACACGCACTGGCTGGGCAGCACTCACGCAGGGCAAGGTTGTGCATGGGTGGGTAGATCTCAAGCCAAAGCGCTTTGAAGGTGGCGGGATGCGCTTTCTCAGGTTCAAGCAATGGCTCGGTGAGGTAAGCGCCAGCGTTGGAGAGATCCAGGCGGTTTACTTTGAAGAGGTAAGGCGTCACCAGGGAGTTGATGCAGCTCACGTTTACGGTGGCTTGATGGCCACGCTAACTGCCTGGTGCGAACACCACCAGATCCCTTACAGCGGTGTGCCAGTGGGGACTATCAAGCTCCATGCTACTGGCAAAGGCAATGCAAACAAAGATGCCATGGTGGCTGCCATGCAGGCACTAGGCCACCCAGTAACAGATGACAACGAGGCCGATGCCCTGGCCATATTGCATTGGGCGATGGAGCAAGACACATGATTGATCACACGCCAGAGGAAGACGAGGCATTTAGCTTGATGGAGCAAAGCTCAGTCCGAAAAGAAATCATCAGCAACCCCAGCAAGGAGACACAGCTGCTAATGGAAGTGGCGCTGCTGACTGACCTGGTGCGTCAGCTTGCAGACCGTGTGCGCCAGCTGGAGGCCAAGCAATGAGCAACATACTTGTTATTTCCCTGCTTGCATTCTTAGGCGGTCTTGTCGTGGCCGTTATTGGCATAGCACTACTGATATTTTGGAGTTACCAGGATGAATAAGACCAAGGATTACATAGCGCTTTATCGGGATGAGGATGGCGTTGTAGTTGGCAGCGAGACAGTTAACCATGAGGTCAGGCAGTGGCTGGCTACCATCGAGGAATTAAAGCTGGCGCTGTACACAGAGATGCACAAGGTTGAGGACTACAGACAGCTGCTGGATGAGACACGCAAGATCACGCTAGATCTAGCTAAAAAGATCAACGAGGGACGCTAATGCAATGCCCAATTTGCCAGACCTGGACAGCGGTCAAAGACACACGTAAACGTGAAGGCAACATCACCATCAGACGGTATGAGTGTGCCAACTTGCACACGTTTAAGACTACCGAGCAGATCACCCAGATCCTGGACGCCACGCACATGGAGCAGCTGAAGTTAACCAGGATAGAGAACTTAGCCAAGGCCAGCAAGAGCAGGACAAGAGCGCCCAGGAAGTCTAAGAAGGCTAGTTATGCATGAAACACAAGTACATCTACAGGAAGGCCAGCAATGCGCCCTCACCCAGCCTGGAATGCCTGCTGATGGCCAGTGCCAGGGAGCTGCTGACAACCTGGGAAGTACTCCAGGACAAAGCATTGATAGACAAGCACCTGGCCAGCCTAGACAAAGTCTATGGCGCAAACGTAGAGCAGAAGGTACGCCAGTACATGAGAGAGATTCACAGAAATGAGCGCAATGCCAGATAACGTGCTGCCATTCGAGTTGCCTGCTAAACCCAGGATCAAACAACAAGACGCCCTACCCGATCAGAGAAAGATCGTGGTAATGCCATTCAAAGCCATCTTTGATGAGAGGCTCAACCACGGCACATTAAGAACACTCTCAGCCATTGCAGCATTCAGTAACCGAGCTGGGATCACTTGGGTTAGCCAAATACGCATAGCCAAGGATCTCAAGATAAGCCAGCAGGCAGTCAGCAAGCAAGTCACCCAGCTCAAGGCACTGGGCTACATAGAAGTAGTCAAGAAGGGTTTCCATGGCAAGTCAACAGACACCATCAGGATCATCTTTGATGCAGAGATTACAGCTGCAGAGGCCATAGCAATGGTCAGCAACAAGGAAGACGCCAGGCCACCAGGTCAGATAGAGGCTGAAGAAAAAAGGTTACAAAAAGAAGTAGACCAAGAAGGCCTCAAACGTATCCAGGACATGATCAGACAGTCACTAACCACCACAACCAAGCAGGCACAAAAGGAGTACCAAATGCCACAAGACAATGAAACCATCACAGTCAAGAAGATGAAAGCAGAGATGAAAAAGAAAGCCACAAAGACTGTGGATAAATCTGTTGATAACTCACACGTAGACAACCCCCAGGTTGTACATGGAGAGAGCTACATAGACAACCTCCAGGTTGTTAACGTAGACAACCTCCAGGTTGTAGAGAACACCGTATTTAACACTATATCTATTAATATAAATGTTATAAACAACAAACAATTAAAGCAGTATTCAAAAGCTGAGATCGAGTCCAAGCTCGAACTGCTACTGCCTGCCTACCATGCCGAGGGCATCGAGCCTACCGAACAGGCGCTGGTTGATGGGATCATGCACATGATGGCAACCCAGACCAAGATGGATGCCATTTAAACGCAATCTAAGCCACCTAGAAGGCCATGAAACCATCCAGTCAATATCAGGGTAGCCACATGGCACATCAAAGCCTTGTAGAGCCTGCTACCGTATGCTGTACTGAACGCATACCAACGTATGGGAACAGTACAGGGGGGTGGCGTACCTATAGAGAGGCATGGCAGGAGGGTGCTTGGGCAGTGCAATCCTGCGTTGTAGCACTTTCGATGTATCCTCCCCCCACCCACCCACCTCA
>Ga0181344_1000487_pt1 | contig 15882 bp, 10 predicted proteins | sample Su13VDMLBDD_FD_130098 | JGI IMG/M metagenome (GOLD analysis project Ga0181344, IMG submission 130098) | Freshwater viral communities from Lake Michigan, USA - Su13.VD.MLB.D.D | ecosystem: Environmental > Aquatic > Freshwater > Lake | place: USA: Michigan | collected 2013-07-15
CTACTACCCGCGCATGATGCTAAACATGAACATGGAGCCCGGTGGTTTCGGGAAGTTCTTCAACCCTGTCTATGAGGGCATTCTCCAAGAGCGTCTCGCCGCCAAGCACGCCAAGGACATGGTCAAGTCGAACTCACTCAAGATCGTTCTGAACGGGACGTTCGGCAAGACGTCCAACAAGTACAGCACGCTCTACTCTCCCGAGTTCATGATCCGCACGACGATCACAGGGCAGCTGACACTGCTCATGCTGATTGAGAGGCTGGAAGGTTTCGGAGTGCCCGTGGTGTCTGCGAACACCGACGGCATCGTCATCAAGTGCCCTCGGGACAAGCGTGAGGACGTGAACAACATCATCGCGCAGTGGGAGACCGAGACCGGGCTCAAGACCGAGGAGACTGTCTACCGGGCGCTCTACTCCCGCGACGTCAACAACTACATTGCCGTGAAGGAGAACGGCACCGCCAAGGCGAAGGGTGTCTATGCACCCGTGTCTCTGCGCAAGAACCCGCAGACGCCGATCTGTGCCGAGGCGGTGATCCTGTATCTGACGGAGCAGGTCCCCCTGTCGGTGACGATCAAAGACTGCCCCGACGTGTCCAAGTTTCTGACACTCAGAACAGTGAACGGCGGTGCCGAGAAGGACGGCGAGAAGATCGGTCGCGTGGTTCGCTGGTACTACGCCAAGGGTGAGAAGGGGGCGATCCACTACGTTTCAAACGGTAACATGGTGCCCCGCACCGAGGGGGCAAAACCCCTCATGTTGCTCCCAGACGAACTGCCGGACGACATCGACTACGACTGGTACCTCAGAGAGTGCGACGAAATCCTCATGTCAATCGGAGCGAAGCCCCGCCCGTTTGTTGAAAAACTTCCACGAAGGAATAGCAAAGAGTGGAAAGCTCTGCTAGATAATGGGAAGCTGAAAGAAACTGGAAAAGGGAAATGGGGATGGGCGGAGTGAGCAAAGCGGGGGCGTGGTCCTACAGCAAGATCAAGGCGTTTGATAACTGCCCCAAGCAGTTCTACCACGTCAACGTCCTCAAGCAGTTCCCGTTCAAGGACACACCCGCCACCCTTTACGGCAAGGAGTTTCACTCGGCCTGCGAGAACTACATCAAGGACGGAGTGGCCCTGCCACCGCAGTTCTCGTTCATGGAAGAGACCATGAAGAAGCTGGCTGACATGCCGGGACAGAAGCACTGCGAACTCAAGATGGGCCTGAACGCTGATCTGGAAGCCTGCGGCTACTTCGACAAGGCTGTGTGGTTCCGCGGCGTCGCCGACCTGATCGTGGTTAACGGGGATACCGCCCGCTACATCGACTACAAGACAGGCAAGAGTGCGAAGTACGCAGACACGGGACAGCTGCAGCTCATGGCTCTGGCCATCTTCAAGCACTTCCCGCAGGTCAAGAAGGTCAAGGGCGCGCTGCTGTTCACCATCGCCAATGACATCGTCAAGCAGGACTACAGCGTGAGCGACGAAGGTGTTCTGTGGAGACCGTGGATCGAGAAGTATGCGTCCCTCGAGAAAGCCTTCGAGAACGACGTGTGGAACCCGAAGCCGTCGGGGCTGTGCCGAAAGCATTGCCCTGTTACCGAATGCCCTCACAACGGTGGATGACATGAGCGACGAAGTGAGCATGGACGAGGCGGCGAACACCGCCCTGCTGTTGGAGCAGCATATCCAAGAGAAGCTGGCACGGGCGCTGGCAGAATTCATGTTCGGCGACACTATTGCCTCCAATAACTCCGTTCATAGCGCCGTCGCATCAGGTAACATGCGCTACACAGCCTCGGTGGTTCGAGAGCAGCTGATTTACCAGCTCGTGCACTCGACCGTGTTCAAGAACAACATGACCTATTTGGTGAAGGGTATCATCCGAGACGAGATGGTGGACCTACGGAGCATGGTGCGCGAAGAGCTCGCTCGTGGTATACTGAACAACACGTTCACCTCTAACCGGACCGTTTAGCCATGCCGTACACGAAGTCGCCTCGCCCCTATAAGCACGAGTACCAGAAACAGAAAGAGCGCGGTGAGCATGAACGCCGCATGGAGCGGCAGCGTGCCCGACGTGCCTTGGACAAGAAGGGCGTTGATCGCACGGGCAAGGACGTGAGCCACAAGAAGGCTCTGGCCAAAGGCGGGACCAACGCCGACGGCTACAAACTGGAGTCACCATCGAAGAACCGAAGCCGGAACGGTCATAAGCCCGGTGAAAAAAAGAGTTAGGCACAAGCCTAACACCTCGGAGAACAACATGCAGATCATCGACAATAAGGCGTTGCTTCTCAAGCTACGCAATCCAAAACAAGTCTCTACGATCATCCCAAAGAGCAAGGTGATCGGCGAGCACGAGGTCGTCGTCAACTGGGGTGTGCAAGAGGCACAGACCTTGCGCGGCCTGAACATCAAGGTGCCATCTCCCATCGAGGGCCGCTACAGCTGGACTGGCAAGTATGCGCCAATGGCGCACCAGAAGACGACGGCGTCGTTCCTGACCCTGAACCAGCGGGCCTTCTGCTTCAACGAGGCCGGGACAGGCAAGACAGCGTCGGCCATCTGGGCGTCGGACTTCCTGATGAAGCAGGGTATCATCAAACGTGCCTTGGTGGTCTGCCCGATCTCGATCATGGACAGCGCGTGGCGTGCGGACTTGTTCTCCTTTGCCATGCACCGGACCGTGGGTATCGCCTATGGCACCGCCAAACAGCGCAAGCAGATCATCGCTGGCAAGCCCGACTTCCTCATCATCAACTACGATGGTCTGGAGATCGTCAAAGAAGACATCGTCGCTGCGGGCTACGATCTGTTCATCATCGACGAGGCCAGCCACTACAAGAACTCGCAGAGCACGCGCTGGAAGGTGCTGAACTCGCTGGTCAAGCCTGAGAGCTGGCTCTGGATGATGACCGGTACGCCTGCAGCACAGGGGCCCGAGGACGCCTATGGCCTAGCCAAACTTGTCAACCCGACCGGGGTGCCGCGCTTCTTCGGGGCGTGGAAGGACATGGTGATGTACAAGGAGTCGCAGTTCCGCTGGAAGCCGAAGAAGACATCAACGGAGCTCGTGTATCGCGCGCTGCAGCCCGCTGTGCGCTTCACCAAGGAAGAGTGCCTCGACCTACCCGACATGGTCTACGTGAAGCGTGACGTGCCTCTGACGAAGCAGCAGGAGACGTTCTACAAGCGTCTCAAGAGCCAGATGGTCATGGAGGTGGCCGGAGAGCAGATTACGGCTGTGAACGCGGCTGTGATGATGGGCAAGCTGCTCCAGATTTCTGCAGGTGCGAGCTACACCGAATCCGGCGAGACAGTGCAGTTCGACATCAACAACCGCTACAAGGTGCTCAAGGAGACCATCGACGAGAGCACGCACAAGGTTCTGGTGTTCGTGCCGTTCAAGCACGTCATAGACATGCTGTCCGAGAAGCTGACCAAGGATGGCATCACCTGCGAAGTTATCAGGGGTGACGTCTCCGCCGGGGCGCGGACCGACATCTTCAAGCGGTTCCAGACCGACCCGAATCCTCGGGTGCTTGTAATCCAGCCGCAGGCTGCAGCGCACGGCGTGACGCTGACAGCGGCAAACACTGTGGTCTGGTGGGCACCGACATCCTCGCTCGAGACCTACGCACAGGCCAACGCTCGGGTGCATCGCAAGGGGCAGACCAACAAGTGCACCGTGGTGCAGCTGCAAGGTTCTGGCGTAGAACGTCGTGTCTACAAACTGCTTGACGAGAAGATTGACGTCCACACAAAGGTTGTCGATCTTTATAAAGAAATGCTTGACTAGTGCAAAGAATGTAACTAAATGTCATGTCTTGATAGTGCAGGAGAACCACTATGACTGAGGATACCGTGGGCAATACCGCCCTTACCCCCGAGGTGCTGACCAAGACCTACATCAAAATCCGCGACAAGCGGGCCGAGCTCAAAGCCGAGTTCGAGCAGAAGGACGAGGTTCTGGAGATGCAACTCAACACCATCAAGTCGGAACTGCTCGACTACTGCAAGACACAGGGTGTTGATAGCGTCCGCACCGCCGCCGGACTGTTCTACCGTGGTATCAAGACGCGCTACTGGACCAATGACTGGGACTCGATGAACCGCTTCATCTTGGAGCATGGCATCCCCGAGTTTTACGAGAAGCGCCTGAACCAGACCTCGGTGAAGCAGTTCCTCGAAGAAAACCCCGACGTGCTACCTCCCGGCCTGAACGTGGACAGCGAGTACGTCATCACCGTGAGGAAGAAGTAATGACCACTGAAACCGAAACCCCCTTCGTGACCATCGAGGTTGTCGCCAAGCGCTTCATCGTGTCTGTCGCAACCGTGCGCACGTGGGTCAAGACGGGTGCTATTCCGAAGCACACGTACCTCAAGATCGGAAACACCTACCGGTTCAATTTGCCGGAGGTTGAGACCGCACTAACCAGCGGGCACAAAGAGCCCGTGCAACTGGAGCTCGATCTGGGAGATCGGCAATGACCAGAGGTGAATACCGCGTCGGCATCAACTTCAACCCGTCGGCTGATGACATGGTTGGGAAGATCAAGCGCGCAGCTGCTGACCTGATCGACCTGATTGAAAGCATCGAGGAGCATCCGGCGCAGCTCGATATGCGTCACAGCGAGATTCGACGTCTCAAGGCGCTCGCCCAAACTCACATCGAAGATGCGGCGATGTGGGCGGTGAAAGCCGCGACTAAACCTGCATTCAACAAAAACTGAGGAGAACTACCATGGGTGAAATGACCCTTTTTGGCGGCAACAACCCCCTTGCAAACAGCGACCTCTTCAAGTCGCTGCAGGAGATGAACAAAACCCTATCGGGTGGAGTCGGCGGCGCAGGCAAGCGCCTCTCGATCAAGGGCGGCAAGTTCCGTCTTTTCGTGGACGGTGAGCAGGTCTCCGTGTCCAAGTCCGACACCATGAACATGGTTGTTGTGAACGCTGCGTCGATCTCGCGGACCTACTATGAAGGCAGCTACGACCCGAATAGCACCTCTCCGCCCGTGTGCTGGTCGGTGGACACCAAGTCCCCTGCCGCCGAGGTTCCGGCGGATCAGCGTAAGGCATCGCGCTGCGCCGACTGCCCCATGAACGTGAAGGGCTCTGGTGCGAACAACGGACGTGCATGCCGCTTCAACCAGCGCTTGGCCATCACTCTTGAGGGCAAGCCGGACGAGGTCTACCAGCTGCAGCTGCCTGCAACCTCCGTCTTCGGCGAAGCCAAGGGTGGCGACATGGGCATGCAAGCCTATGCCAAGTTCCTCGACGCTCACAACACGCCGATCATCGCGGTCATGACTGAGATGCGGTTCGATGAGAACGCCGAGACGCCGAAGCTGTTCTTCAAGCCCGTGCGCCCGCTGACCGGCGAGGAATTGGAAGCCGCTGTGGTCGCCAAGGACAGCGAAGACGCAACCAAGGCCATCACGCTGAGCGTCTCTCCGACGGGTGGCAAGAAGGATTCCGCTGCAGGGACCAAGAGCTACAACCCTGCCAAGGAAAAGATCATCGTCGATGATGAGGATGAGGTTGAAGAGCCGAAAAAGGCCGAAGCCAAGAAGGCTGCACCTCCGCCGACCGACAAGAGCAACCTCTCCGCTCTTGTTTCGGAATGGGACGACGAGTAATCCTTAATAGGCTGGCCGCGACGGGGTATAAAAATAACCTCGCCTCGTCGCGGCAACCCAACCTAGTAGAGTGGCGGCAATGAATACATCGACGTTTTTGCAGGCCGTTCTTGGCACTGCGGGCTCCTACTGCGTTCTAGCTCTCGGCGAAGGCCGACGCATTCAGAAGTTCTACGACACAATCGAGCAGCTTGAGCAGGCTGCAAACAACTTCGACGAAAACGGCTTCGATGCCTACTATGCCCTCGGCACTTTCGAGGAAGCGGGTTCACGTGAGGCCGAGAACGTCAAGCAGATGCGGGCGTTCTACATGGACCTCGACTGCGGGGTTAACCTCCGCACGGGCAAGGCCAAGGACTTCCCAGATCAAGCGACAGCCATCGGGGCCCTCAAGGACTTCGTAAAAGCCAACAACCTACCCAAGCCGTTCCTCGTGAGCTCTGGCTATGGTGTGCACGTCTACTGGCCGCTCTCGCAGCCCGTTGACCTAATGACGTGGCTCCCGGTGGCAGAGAAGCTCAAGGCGATGGCCAAGGAGCAGGGCTTCAAGGCGGACGAGACAGTCACCGCCGACGCCGCCCGCGTGCTGCGAGTTCCGGGGACACACAACTACAAAGGCACCGAGCCTAAGCCCGTGTCGTTCTTCGGGGTGTCAGCTCCAGAGCCTGTGGCGTTCGAAGACTTTGCAAACTCGCTGTCGTCCGTCGCGGTAAAGCCGAGTTTTGTAGCACCTGCGCGCAAGTTCACCCCGGCGGTGACCAACAGTGCGATGATGGACGCCCTGATCGGGAAGCGCGAAGCCTCGTTCAAAATGATTATGCAGAAGACCATCGCTGGCAAGGGCTGCGCCCAGCTGGCGTTCTGCGTAGAGAACCGCGCCTCTCTGGAAGAGCCCATGTGGCGGGCGGCGCTGTCTATCGCCAAGCACTGCAGCGATTCACCGAGGGCTGTGCGCGCCGTCTCTGAGGGCCATCCTGACTATGACGAGCACGACGCCATGAAGAAGGCTGATCGCATCGCAGGGCCATACCTCTGCGGGCGGTTCGATGAATACAACCCGGGTGGCTGCGCAGGCTGCCCGCACCTGAACAAGATCAAGTCACCCATCGTGCTTGGCCAGCAGTTCAAGGAAGCCGAGCCAGAAGACAATATCGTCGAGGTGGTTAACCCCGAGCAGCCCGATGCACCGCCGAAGACCTACGAGATACCGTCATACCCGAGCCCCTATTTCCGGGGCAAAGATGGCGGTGTTTTCATCCGGGCCACAGATGATGACGGGGACGTCATTGAACGCGTGGTCTGGCACAACGATCTCTACGTTGTGCGGCGCTTGACAGACCCCGAGCAGGGTGAAGTCATTGAGATGCGTCACCATCTACCGATGGACGGGGTGCGCTCCTTTGTGGTGCCCCTCTACGTGGTCACGTCGAAAGACGAATTTCGCAAGGTTCTCGCCACGTATGGCGTTATGGCAATCAACAGGGAAGTGGATGCGATCATGAGTTTCACACAGAGCATGGTGAAAGACCTGCAGATCACCACGCAGGCCGACGGTGCACACCGCCAGTTCGGCTGGCTACCAGACTTCAAGGGCTTCGTCCTCGGCGGGCAGGTCATTCATTCCGACCACGTCGAGTTCAACGCACCGTCGGCGGCAACGCGCGGTATGATTGATTTCTTCGAGCCCAAGGGCACGCTGGACGGCTGGCGGGATGCCGTCAACTTCTACAACAAGCCGGGGTTCGAGCTGCACCAGTTCATCACCTGCGTCGGTTTCGGCTCGGTGCTGATGAAGTTTCTCCCTATCAACGCGTCTCTCCTGCACCTGTGGTCCAAGGACTCGGGCTTCGGTAAGACCCACGCCCAGTATGCAGCCCTGTCTCCGTGGGGCGATCCGCGCAAGCTGCTGCTCAAGCAGGACGACACCCATAACTCCAAGATGAACCGCGCCGATGTGATGCACAGCCTGCCGGTTTGCATGGACGAGATCACCAACATCCGACCACAGGACGCCTCAGAACTTATTTACCAGATCACTGGCGGGCAGCAGCGCAACCGGATGTCTGCAAACGGCAACACCGAGCGCTACCGCGGAGAGCCGTGGAACCTGCTGTTCATCTCGTCAGCAAACTGCAGCCTGATCGACAAGGTGGCGATGGCCAAGGCAATGCCGAAAGCTGAGGCGCAGAGGGTTCTCGAGATCGAGACGAGCAGGCTGTTCACCGAGAAGGCCGACAAGCGCCTGACGGATGCGTTCAGCAACCAAATCCAGAACAACTACGGGCATGCCGGTATCATCTTCATCCAGTATGTCATGTCGAACCTGTCGGAGACGCGGCTCCTTGTTGAGACTCTGCAGCGCCAGATCGACCAAGCGGCAGACCTTGGGCCTGAGAACCGGTTCTGGTCAGCGGCAGCGGCCACCGCCCTTGCAGCGGCTGTGATCTGTAAGCACCTCCAGCTGCTCGACTATGACGTGCCTACCCTGCGCAGCTACATCCTCAAGAACATCCTCAAGGGCAACAAGGCTGCCAGCGCCGATATGTCCCTCGACCCGATGGACCTCGTGACCGCCTATACCTACCAGAACTTGGGCCGCATCCTGCAGATCAAATCGACGCTCGACCGCCGCAGCAAGGACTACGTCAACGGCATCGACGAGCTGGTTGTGCCAGATCAGCAGCCCCGCACCGCCGACATTGTGGGCCGCTATGAGACCGACCTGAACATCCTCTCCCTCCTGCCGACACCGTTCAAGGCGTGGCTGGCTGAGCAGCAGGTCAACTACAACTCGGTCATCGCCGAGCTCAAGACCAAGTATCAGGCTAAGAAGACCAAGGTTCGTCTGACCAAAGGCACCAAGCTGCAGATGCCCGTAGCCGATGTCATTGAGGTGCCGATTGTGCTAAACGATCCGAATGGCGAACAAGATAAATGACCTAGACCCGGATGGGGTACGGATCATCGTACCTTGGGATCAACTGCACGTGGGGGGCTCGCTCTTTGTCCCCTGCGTAAACATAGACCTCTGCCGCAGGCAGGTTGACAAAGTCGCGGAGAGGTTAGGCATCAGACTAACATGCCGCCAGAGAGTGGAGTACCAGCTCTTGGGGTTGCGCATATGGAGAACCGCATGATATTGTGCGCCTGACAGAAGAGCTTGCCGCCAGCTCGCCTCCTGTTGTTCTTCATCCTGACCCCGGCTTCGCGCCGGGGTCTTTTTTATCCGCCCCAGAGCGACGTGTCTTCGTCGTACTCGCTTATGTACTGCTCTGCACGACCCCGTCCGGTCGGGCTGAACGACACACCACCGATCATTTCCTGCGACCGCTGCTGGAAGCTACGCTGCGACCGGGTGAGGGTCTCGCCAGAGATTGCATCCTCGGGGTACGTGTGGCTGAACTCTCGCATCTCTTTGAGAACCTCGCGCACCTCAGCGAAATCGCCCTCGCGGAACGCAAGGTTGTACTTGCGGAGCAGCTGACGTTTCTTCGACCGAACCGCCTCGTCGATCTTCTTTGCCCCGGACACACGCTCTTGTTCACGTGCATAGGCACCGGGGGTGTAGCCGATTATCTGCAGGGCGATGTCCAAGTTGGACACAGGGATGACCTCGTCACCACGGAGAGTGGTCGCGCCTTCTGTGGCAAAGCGAGTTGCCTTCATCCCGCTCTTGATGACCGACGGCATCATGGCTTCCACGCCGCGATACAGTTCCCCCTGCGACAGCAGCTCGATGCCACGTTCGGTGTTCATAAAGACGCCGACTGCCGGACCCCCGAGCATCTCAAACAGATCGTACAGGGCGCTCTGGTCCTTCTCGATCTTGTTTTCGCGGAAGATGAGACCGCTCATCGAGATACGCGAGGCGATCTCGGCACCGGTGAGATAGTTCAAGGCCCCGTGGTAGAACGGCTCCCGCAGGAACTTCTCGATCACGACCTCCGCCGGTTCTTCCTCGTCGTCGGTGAACAAGAGGTTGAACACCGCCATCAGTTCCCCGAAGAACGGCAGACCCTGCACACCAGCGAACAGGGCGGTCGTGCCGAGCATGCCGATGATCTGGTAACGCGCGACCGCCCGGTCTTCCTTTGACGCCCCACGCAGTGCCTGATTGGCAGTGCCGATGATGTAGCGGGCCATGTGCAGGCCGAACCGTTTGAACATGAACACCACAGAACCGACAGCACTCTGAGCGAAGCGCGGTGCGGTGGAGGCACCGATGCTGCCGTTGATACGTTCAGTGACCTCGATGGCCTTCTTGGCAGCCGCGATCTTTGCCTCGCGGCTGACCGGCCCAGTGATCTTACCAAGCTCAAGGTTATAGGCGGCGACGGCCATGGTCTGACGGTTGAACCGTTCTGCTTGGTGCATCAGGAAGCCGGACCACTGGTTGATCCTTTGCAGGAACCCGGCATCCGCGTCGAGCATTTCCTGCGCCATGGAGTTGGTCAGCATGCCGTTGGCAGAGAGCGCCTCAACCAGCACGTCCAAGTTCGCAAGTTTGTTGCGCAGGGCTTTCGGGATGGGCTTGTCGGAGCGGAGAACGTACTCCCCTTTGTCGTTGACCTCGAAGTAGTTGGCCACAGAACCGAAGTCGTCAACGCTGGAGGAATCCCGCAGCACCATGCCGTCCGGCCCGAAGGAGCGAACCCGCTTCGTTTTGCCTGCGTTCATCAACAGACGGCCCGCCGATCCAAGTTCCCGAATAGACGCACCGAGACCGTAGCGCCCGCCGAGTTCGGTGGTGCCGATCATCGGAATCTGCATCAGGTTGTTGAGCGCCGCGGCGATGCTAAACCCGAGCGTCATGCCGAAGGTGACGCCACGAGCGACCTGCGCTGTTCCGCTAATCCGTGGGCTCTGCGCAAACGTGGCGCGGTCCATGAACTCGTCATGGTAGGCAATAACCGCCTGCTTTTCACCTGCGGTCAGGTCCTGCGACCTCTTCAAGTTCTCCAACGTCGTCCGTGAGGTATTTTTCAGGGCTTGGATTTTAGCCCCGTACTTGATGTTGGCCAGCTGGTAGGCCAGCGACGAAGTCTTTTCAGCCAGCGCCTGCACCATGTCCGTCGGACGGTCAACTACACCGAGCGGGGTGATATCCCCCATGAAGCCCCTCGTGCCTTTACGCTTGTTGAAGGACTGCATGATCGAGTGTTCAGGGGTGAACCGCACGAACATATCTTGGACGGCTGCGATAGCGGCCTCCGCTCGAATCTTCGAGTCCGGGTCAGTCGAACCCGAAACCAAACTACCAATGATGTTGATAGCGCCCTGCGCAAACTCGGTCGGCACAGGTCTGTCGGGGTTGTAGCCCGTCGGGCGCGGCAGTTCCTCAAAGTTCCGTGCCACAGGTTGGCCGTCGGCACCCGTGGTTGCCTCAAGCTTTCTGCGGAACTGGTCTCGTTCCCAGACCGTGTTGAACGCCTGCACGAACTGGGTCGGCGGTTTGCGCGACACGCCCGTATTCGGATCAACGACCGCAGGTGCCGTGGTGTCCTCAGCGGTGTAGGTCAGCCAGAAGTCACCTTTCCGCATCAGGGTGAAGTACGGGTCGATGGCCTTCTCTTCGTCGAGCTTCTGCATCAGACGTGCAATCAGCTGGTTCTGAGTAGCCTTGTCGTCGGTCATCTCCTTCACGCGCTCTGACAGCACGGCTTTGATGTCCTCGCGGAACTGCGCAAACATGTTGCGCACCGTCTTGAACAGGTTCCGCATTTCTCCGGTGGAGTCCGAATTGCGCAGCTCGTTGTTCAGCTCGTGCCAGACGCGGGTCTTGTCCTTGTCCATGATGTATTTGGACAGCGGCTGCGTCGGATCGACTTCTTCCAGCGTGGCGCGGCCCATGATCGACATGAGCTTGGAGTACATCTCTGGCTGCTTGTTGGCATAGGCCAGCATGTCTTCCATCACGCCCTTGGCACGCTCTTCCATCGCAACGATCTCGCCGCGACGGAGGTCATCCAGCGTTTTCAGCTGGGCGACCTGGGGGAAGTACTTCCCGGCGAGGTCGTTGAACCAGTCAAGGTGCAGAAGGCCGAGCAGCGCGCGACGCACCGGCATCGGGGTGGACGCCTTCATCTGGTCCGCGAGCTTGTCTCGGCCCGCCTTGTCCCACGCAGGGGCGCTTTGGATGGCGTTGTTGAGCACCGTGCGTGCCACCATGGGGTCTCCCATGGCTTTCTGGAACACGCTATCGGGTAGCACCGATGGTGCCTCGGACAACAGGCCATCAACCAGACGGTGGAAGCGGTCCAGCCCGGTCTCCGTGGTCTTTGTGGTCTGGGTCTTGGTCCGACGCGGATAGGGCTTCGACGGACGGCCAATCAGTCCGCGGAGGAAGTTGCCGATAATCTCCTTGAACCGCTCCCAGTTGGTGAGCGGCAGCTCGACCCGGGCGGAGGTGTAGTCGGTGAACTCCGTGCGCTTCATCAGATCGCGCAGGCCGTTGTCGTTTGCGCCCATGGCGACACGACCGTAGGCCTCGGCCATGAACTCCCGCAGACTGGTAAGCCCGTAGAACTCAGCCGGGTACTCACCGCGCAGGTTCGGTGGGGAGACTTGCGCCTGCATGGATTGCAGCAGCGACTCAAGCTGCTTGATGACCGGGTGGTTCGGCTGCGTGAAGGACAAGTTTGCCGTCACCGCATGCGCCATCTCGTGCATAAGCACGTGGGCGTCCATGCCGGTCTGACCGTTCAGGTAGATGATGTTTGTTTGCTCTGGATTAGAGCCCGATGGGGCTGCCCAATAGAAACCACGGTTATCGCCGATGTTATCAGCTGGCTCTCCGGGATAGACCACCTTCACACGAGTGGTCCCCGCAAAGTCTGCGAAGCGTGCTGCGAGCGCAGCCAAATCGGCGTTGTTGGTCGTCGCCGAAAGTGCCCGCAGTGCCAGTCGGAGATTTCCACCGTCCAGTGCCATCTTGACCGAGTAGTGCAGCTCACGGTCCATCGCAGCCAACGGGTCAGTGGACATCGCCTCACTGATGTAGCCGGATTCTTTCGCGGCCTCCGTCCGTGCCGCTTTGGCTTCAAGGCGAGCCTTACGTTGCCGCTCTACACGGTCGGTATCAGAGAGCCACGTCTTTTGGTTCTTGTTCTGCTGATTGCTCAGAGAGATGCGGAAGTCAATTTCGGCCTGCACCGCAGGAGACATCCGGTCACGGATAAACCCCAAAGCCTCCTTAGCCGCAGTGCGCCCAGTACCGGCGAAGAAAGCCTTATACGCAGCGTCTGTGCCGGGCTCGGCACGATACTTGCCATAAGGAGCCGTCAGGTCGTCCACTATCATCAGGATAGCGTCGATAGGACGAAGCGCCTTGGAGAAATAGAGCTTAGCGGCTGCGGCTCGCGGTGGGAGCACGTCGTCTTTGAGCCCCAGAAGATTTAGCACGATAGTTTTGTCGGCGGCTGTTAGTGGGTCTTTTGTCCCGAGCTTCATACCAGCCTCGTTCAGAAGCTGCGCACCGATTTTCACATTGAGTGGCGTAACCGCCGCGTAGCGGTCGGTCAGAACCTTATCCAGCTCCGCATCTGCATTGGTTTTCGGCAGCGGCGGAGTCGGGCGGATACCCGGACCCATGCGGTATAGAGGAACAACCGGGCGCGTCAGGCTCGGCGGAGTGCCCAGAGGGGTCGGGGTTAGTGCAGGCTGCTCTGCTCCCGCTGCTGTATCAGTACCCACAGGCACCGACAAATCTCCTCCCAGTCCGATGCCTCCAAGTGCTGCAGGCTCTTGGGTGGGCTGAGCGTCGCCAGCGGGCTGTCCGAGTCCCTCCACGCCTTGTCCACCACTCGGAACGCCAGCTCCCACTTCTTCTGGCTGAGTTTCTGCAGTCTGGGTGACATCGGAGACCTCCGGTTCAGCGGCAAGCGTCGCGGCCTCGGGCTCAGGCGCAGGCGCAGGGGCAATCTCAGTCTCAGGCGCAGCGAGTAAATCTTTCTGCACGGGCTGGCCGGTAATGAGCGAAGCGGCGAGCGCCTTCTGCTCGGGCTTTGCCTTGGGGTTCTGGGCCCAGCTGTCCAGTGCCTTGATGACTTTTGCGTCCTGCACGGGTTTGCCGACCAGCTTGCGCAACGACGCCGACTTGGCCGGTCCGACACCCAACTGCGTTACCAGATCATCCGTCAGGACCTGAGCGGGCTTTACCTCCGGCGCTTTCGGCGGAGTAGGCGAAGTGGGGGAAGGCGCTGCCTCTATGACCCGCAGCAGGTCTGTAGGGGTGCTTACAGACGCGCCGGTACGATCAACGCGCAGCACGGTAAGGCTATCATCGGCACTTTCCACTGTGGCGGCGTCACCGTTCCAGTACACCTTTGCTCCGGGCGAGACGGGCCGACCGAAAAGATCGGTCGGCGTAGAGGCTTTCACCATTGGAGCAGCAGTGCGCGTTTCCGGGGCGTACTGCGCTGCGGCACGCTCGAAGGCGTCGGCTTCGCTCTCAGGTTCCGGCAGGTCTACCGTGGGCTGTGGCGCTGCCACCGGAGCCGGTGCGGTATCAAACAGTTCTTGCTGCGTTGCAGCGCCAAACTCCGAGGCATATGCCGAGTCCGGCAGATCAGGTGGCATTACGCCGGACGCCGAGGCGGTAGCCTGCGCCTCCATGGTGCTCTTGAAGGCACCGAGCTGTGCTTGGACAGGCTCCGGCAGCTCTGCGATGTAGTTCAGCGCGGCTCTTGCCGCGAGCTGCTCGGCCTCTGGTTCGCTCGCACCGCTATCCAACGCAACAGCAAGACGCTCATCATAGATGCCCCGTGCATCGACTGTGCGCTCAGTGGCCTCCTCTTCGGAGACAGTGGGAGCCACGATCCGCGGCGCTTCCGGCGGCGCTTCACCCTCCGTGGTCGGTACCTCTTCTGGCGCAGCTCCCGGCGCGGCCTCTGCTACTCGAGGGCCAGCAATACCACCGATACCGCCAGCACCAAAGCCGAGCACACCGCCAGCCACCCCAGCGTCAATGTATTCTTGGATGGCGTCTTCGCTATCGACGGGCAGACCTGCCTGCTGACGCTCGAGCATCTGCTGGCCAATTTCGTTCAAGCCCTCGGTCGTGCCACCAATAGCGGCTCCAGAACCAACTCGAGTGAAGAGCTTAGCACCGGGGCGCAAGAAGACCCCCGCACCTGCAATGGCGTTAGTTACAGCAGTGAGCGCCGACTGCCCGACCGTGGCACCCAGTGCGTCGGTGAGGTCCACAGCAGCTTTGCGGCCAGCCGCGACTTCTTCCTCTTGGCGCTGCACGTTGGCACCAAACAGCATCGGCGCTTCGACGAGACCCGAGCCTACACCGAAACCAGCCAGAGCCCCGCCGGGGCCAGCTGCCAGACCGCCAGCAACAGCACCGGCTGCGCCACCAGCAAGGCCGACACCAAGTTGCGGAATCTGTTCACCGGCAAGCTCGCCAGCGTAGCTGAGCCCTGCGCCAATCGTCGGGAAGAAACCTTCGGCAGCCGCTACATCTTGGCGGGTCGTCGGTGCGGGCTGCAGCATGCTCAGCTCAAACTGGCGCTGCGCCGCCGCTTCTTCCATACCCCGACCGTATTCGGCGATGCTGGGCAGGCCTACCTGCTGGCCAATGGTCTCGACCGTGGTGCCAAGGACAGACTTCGCACCGGCTTTACCGCGCTCAAAGCCACGCCCGATGGCGGTGCCATCGTCTGGTTCAGCAAGGGGATTGCCCATAGTGGCTTCATAGCGCTGGGCAAAGCCCGACTCTTTTGAGTCTACAAAGGCACGGATGCGCTCTTGTTCCGTAGCTGACGGAGTGTCGCCCTTGATGTTGATCGTGTAAGTACGTCCGCTAAGACGACCCGGAACCTGAATGGTGCCCATGCGACAACTCCTGTGTTTGGTGGGAGTATACGCAAACGCACCGCTCTAGGCTAGACGACTTTATTGGTCAGCGAGATCGGCGGACGTTTCATCTTCGCCCGTGTCTAGAGGTGCCCCGTACAAGAGCTGCTGGCGATATGCCAAAAGTGCATCTCGCTGCTGCCGAGCCGAGGCTAGCTGCATTTCATCCTCCGGCGTAAGCTCCGCACCCATAAGCATCGGGTTGTTGAGTATCGTGTCTAGGCGTTCGATATCCGCGTTAATCTGGGTAAAGAGACGGCCTTGACCTGCGGAAATACCGCCAAGTCCGCCGCCACTGCGAGCGGCTTTGGCACGGGCTGCACGGGACTGCTCGAGGGCACCGAGGATTTCCAGCTTCTCTTTGTCGTACTGATC
>Ga0181344_1000488_pt1 | contig 15848 bp, 20 predicted proteins | sample Su13VDMLBDD_FD_130098 | JGI IMG/M metagenome (GOLD analysis project Ga0181344, IMG submission 130098) | Freshwater viral communities from Lake Michigan, USA - Su13.VD.MLB.D.D | ecosystem: Environmental > Aquatic > Freshwater > Lake | place: USA: Michigan | collected 2013-07-15
ATAGCAAAAGCAGGTAAGATATACCTAGAATACTCATTGAAAAATGGTGACGTTCTTGCTGCTCGTGCTTCTTGGTATGCGTATTACTTGCATGATTTAAAGAAACAAGGAATTGATACAACTAATCTTGATTGGAAAAATCATGAGTTAAATAAGAAGGCGGCAAATTATGCAGAAGACCAAATCAATCTTCAGCAGAACGTATCCGATGCATCTATGATGGGTAAATTCTTAACATCTAAGAATCCATATGTTACCATCACACGTTCAATGGTGTTGCCATTTAGTAGTTTTATATTCAATGCAAAGGATAAGATAACCACTGATGTAACAATCTTGACATCTAAGAACTCTAATAATCTAGATAAGATTGATGCAGCTAAATCCCTTGCGGCTACTGGTGCTGAGATGATTATGTTCGAAGCATTAGCTGCTACAATTAGCTCGGCTATTGTTATTGGAGCTAACTCAATCCTTGGTATAGAAGAAGATGAAGAGGATAGAGAGAAGCGTAGAGACCAATACTTTAAATCTGCTGTAACAAGATTTACAACTGATGTTCTTTCTCCAATACCAAATCTAGGAGACAAAGCTATTGTATCTCTTATAAATAAATTATTAGACTTAGCACAGTCAGACTTAGACGAAGAAGATAAGTTTAAATTATTTGAATACAAACCTCAGAGTGAGATAGATGCTATGTTAAATATAGTAGGTGGTATTCCTGAGATTGCAGCGAAGCCTTTGGTTGACATGGGAGACACAATCTACAAGATTACTAGCGACAGTTACATAGATAGATTCGGCAATGAGATTGAGTTGTCTTATGAGGATAAATCTAAGTTAATGTTTGTGCTTGCAGTTGAGTTGATTGCAGCTACCAATATTCTACCAGCTGAAATTGTTAGGCTAAATGAAAAGGTCAAACAACAGATAGAGAAAGAGGCTAGATAATAAAAATGGGGACCATGAGTCCCCTTTTTAATTAATCACCTTATACGCAATAATTCTAACTTAAAATCTTAAACAAAATTACTAAAATATATTAACTAGCCTTGCAACCTGGCCGTTCTCTTTATGGTGAATAAAACCTTCAACAGCTTTGGGAGAGTGCTGATACCCTGATCTGTGATGCCAGGAATCGGTACCACTGGGAGATCGGAGAGACTCGACGCACACGCCCATGTAATCCTTAGAAGACTTGTGGTGCACGTGATGAGTATAAATGTAGCGGTGTTTTGAGTCTGCCCACTCTTTGCTTGCTTCATGAGCCATTAATAAAGGTAAATCTGATACTTTAGCACCATCACCGTGTGTTGTGCCTATTAAATTGTTTCCGTATTGTGTATACTTTCTGTGTGCGATAGAACAATCGAACGTGATGTTTGGATTATTATGAAACCAAGACTCGATAGCATCTGCTAAAAAGAAGCCATTAGTGTAATCGTGATTGGATGGATTGAACACAAAGTGAACGTCAGCTATTCCAATCAGCATCTCAATGACCTCGATATATAGCTTCTTAGCGACTCTAAAGTTGTCGTACCACATTCCATCCGTATCCTGTGGAGTTCCGCTCGTAGTGGTACGTTTTGGTGTGTCTATGTGAAGGATGTCGTTGCCACCTACAAAAAGAATCTTGTCGATGTTAAACCCTGATGCTTTCTGTACAATTCCACGTACACCATCAAGTACACGCTGAACAGCAATCTGATTGTTGTAGTCGTCTCCAGTCTCAAACGAGGAGGCTAACTTACCGATGTGAATGTCAGCTGGGTCAACTACTAATAGATGTCCATCCTGAATGTTACTGCGGTCCAACTTAGGGTATACCGGTGCGTGCTTTTGCATCTCAGCCACGATGTCTGAGCGCATGTCATGATAGGTCTCGACGGGGTCTTTCTTGTCAACCTTGACAAATATAGAATGCTTGTCAGTCTTCAGCCAGTAGTGCGACACCTCACCCGCAGGTGCACCTTGTATATCACACTCATCGCTAAGGCTCTTGTGCTCTACATTTAAAATGTATGCGGATATTTTCTTACGAAGAGTCTCTACATTGCGATCGTGCATACTGTAGTGCTCCTGTACTCTTCTAGCGATATCGGCTTTGTTAAGGTCGCCTTGTTGGTGTAGTTCTAATGCGTATTCTAGGTAAGGTTTCATCACGTAGTTGATTTAATTTTTCGATTAGAATGTAAATAGAATCCTGAAGGTCTTCGTACTCCTTGTCGATAAGGGCTTCGTATATCTCATCCGTCATTTTATTAATAAAACGGAGAGTAATGTTAGTATATTCAACGTGTTCTTTGTCCTTCATGGCAAAAAAAAGGGGAAGTGTAAAACGATAAACACCTCCCCTCTTAAAAAATTATCACTTTAACCTTTGTAAATTTAGTTAAATATCTAATTACTTGTACATTTTAAATAAAAAATTTATTGCACGCCTGCCTAGACTCGAACTAGGAACAAAACTTTTGGAGAGTTCCGTGTTACCAATTACACCACAGACGCAACAACCTTTAACCATCGCAAGATAAACAATCTGGATCAGTTGCACGTGTAGCAATGTCTGCACGAAGCACAGACTCTGTACGCATGTAGTACAATGTCTTGATGCGTTGTCTCCATGCCTCCATGTGTACTTGGTTAATCCACTTAGGTGTAGCTTGTGATGGGAACGCTAAGTTCAATGAAACAGATTGGTCAATGTACTGCTGACGAATACCTGCTTGCTTAATCAATTCTAATTGGTTTATCTCCTTGAATGTTTTGAACACATCCTTAACTGGTATATGGTCATCACCCTCAGGGTTCTCTGTTAACTTACCGTTTACGTAGAACCAGCTATCAAGTTCAGCTATGTCTTGTATTGATCCACCATCAGCAAGAATCTTATCCCATATCTCCTTGGTATTAATACCAATCTTCTTTAGTACCTTCTCGAGTTCTTTGTTCTTGCGAATGAATGTACCCTTAGCTGACTGGTCTGTGAACACGTTAGCTGCCCAAGGCTCAACACCAGCTGATACATTACCACTTAACTTAGAGTTAGATACCGTAGGAGCAATAGCACGCAAGTGTGTGTTACGCATACCTGTCTCTACGCACCACAATGGTTCGCCATACTCGACAGCCATATCACGTGATGCACGCTCAGACTCAATCTTAATCTGAGAAAATATCTTACGTGTCTCAAACTGAGCAAGCAAACCTTCGAATGGGATACCTTTCTGCTGTAAGTATGTATGCCATCCTAGAACACCTAGGCCAATAGCACGACCCTTCTCAGCAAAGCGAACAACATTCTCAAAGCCCTTCATGTTCTTGGCTTTCTGAATGAACTCTTCTAGCACGCCATCAAGGAACCATGTAGCCACATAGATTAAGTCTGTGTCCTTCCACTCATCGTACTTAGCCAGGTTGACTGATGACAGGCAACATACAAAGCTATGGCTCTCATCTGTATGCAATACAATCTCAGAGCAGATATTGGTCATGTACACCTTTAAGCTATTCTTCTTGTATGCCTCAGGGTTCTGCTTGTTCACGTTACCCTTGAACATAATGTATGGCTCACCTGTAGCCTTACGCTTCTGTAGTAACTTGCCCCACTTGCGACGTGCATCAGCATCACCATCTTCTAGCTTACGCATAAACTTATCACCCACCACAGCACACTGGTGTAGATTCAAGCATTGGCGGTTCACATCACCCTTAGGCTCACGAATCTCCAACCAATCCTCGAAGTCTTTGTGCTCAATGTTTAGGTTGCTTGATGCAGCTCCACGACGTACGTTGCCTTGAGATGTAGCAAGTATAGTGGAATCAAATATCTTAGTGAATGGGATGACACCATCTGATGTACCATTCTTGGATATCTTTGATCCTGCAGGACGGATGCGATTGAAGCCTACGCCTACTCCACCACCGTGCTTGGCAAGTAGCATCATCTCTAAATTCTTGGTTCCAATGTCGTACACTGAGTCAGCAATGTCAATACCATAGCAAGAGATAGGTAGGCCACGGTCAGTACCTGTGTTAGATAGCACAGGTGTTGCTAGGTTTAACCATCCATTCCAAATGTATTGAAAGAATTTGTCAGCCATCTCAGGCTTACCAAGTCTGTCAGCGACAGCACGAGATACACGGATGTATGCATTAATTGGTTTTTCTCCTACTAACAAGTAGCCACCGGAGATTGTCTTTACGTATTCAGGTGAGTTGCCCCAAGCTGGGAAGTCTACGTCGATTTCCCAACCTAGGCTTTCTGCGTGATTAATCATTTTCTAAAGATTTAATTAGTTCAAGTAAAAATTCTATCATTTGTACAGCACTCTCTGCACCACTTGCATCTATTGAGGCAGTTGACTTATCAGGCAACACTATCTCAATCTTTATTGGGGAATTTGGCATAGCTAAATGATGTTAAAAAGTTTGTCAAAGGTTCTATCTCATCAAAGTAAATGTCGTCCTCAAAGATATAAACCTCCCATCTACCAAGATTTGATTCATCATCTGTGTTTGTTATAAATGTAACGTGCTTAGACATTACATATATATAGTAGTAAAAATCATAATCTTGTCCTGACTCGTGTTGAGATATAAAGACCTTTTCAAAACCTAAATCAATTAGGTCTTGCTCGTGGATAGGATGGTGCTTGATCATTGCTTTATGAAGACTCCGTTAGTTGTTTTGCCTTTGCGATCTTTAATCTCGTTCCATGCGGAGTTCAATGCTTCTTGTGGTGTTAACCCACACTGCATTGTCAAGATGATAAGAGTAACGAACGTGTCACCTAAGCCATCGATTAATTCTTCTGGCTTATCCTTGCTGATAGCGGAGGCAGCTTCGCCTAGCTCTTCAATTACTTTTACGAATTGAGACTTTACAAATGATGGGTCAATCAAACCTTTGTCGTTAGCCCAGTCATGTACATTAATAATTAATTGGTCAAAAGATAATTCTTCCATTGTATTATTTATTTAAGTGTTTAAAAATATGTGCAATAACATCGACAGTCCAACCATTACCCAACATGCGATATCTCTGAGTATCAGAAACTCCTTGTGTGTAATTATCTTTTACTGTCTGTAATCTTTCTGATTCAAGAGGTGTTAGTTTTCTTAATTTAAATCCATTATTTATATAATCAGTAGACAAATTTCCTTTTACAGTAGCTGTAGCTGTTATAGTAGATGACTTATCTTCTCCGGTCTTGGATTTAATATGAGTACCTCTTTTAACAGCATGCTTCTCTAACCACTCAATCATTTTATCACTCAAGTAATATTTAGAGTCTGGGTTATCTTCTAGTATATCCTTTAAGTATACCCCCTTGTCATCCAATAATGATATGCCTTTTATATTAGTCCAATACAATCTCTTCCTATTCTGAGCCGAAACTAAATTAGAATTAATCATAATGGGTTCACATCCTATGGCATCAGATAGAATATGTTTCCACTTATTGGACATCAAAACATTCTCTAATAGAAAGTACTTTGGTTTAACTTCATTCAGTAGTCGCATGTACTCCCAAAATAAATAAGACTGACCATCAAACTCAAATCCTTCTTCCTTTAATTGCAAGTAGTGGTCTAATGTCAATATCTCTTGACTGTCCTTTGTTGACATCCCTTTGCGATGACCTGCAAAAGAAAATGATTGGCATGGTGAACCTCCTATCAGTAAATCAATTTCAGGCAATGATTCCATATTTACATTCCTAACATCTCCCAACTGAATAGTATTAGGATAATTCTTCATCGTAATCTGTATAGCATACGGATCAACTTCAGAAGCGTAATACTCGTCCACCTTAATTCCTGCTCGCTCAAGAGCCTGTTGACCGCAGGACATGCCGTCAAATAAACTTAATACTTTCATCGTTTTATTTAATTTAGTTAAAGTTAAAACATGTCACTCCAGTCTTCGCCTTCGTTGGCTTTACTGTACGCTGTTGGTCTTGTTGCAAAGAAATCAGAATGCTCAACGCCTGCTGTTAATTGGTAGAACCAATCCAATTGTTCAGCAGCACCTGGGTCGTAAGCAAAGATGGCATCATAGCCTAACTCCACTAACTTGTCATTGATGCGTTTGTGCATAAAGTGTTTAAGGTCGTAAGCCTTAAGATTCTCTAGGTCACCTCTCTCGAATATCTTGTCGATAAACTTCATCTCCATATCAAGAGTTAACTTAGCCGCTTCAATAATAGCATCCTTGGCATCAGTCTTTAGGGTAGGGAACTCCTCGCACATGTGACGGAACAATTGACATCCCATCTTAGAGTGCAAGGCTTCATCCCTTACAGACCACTTCATCTGCTGTCCAACACCTTTTAACTTGTTGTTCAATTGGAACGAGTAGAGCACAGCGAATGAGCTGTACAGTGCTACTCCTTCAGTGAACGCAGAGAAGATTGCTAATGATCTAGCCACATCTCTACGAGCAGGTGCACTGGTGCATAGAATCTTATAGTTGTAATGGTGTGGCACAGATGTCAACGCCTCAATACGCCCAGCAATAGCAGGCTCATGCATGAACCCTTCATAGTCATCTAGACCAAGGGTATCATTCAAGTAAGAATAAGCCGTTGCGTGAACAGTCTCTTGTGCTCCAAACATCATAGCCATCTGAATGATTTCATACTTAGGGAACCAGTCAGTCACCATGCCTGTCCAATAGTCAGACACCGCACACTCTGTTTGAGCAAAGCCTAATAAGATGTTACCTACCACGTGCTTCTCATTCTCTGTTAGATTCTCATTCCAATCCTTTACATCAGATGACATAGGAATCTCTGTGTGTAACCAAAAAGCCTGAGCTTGTTTGAGCCATCCTTCTGTGTAGTACTCAGGGTACTCGAAGGGTTTGTATGCAATACGTTTTTCAAATAAACTCATAGGATGCGATAAATCGTTTTATAGTTTGGTCTTTAATAATTAAGTTCCCATCTGATATTTCATCTAAGAACTCGTCAATGTCTATCTGCTCAAGCAGTTCGACTGTAATAATTCTGTCCGGTTCTTCTTTGTGGTCAAAGCTAATCTCCCCTTCAGAAGCAAAGAACCTAAAGTACTTAGGCTCTTCATCTACAATACTGAACACAATTTTGCGTTCATAATCTTCTTCTACCTCGTTGGAGAAATGAACTAATGCATCAGCTACCTGATCAAAAGTATCCTCCCGCATCGAGCTCATCCATTTGAAAAGACTCTTCGGTACTGCTACCATTTGTCTCTCCTCTAAATACTTCGACGCTGAATCCTTGTTTTCTGAGCTCATTTAGTCTAAATTTTTGTAAGTCCGATACTTTTCCTGTGGGTGTCTTCACCTCACTAAATAAAATCCCTTTCGTAGGATGCAAGGCTAGTAAGTCAGGTATACCATTCTTGTTAGTCTTAATTAACTTCAAGACATAGTACCCTTCCTTCTCTAGTTGCTTGATTCGTTTGGATTGGATTTGCTGTTCTGTCATGGGGCTACGAATTTAAGAAATCTTTCTTGAAAAAATTTAGAGTGTAATCCTTTTTTTGTTGGACCACTTCGTAAATCTTCTCCTCGATTCCTCCAATCGTAAATACCCAGAACACCTTGTTAAACTTGCGGTCGATGGTGGTCATCCTATCCTTACTCTGCCAATAAGATGTTGCACTAAAGTCTATGTTATAGTACACCAAAAAGTCAGCGTTGCGCAGGCTGATACCCTCACGTCCTGATACAATCTGAAGAGCAATGTTCTTCCTAGTTGTATTGAACTCATCCAAGTTATCCGTTAAATCTTCACCGAACACAAACTTTAATGCGTCCCACTCAGCCTTGAACTTATAGAAGATACCTATCTTCTTGTTTCTAAACTGTTCCTTGATATACTCAGCCTTGGTGTAGTCAAACACTAACCGCTTGCCTGATTCAAGAATGATTGTACCTGAATACATCTGATGAAGTTTGTTCATCATCTTGGCACCAGTGTCCGCAAGGATCACATCATCATCGCCCTGTACAACCGAGTCTTTCTTTAACTTGTTAGCTAACTTGTATGTCATCGGCTTCATGGCTATGCGTAGCACTGCCTCCTCCACAGATGTAGTAAAGCCAGCTTTCTCTTGTGTAAAAGATATCATCAGATGCTTAATGGCATCCATAATCTTATCCTTCATAGCACCTGAGTAATCATTGACTTTCATTGCACCGATGTATTTAATTTTAACCTTTACATAATCGTTAGCCCACCGGTAAAAGTTGGCGTACTGTTTAAATGGATTGTTAGGATGCACATATAATTGGTGGTATATCTGCGAGTAACTCTCAGGGGTAGGTGTACCCGATAAAAATATAACTTTTAAGTTAACATTTTTGAGTAAAAGTTTAACCTGCTTCGCTCTTTTGCTAGGCTTAGGGAACGCACCCATCGTGTGTGCTTCATCGCAAATTATGAGGTTCCAATTTTGAACCTCAAGTTTATGTAGCGACTCATAGTTTACACACGTAAGGTTAAAGTTACAACCTAAATCTTTATGGTCTTTCTTAATACCTGGTACTACCTTTAGTTTAGTTATAAACAATACTTCTTTTGCCCCTAACTCATCGCAAATAGCTAGAGATGTCATTGTCTTTCCGGTTCTTACCTCCATCGACAGATACAACATCCCATGCTCTTTAATAATGCCAACCCCGTCGCTTACTATCTTCTTTTGGTAATCCCGTAGTTGTATCATAATTATTTGATTTGACCATTTGTTCTTTCTCCATTTCTATAGCTTTTTTATACGCTTCATAGATATCATTACCAATAAAGTATTGACACCTTTCTAGTTCGCTAAATAGAAACTCAACTGCTGTTTTATTTGCCATCGCCTTCTTGTTTAAACTCCGTCATGTATTTATAGTCCGTAGTATAATTAGTCTTGTTCTCAATAGAGTAAACAGTCATGTCAATCTTGTAGCCAGGGTTGCCTGCTATGCGATTGTATGTCCAAGCGTTATCCATCCAAATAATTCTATTGTTAGGATAGATAAAGTAGTTACCATTGTCCATCTTAAACACGTGACCACACTTGTGCTCAGGTGTCTCAGAGAAGTTAGTGTCTAGCATACACTTATTCTCAAATGCCCAGTCTAAAGTGAACAAATAGATCCCTTGTCTCTTTACTCCTGAGATAGATATAAGGTCAGCCTTTAAGCCTGACATCCTAGCCCTAACTTGCACATCTACGTATGAGCTGAAGCAGTCCCAATACATATACTCACTAAGAGGTAACTCTTCCGCATCTTTTCTCCAACAGAATGCGTGGATAGGTCGTCTTGTCCAGTTCACTCCGTTCTCAAGGAATGCCTCAAACAAAGGAACTCTTTTCTCAATTGATGCCACCGAGTGCACATCGCATAGCGTGTGTTCCCCGTGTCCTGATTCGCCGTTAAATAAAAACTCGTTGCGAATAAAACAAGTTAGTGTTGGGATATTATGATTCAAGTATGGCATCTTTTTTATAGTTTTCGTTGTCCCAATAATGATCACATTGACCATCTTTAATAGGTGGAGTCATAAAGTATGACTGGTAGTCACTAGCTTTTGCTGTGTACCTATAGCAGTTCTGCTTCTTTGGGCACTCTTCGCCCGTACATTTTGCGATATCTGGCATAGTTATAGTCCGCAGAATCCTGAATCGCACTCGTTAAAGTCTGACTCAAATAACTCCACTTGTTTAAATGATTCTTTTATTTTATTATATGATGTACCCTTGATAAATCTAGCCGAGTCAGTCTCTTGGTTTGCGAACCAATCGAACTTATTGGGCTGAATTTCCGACATTAACTTAAGTAAAGCAGGATTACGATGGAAACATCCAACACAGTTGTTCATGTAAGCGAACCTTACTGGCTTGTCCTTCCAATACTCATGCACCTGCTCTCGCAATATGTTCTGCTCTATCAAAGGGAATCTAGGCGTACGATAGGGAATAGAGTGCCACTTATGTCTACCACGTTCGTTGGTTGACTTGATTACTCGAAAGTCCTCAATGCCATCAACGCATCGCTTCATCATATTGTTAGCACGCCTAGTCTCATTAGCCCTGAACCCGATACGCATCTCCACAGGTAACTGAGTGTTAGCTCTGCACCACTCAAAGATTGGGTTGACCTTCATGTGAACTGTGCAGAATCTTTGCATTACGTTGGGCAAATACTTATAGTACTCCCCATTGTCTTTTCTGTTCTTGTTCACGATCGAGTCAAATGTTGGCCCAGTTATCCAAGTTATCTTTCTACCCAAGTACTGCTCAAGATCTAGCATCGTGTAGATGATTGCATCTTCTTCTAGTGTACCAATGAAGTCAGTCTGAAGTTTATCTTCTACAATCTTTCTGATTGCATCATCTTTAAACTTACATGACTCATCGGTAGTTCTTACTAAAGAAAATAAATCTACATCAGCTGGGAAATGAGCCGCCATGTAAGATGATGTTTTGCCTCCACTTAAAGAGTTGACTGTTGTCATATTAATTCTAATTGTTTGTTGTCTTCTTTTAATGGGAACACCATCCACTTGCCTGCACCATCACGCCCCTCGACAGGGTTATGATTTGTAATATGTAGGCAGTAGGTACGTAGCCACGAATTGAATCGTTGCTTAGATAGCATACGGAACATGCCGTTGTTATCCGCTATAAACTTATCGAACACATCATCAGGTCTGAATCGCTGATTTACTGGTATGAATGATGGGCCAAACTCATGTGCCCACTCAGCAAACTCAGCATTTGTTTCTGCCCTGAACTTACGCTCTTTAAGATTAACAAAGTTACACTTAACTAGACCAGTGTTCAAGTATCCCTGAAGCACTTTGATCATGTAGTTGTCGAACGCACACCAATCATCTTGGTTCCAATCGTTGAACAATAACCGACCAAACTCATCCTGAGGTGTGAAGTCTTTGGAATAGAATTGCTTGAACTCCATCTCCCATTTACGCCTCTCAAATGAGTTACCCTTACCTTGGATAGCATAGTTAGTTGTGATGACCACCTTAGGTGACTTATGGAATGGAATCTTTATCGCATCCTTGTTCTTGCGTTCAACCGTGATACCCTCAGTAACTACCGAGAATAAACGCTCAAAGTCAAAGTTCTTCTTCACATCATCGAACACCAACACCTGCGTGTCTGTGCTCACTAACTGGTAGGCAAATGACTTGTCGAACGAGAATGACTTACCATCAATGGTGACTGCCTTCTTCATCCGACTGATGCCGTTCATGAATAAGCCCTTACCTGTACCACCCTCAGGGTTCTCTGATATCACCTCATCGTTGATGATTACTGCAGGGCAGTAGCCACCATTTTTGAATGCGTGAAGGATGAACCCGATGGTTGACTCGATAGATGCCACACGTTGGTCATCACTGCCACCGATGTTGCGAATGAATGTCTTGTAGTCACACTCATCTGCAGGGCAGAATACAAAGTCACGTTGAATGACTTGGTCTGACCACACGTAGCCACCCAGGTCTTCATAGTTTAATAGCACGGTCTGATCCTTGGTCACCTTGACAACCCCATTCTTAAAGTATAGGTATGCCTCATCCTTCGTGTCCTCCACAAAGTAGATGTTAACCGAGTCAAGCATAGACAAGAAGTCCTCCCTGAAGAAGCGAGTCTTATCAGCAAAATAATTATACACGCTCAAGTCCTGGAAGTTATCTAGGATGTGGTTTAACACAAAGTCCTTGATGTCATCCTCCGTACACATCTCAATTAGATTCTGATTGATACGTACAAAGATGAAGCCCTTGTTACCCTCGGGCACGTACTTTCGATACCCATTGTTTTCTAAGAATGTCTTTAGTTCGTAGTGAATTAATGTCACTACACCTTTGTCACTCTTAGTCCAAAATGTATTTCTACTCTGCTCCTCCTCGATTCTAGTAAGAACTGAATCAATCGTGCCGTCCTCCACTCCGGAGGCTTTCAATTGAGAACGGACATCCTTTTTTGGCACGCCACGGCTAAGTTGATTCTTTGCAAAGTCAACACGTGAGGTGTCCTCAAAGTACTTGGTTGCGTACTTGTCTGTGTGGCGATACGCTGAGTCAATGATGGACTGAATCTCTTTGGTCGTAAAGTCCTCAGATGCGAATGCCATCAGGCGATACATAGCCTCAGACTTAGACACACCATACTCGTTGAACGCCATAGCAAGCACGAACAAGTTGTTGTTGCGTGCACCTGACACAAAACCAAACTTATTGTCCCACCACTTAGCCAATCGATTAATGATTTCGTTCTCATCATCGATAGGTATGGTTGGTCTCATGTCCTTGGTCACGTGCTCAATCTCAGCATCGTCAATCTTATTCCACTCAGTAGAATTAATGTTCACGTAGATGGTAGGGTCATACGACTCGTAGCATACACGTGATACGTTCTTGGATGTCTTATCAAACTGCTCGCAGTTATAGTAAGACTCTAATGCATTAAAGAAAGACTTATGCTTAGTAGCATCAGCAGGTATCTTAACCAATACCTTCAGGCCATTGCCTGATGGGGATATAAATACTGCGAACGTATAAGGATCGTTAGCCAATTCATCTTTCTTTGCAAGAATCTCATCATTGGATGGGAAGTCATCGAAGTCTAAACATATCAGACCACTATGCTCTATCAATGCTGAGTCCTCACGCTTAGAGAACTTTCCGGAGAAGCATACCGCAGGTAACTCCTGCTTGAGTTTGTTGCGTGTCTCCTTGTCTTTCTCTAATCTAATCTTACGGACTAAGTCCTTAGACTTGCCGTCCTTCACCCTAGCTAGTATAGCCAGGACATCCCGATAGAACGGGACGGATGTCTCTTTTATGTTAGAAAAAATAGTTACTTGCACGTCGTTTTAATTAAAGTGAGCACTTTGTACACAAAAAATGTACAACTTGTTTTAAAGTTTACATTTATAACTTACTGATATATAGTAAGTTATATTTTATATTCTTTATTTATGTACAAAATGAACAAAATATAAAGGAAAAAGAGAAAAAAATAATTTACTTAAAAAGAAAAAATATTATTTACCTAATGCTCACATATTTTGTTCATTTGTACACAAGTGATTAAAAAGGAAGATCGCTTTCCTCCACCGATGGAGCTGGAGCAGAAACTGGTGCTGGCGCCTTCTTTGCAGTTGACCCACCCTCTGATGACCAAGCAATCTTGCCGTTACCCAAGTAGTTCTTCTTCTCCTTAGCCTCACGCTCTTCCTTGGACTGAGACTCATAGATACCTGCTTGGTTTCCGTACTGGTCTACCTCGTCATTAATAGAGATAGTAATGTTAAGGTACGTGCCCTTCTCTCCTTTGATTAACTTATCCTTAGAGATTTTTGATACATCAATAGATGCTGAAATTAATTGTGCCATAATTGTTTTTTGTTTATAAAGTTTCAAATTTAAAATACTGAGTAATGTCATCGGTCGCATTTGGCCCGAAGAACTTTTGGTAGACCTCGATAGCCTTGTAGACCTTCTCTCTGCCACGATCTAAGAACTCATCTGAGCACTCAAACAAGCCCGTACGTAGACTTTCTTTCTCTACTGCTATGAACACCATAGGCTTGCCAAATAACTGGTTGTAGATGTAAGCCTGAGAGTCGTAGTTATACTTGCGTGCGGAGAACTTAAAGTCATCGATGTTAGATGTAGTTTTAAGGTCAATTAGAATATCCTCGCCTACAATGTCGGACTTACCTTTCCACTTAACACCACCAATATCACCGATGGCAGGTAACTCGTACACGTTGGTTGAGTCACGAATCATATCGTAGAACGTGAGGTTACCCATCAACGCTTTGACCATGCGGTCACACTCATCCGCTTCTTTCTGTAGCAATAACATATCAGTGTTATGTAAAGCTAATGCGTCTTTATAGAAATTAGTTGTACGTGTTGTTGTTTCTACCGTAATGAAATTTTCTAACTTGTGTGGTTCAAGAATAGATGTGTGGAAGTAAGACCCTGCAAGCATAGCAGGAGTCTTAGCTTTGTCTTTACCAAACTGAGTAGGGTTATACAATAGAGCACCGATGTCTGAGTTAGATAGGTACTGCTTGCCGACACCTGAGTAGTACTCCTTGTCGTCTTTTAATGTTTCAATTATCTTATTGCTCATTTGCGTATGGGTTAGTTGTTGTCATATACATATAATCAGTCGTATTGCTATAACTATTGATTTTAGATACTCGATATTTATAACTAGATGTAGGATGAAATCCAATAAAATGCATAATTTTCCATTCTTCATTTTTATCATCCCTTACCCACACAATATCACCTTTCTTAGGCAAATCCTCAGGTCGCTCCTGAGATAATCCTTCAATGGTGTATTCGGTGAAAGATAGGGTTTGTGGATATGTTTTATAATATCTACCATCCCAAGTGAATGAGGCTTCTCCTGATGGAAAAGAACATATAATAGGGAAAGCACTAGCTCCTTCTTTATATTCAGTAATTACCTCACCCCATCCTCCAAATTCGTAATGGAAAACCTTGTCTCCTTTCTTAAATATCTGTTTCATTATTTCTTAAGTTTATTAATTGCGTTTTTAACCTCGTTTGATAAATCGTACTTCTTAGATAGATTCTTAAACACATCCTCAGACTTGAGGCCAATGTTATCTACAACATAGTTGACCACCTTTTCCCAGTTCGCATCGCCTACGGCTAATGCAATCTTGCCAGCAGGTTTAGGTGCAACAATTGACTTAGGTTCATCTTGGAACTCCTCCTTGTTGTAGATGTTCAACGCTAGACCGTGCAAGGCTAATGCCTTAACTGTGCATCGCTGTATGGATTTATTTACTTCAAATGATGTAATCTTCTCCAATCTAATAGATGCGTTACGCATGTCCATAATTGGCAACATCTCAATGTGCTCAATGTTATTGATAGTAACACCAACTTTTACCCAAGCGGTCTGGGTATCATGAAAGTAATTAACCCCTGATTCTGTTTCAAAGATTGTTCTCTGTACATCAGGGTAAACTCGCTTTACAGCACCCCATGCTGTGGACCAGCTGATATACGATAGGTTACCTCGCTTCTCAACTTTGCTCGACAGATTAATTTCTGACAAGACTTCAAATACTGATTTCGTTTTTTCCATTGTACTTGTTGATTATATTATTATTTAATTCGTAATTAACTCTTGCGTTATGTGCTTCTTTTTCGGTGTTAAAGCGTCCTATAAATTTAATTGCATCACCTATTTTAATATGAGATAACCATTTTTTTCTATCATTCGAATAAATGACCCCGTTGTATTTACTTCTGTGATTTCTAGTAAGTCTACTGTGACAACAATTCTCTCTATTAGAAACCCATTCTAAATTTTCAACCCTATTATCGTTAGTTATTTTGTTAATATGGTTTACTTGATCTTGATGGTCTTTCTTTTCAATAAAAGCAGAAGCTACCAATCTATGAACATAAAACTTCTTTAGTCCATCTTTACACAAACAGATTCTTACATAGTTATTACCATTATTAATCTGCTTAAGAATACGTTCTTGTATTGTTAAATGATTGCTACCACGTTTAATTGTTTTAGCTAAACTTTTAACCCTACCTAGGTTACTCACCTCGTAATAACCTTCATAAACTTCAATGTCTTTCCATATCTCATTCATAATAATAAATTTAGAAAACGATGCCCCATAAAATCCACCGCTCTTCACTTCGGTTTCAATTAAGGGGCATCAAATGCTTTAAGTTGCTATAATGTGAAGAGGCAACCGCACGACAAATTTAATTTTTTTCTTGGAATAAACAATAACCAAGCAATAAATAATTATACAAATCGGC
>Ga0181344_1000490_pt1 | contig 15811 bp, 18 predicted proteins | sample Su13VDMLBDD_FD_130098 | JGI IMG/M metagenome (GOLD analysis project Ga0181344, IMG submission 130098) | Freshwater viral communities from Lake Michigan, USA - Su13.VD.MLB.D.D | ecosystem: Environmental > Aquatic > Freshwater > Lake | place: USA: Michigan | collected 2013-07-15
CTTGCCGCCAAGTACAGTTTTGACTGTTTCAAGGAATTCAGCCAATCTTTTAAGGTTTGCAAGTTCGGTTTCATTTGGTGTGTTCTCCAGTTCCCGATGATCTGTGATCGTCAGTTCTTCCAAAGTAAAGTGCGGTGTCAGGTTCATTTTTTGGCTTTCATGTCGGCAAGTTTTTCAACCGTGCGGCCTCCAAAATAGGCCAAGAAAATAATCTGCCCCCATTGCCCCAGTAATTGGACGTAACTTTCTTGGGCGTTGTACCCAAAGGCCGACATCATGGTGAACACAAAATAAGCCACAAAGATGGCAATCAGGGCCATAGGGCGAATGTTCTTTGACAACCAGGAATCAGAACCCATGTCAGATTTCCAGCGGTCTGACACATTGTTCATTTCCACTTCAAACAGCTTGGTGTCATTTGCCATCTTTGCCAGTTCGCCATCCTGGGCCATCTTTGCTAGATCAAGTTGGGCCTTGGCTTTGGCCTCGGGGTCTGGAATAAGTTTGTCGATCAACTTACCGCCAACGTTTAGCAATGCGTCAAGTGCAAACATTAATTATCCTTTCAGGTCAAAACTTAAATTGGGGTGGCGGGGGTATTGAACATTTCTTTCACCCTCGGGGCATTTGTATTTGATCGTTGCCAGCAAAGTTGCTTTGCCTAATGCAATCTTTTCTTTATTTACCATTGTGAGTTGGTAAGTAAAGGTGTCAATCTGTGGCCCTGCTGGGCCGCTAAATCTGCTGGCGGTGGTGGTCGCCTCATGCACCATACCTGATGCGTCCCGTATGCTTGGGGTGAAACTTTCCACAGAACAATCGTCCCGCTTTTTTATTCGTGCAACAGTAATATTTATGGGCTGTCCAGTTTCTGCCACAATTTTAAAATGCTCTGGTGACCATTCAAGAATGGCCCGATCAAACCAGCCAAACTTATCGGCAAGTGTGTAGCTTCCCCCTAATGCGGCAACGCTTGCGGCAACTGCGCCAATGGCTTTGGTCAAATCAATCATGCTTTTTTAATTTGGTTTGCCTATCCAATGCGAGACATAGCCAATGGCACTTGATAGCGCAGACACCAGCGCCATGCCAGCCCAGAACCCGCCTCGACCCTGATTGGCAAGGGCCACCAGTTGTTCTAGCTGGCCTTCCATCTTGGTCATCTTCTTATCCATGTCATCAAAACGGCGCTCGTAGTCCTCGACCTTTTGCCAGAGAACGCCATATTTAACTAAGTCAATGTCTGCCATCATTTATTCAAATCTTCAAGTTTGTTCTTGCCTGTTTGCTTAGTCGTGCCAGCGCCCAGTTCTAATGCTTTTTTGGTTTCAGCTTCTGCGGCTCGTCTTGCTCTCATTTCCATCACAGTCGTTCCCAACTGCAACCCAGGCAAAACATAATTTAAACCGCCCTCTGCCGTTGCGCCAATAGCTTGTTTTGCTCGTTCAGCCATAGCGCCAACCAAGGTGTTGGAATTGTTCACAAACGCACCACGGGGCTGGAATTGCGTGTATCGGGCCACATTGCCCAAAGTCTTTAATTGTCCCGCCGCCTCTGGCGTGTAGATTTCTTGCAAATTGTTGACATCATCCAGTTTCTTCAAAGCCCTGTTGTAAGCGGCCTGACTGAAATTACCTGTTTCATCAACAATGCCAGCTTTGTCTTTTAGCCAGTTGGTTGTGCCAGCCGCCATGTGCTGATGCGCCTCAGAATTGCGCCCAAGGTGATCAACCATTGTGCGGATGTTTTTGTTAACGCCATTGATCACAAACTTGTCAATGTACTTGTCCGCTGCCACCGTGTCATTAACCGCCGCTTTATAAGCAGGGTCTTTTTCAAGCATTTTGAAACGCTGTTTGGCAAGTAATCTGGCTTGGTCTGCTATGGGTTTCAAAGCGCCAGCAGCGCCTTTTTCCAAAGGCAAATCCTCCAGCGTTTGACGCACAAGGCTTAATGCCATTTCTGCATTGCCATTTGCGTCACGTTCAGCCTTGCGAATCTCAGCAGCAATGTTTGTCCTCATGGCCTCAAACTGTTCAAAGGTCATGCGCTCACCAGCTTTAAACCTGTCCAACTGCGATTTGATAGACGATGGCAAAAACTCTGATTTAAGTTTTTTGCTTAAAAGTGCTTCGGCATTGTTGGCAAGGGCAACACCATCCACAGGGAATTTGCCGCCGTTAGCTTCTTCTAATTTTTTGTACGCTTCCCGAATCTTTACATTACTGGCTTCATCCATTACTTTGTAACGATCAATGATGGCTTGACTGTTCTCAATGGTTTTAGTTCCATACACATCAGGGGCGGCACGTTGCCGAATTTCATTGATGTTTTCAATCAATTGCCCGTTTTGTTCATTAAACCGCCGTGCCAATTCTGGGTCTTTGCCCCTACGATTCTGTTCTTGTGAAATTTTGATAATGTCGCCCGTTGATTGACCTTCTGTCAAACGCACTTGGATGGGCAACGAATCAGCCTCAATGTGCCGAATAAACGATGTGTCTAAATTTTTGCCTTGCAGCGCCGCCCGTAATTCTGGGCTTGCCACAGACAATGCTTGTGCAATGGTTGCGCTGTCAGGCACAGCCGCCGCCCCCACACTTTTCAATGGTTGCGCCCCAGTAACCGCCGCCGCTGTTGCCCCTGCCGCTGGTGCTAGTGGTGATGTGGGTTTAAGTTGCCCTTTGCTGGCCTCAAATTGGGCCTGTGCCGCTTGGATTTGCTCGGGTGTCATTAACTCACCCTTGGCGGTTTTTTCTGCCAATGCCGCCCGTACTGATGGGGGTAAGTTGGGATCAGACATTGCCGCTTTTTGCCGTTCCAAAGGTGAAACAGTCTCAATTGTTCCTGCTGGCTTTGCCGCTGGTGGGCCTCTACGCAAACCCAACAACATGGGTGCGGTTTCCACAGAACCAGTAACAACGCCGCCAACCGTTGGTGAACCCGTGATGGATTGGGCTATGTCACCAGCAAATTTAGCAACAGGTTGAACAACATATTCCACAGGCAAATTTAAAATTTCCAGCACTTTTTTGGATATGGGAGAACTAGGCTCATACCCATATTTGTCTTGGATTTCTTTTTGCACTACCGCTGCTTGTTCCATAGAACCAGTTTTAAGACCAGTTCCAATTGCGCCATACCCGCTAGCAACAGTTGCCGCCAGATTCTGTGCAATAGCCCTTGGCACTTCATACAAAGGGCGCAAATCTGCTGGTTGATCTCCAGGTCTAAGTGTTTTTTCTAGGTTCTTGTAATCTTCTGGATTGACAGGTTGTGACTTGCCCAAGAATTTTTCTTTAAGCTGGCGCAAACTCACATCACCAGATATGCCTGTGTCGCCCCTTGTGCCAGCAAATGTGGCAGTCTTTTTAGCTTCTGGCTTTTCGTAAGCTGGCGTAGATTCCCACAGATCAGCAAGGGTTGTGCCCTGTGCCGTTGTCTCTGAGACAGGTTGTGCCATAGCTTGGGCGGCTGGTTGTGCAACAGGTTGTGCAACAGGTGCAGATGCGCCTTTGTTTGCTGGCGCACGGGATATTTCCCTAGTCAATCCAGCAATGTCTGCTTCTAACCGCAATTTTTGCATGGGGTCAGTTGCTTTAGCTAAATCTGCTTGTGCTTTTTTTAATTCAGCTTGCTGAATAGCCAACGCCCCCTGATCTCTCTTGGCTTGCACATCAGGAGGGATGCGATTGGGGGAAACGCTTGCTGGCGCATCCCAAAGGTCAGCGAGTGTTGCCATTATGGAATTATCCCCAACTGTTTGGCTTGCTTGATCTTGGCACTCATTTCAGCTTGTTGTGCTGGCGACATAGACTTTTTAAGTTTTGCAACGCTATCTGGGGTCATTTCTTGGAATAACCTGTAATCTGCAAGACTGTTAAATTGTTGCTGCCTTTGCGTAAACTGTACCGCATCGTTTTGAACTGGGCTTAAGAAACTTGCCCTTGCCAACTTCATTTTTTCCATACCAATCAATTGATCGGCAACATCTTTTAGGGCTTGTTCTGTCATCTTTTTATTAGGATTGGCGGCTTCAGCAATTGCTCTAGCTGCATCTGTATTGCCACCCGTCAAAGTTAACAGATTTGAATTTTTTGCCAGTTGATCAGTTGCGGTTTTTTCAGCATCATAAATATTCCATCCAACAGCGCCAGCAATACCAGCAGCCAATTCTTTTCGTGCGCCACCAACGCCGACAAATGCTTCTGGCGCAAGTTTCTTGATGTTTTGAAAGGTGGCAATGCGTGTTGGGGCTTGTGAGGCATCTGCCAATGTTGTTTTCAAATCTTCAGAAATATTTGCCCCGCCAGCACCTAACAAACTAGTTTGTGCAGGGCCAAGATTTGTGGTTAACGCTGGGGCGGCACGTTGAGACATTGGGCCAATCAAACGTTTTTCGCCAGTTTGCGGATTTACAATTTCTGTCGTTGGTGGCACTTGCACATCTTGCAAAGTTCCTGGCAAAACCGCCCCAGGTGCATAAGGGCCAAATTGACCTGTTTGCACAACGCCTGTTTGCGCCCCAGTAGAAATTGGCACACCACTTGGCTGCAATGCTGTCAACCGTGAACCTTGGTCAAGGGTTGCAAGCAATTTATCTTTTAAGAACTGACGCAAACCCGCTGGGTTGGTTGCCGCCTGTTCAAGATATGGGCCAATCAACTGATCGGCTTTTTCTTTTGGAATGCCCAAGGCAACAGCTTGTTCATCAGCGTATTTTTTAACCCTTGCCGTTAATTTATCTTTGTCTATTTCGTTGGGGTTTTGTTCTGCCGCAATGATCAATGGGTTGTTGATCAGTCCCGTCAAACGACCAGCAACGCCAAGCACCTGTTCGTTAGCAAACTTCATTTGTGCGGATTTTGTGCCTGTTTCAGCAGTCTTAAAACCCTCTTGTGCGCCAAAAGAACCCGCCATTTCTTTGAGGTAAGACAACCCAGTTAATGGCGCTTCTCTGGTGGCAACTGCCGCAGCCTTGGCTGGGTCATATTTGCCATCAGTCATGTACAAACTAGGGTTTGCAATGATCGTCTGCATATTGCGGCGCTCTTTGTCTTTTTGTTCTTCAACAGACAAAGCAATTTGTCCCGTTCGGGCGGCTTGTTGTTGTTGTTGCAACGCCAGCGGGTTGATCTGTTCGGCTTGCTGATAGGCTTGTGCGCCCCTTGCAATGCCAAGCATATCGGCAAGGGAAGTCTGCGGCACAGGTTTGATCTCTGTGCCAAGCATTGGAACGTTGAAGGTTGCCATTTTTATGCCGCCCCAATTGCGTTGTATTGGTTCATAAAGTTACTGCCAGAGACATTAGAACCGCCTGGGCGAATTAATCTCGCCAATGACACGGCATTGCCTAACCCCTGCAATCCCCCAGCCATAGCGTTTGCAGACCCAATCTGACCAGCACCAATGGCAGATGCGCCCCCTATGCCTAGTTGACCAATATTTGCTGCGGTGCTTTGACCTAAAGCAGATGTTTGGCCTGTGGCGGTTTGCCCAATGCCAGCAATTCCTGCCAATCGGTTGTAAACGTTTCCAAGGCCAGTTTGCTGTTGGTTAAACTTCTGGGCCTCTTGCGACATATAGTTTTGCAAGGCGTTTTGGTAGGCGTTGCTTGCGTAATCCTCGGCAAACTTAATCCCGCCTCGTTCAACGTTAGACCCGCCCCCGCCAACGTTTAGGGCTTGACGGGTTGCGCCCAGACCTTGACCCTTCATAAACTCATAGTTTGGGGCAAGATTTGTTTTAAGATCGGCAGCGGTAAATGGTTTATACCCTGCTGGTAATTCTGTCAGTTGCGGCAACATCGTGCCAATTCTTGACAAAGCGCCATAACCAGCTTGTCGATATGGTTCTTGTTGGGCATTAAGAATGTCAAACATTGCCCGTTGCTGGGCGGCGGCATCAGCCGTTGCGCGTGATTGCAAATCAGCGGCTTGTGATGCCGCACCAGCTTGCCGACTACTGCCATAAGCGCCAAGCAATGCACCGCCCAAAATGGCAGTACCAGTTGGCCCAATTGCTGAAACAATCCAAGTCATGTCAATCCCCTATTTTCATCAACAGTTATTTTTAGCTTGTTCCTAGCATCAAACAACGCTGATGGGTCTGGCTCAATCAATTCGGCTTCAATCTCGTCAAGATCGGTTTTATCAGTTCTGTGAATCGTAATGCCGATGGCATCAGTCACAGCCAGAGTCACCCGCTTTGTCCCAGGCTTGGATTCGATCACATCCCCCGCCTGGAGGCGCTTCATGCCGCTTTCTGTCCATGCGATTATCTCGCCTTTGGCACATAAAAAGAAGTGGGGTTCTTTATGAACTTTGCCCACAATCAGCGTACCAGCAGGGCGAAACAGTTTTCGCATATACATCCCAGGGCTAAACTGATGTTCTGTCACCAATTCGGCTTGTGGCATGGTCACCATCTGGGCCTGGAGGCTTTCTATTTGTTCCCGTGAAACATGGCTAGGCAAGTCAAGGTCGTTCAAAACGTACCACCTTTGACCCCATTCAAGGCCGTGAAATCTGTAAATTTACCCGCCGCAGGGGTTGTGAGGCCAATGGTGGAACTGTTGATGATGCTGTTGGTGATGGTCACATTGGTGATCGACCCACCCGTGATGTTGGTGTTTGCCACATTCAGCGTGATGATGCTGGGATTCATCAACCATTGCAACCAAGGAACGCTGGGCCGTCCCGTGGTTTCATCAAGGAATGCTGAATAAGGAATATTGATGTTGCTGTTTGGTACTGCCGTAGCCATCAGTTATCCCCAGCAGACATTTTCAGTTCAGCAGACACAATAACCACTTTCACAGGGTCACTAATCACCACTTCAAAAATCCTGTCGCGTGACCAGCCCAACCGCCGCCACAAAGCACGATTAACATAATTGCCCATTTTGCCAATGCTGACCCAATGTTCATTTGAAAAAGTAGAACCACCATCGTTTGACCATCTCAGCATAGCCTGGGGGTCTTGCCCTTGACCTGTATTCAAGCCAACCCCTGGTTGAAACTGAATCTGGAAAGAATCAAAATATTGCCGTTGTAAGTCTTGGGTCAGGTGAATGGCTCGGCGCAGTCTGCGGATTGTGTTGCCGTTGTCTGTGTATACAGCGTTATCCAAGCTGTAAATTTTGCCGTTTTCATAGTCGCCAACGATGTTTTTATTGGCAAAAAATGCCGCACAGTTTGACCGATGGCGCTTGTAAACCGCTAGATTGGAATCCCAAGCCAACCACTTGTGCCAGCTTTTGGTTGACAGGTCATAAACCCAAGTCAGTCCATATTCCCCAACGCTGGGGAAAGTGACCACATACATTTCATGGCCTTCAATCTGGTAGGTGTAAGCAATGGCATCAGAAACCACAGAATTTAGCAATGACTGCTCAACAGCGTGGGTGCTGATTCTGACCCAGGTGTAGCCTTCCATCTTTTCAATGGTTGCCGCACCCCTATTGTCTTTTGCCACACAAGCAAATGTTTCACCCAATCGGGCTAAAGAATACTTGGCAATAATCCCTGATTGGCTTGAAGTCCCAGGCACTCGTTGAAATGGAAAACTGGTAATCCCTGCGATTACGTTGCCCACATCTGTCCAGACCTCGGTGGTCACTTCCCCAATCAAATAAACCTGTCGCTGGTTGACTATCAGCGTCACCAGCAAGTCAGATGACCCGTCAGCCGTGCCATACAGGGCTTGGGTGGATAGACTAGACCCCAGGTCAGTACACGCCCAGTTCTGCGTTCCTGGCTCGTTATAAATGTTGTAGTTATCAATTACATCAACCACAGATGCACCCTGCCAAGGGCCATCAGTTGGCGGCAAAGTGGTAAATGTGTTGGTCGCCACAACCCAGGTATAACGATTAGGGCCATCCACAATGTAAGCGGTCAAGCCATTTGCCGTGTCAATGTTGTCTGATATGGACACTTGCCCCGTGCTGGTGGTCAGCGTTCCGATTTGTGTGGCAACAAATGAAGTGTTAACTTGATAAACCTGATTTCCAGATACCGCAATCAGGATGGTTTCGCCTGACATAGTGTGCAAACCCCGCACTTCTGCCACAAGAAGTTGTACTTCCTCAGTCAGTCCAGGCGTGGGGTATAGCGCCACAATGCCCCTGTCCCCAGGCTGCTTAGATGTGTCAATCTCAGCAAAGAAATTGATGCACTCTTGGTCACCTTGGTAGATAGATGGCGCAACGTAGGATGTGCCGACAAAACCAAAATCCATGATTAGGTTTTCCTTCTGATCAAAGATTTAACGGTTGATTTGTTGGCATTCATTTTTTCGGCAATCAAACTCATGGTCATGCCATTGTTACGCAAAGACATGATTTCATCAATCTGTGTATTGGTAAAAACAGACCGATGGTGATCTTCACCCGTCTTGTGCTTAACCCTGCCTTTTTCGTGCATATCAAGATTGTTTTCACGCAAGTTCGCCACACGCAAATGCGCTGGATTGCAACAAACACGGTTGTCGCAAAGGTGCATCAAAAACCCTCGGGCTTTTTTGTTGGTGGGCGCTCTTAATTCAATCATGCCTGGGTTTGCCAAGTTAAAGATAACCCGATGGGCGTAATAGCCTTTGTCATCAATCCAAGTGCGACCGTAGCCGCTTTTGGTAATACTGCCAATCCAAGGCCAACATTCATCAGGGTTTTTAACATCAACTTTTTTCCATAAGACTTCTGGTGTGTTTTGTGGTCGTCCTGCTTTCATGGTGCTTCCTTTGTAAAACCACCATTCTAGCCTTGTTATAAATCAGCGGAAGCCCCCATCGGTAATAAAGCCAGCATCCTTGGCCCTGCCAACCATCAGACTGTCAGGGTATCGGGCAATCTGTGCTGGGCGCATATTCGTGCGTTTGACCGTGGCTTTGCCTTGCCCTGCATAGGCGTTGATCATGCCGATCTGTACCTGATTGATCTTGCCAAACATCGGCAGCAAACGTTCTGCCAAGCACCACCGCAAAGCCATGTTGTAGCCTTGGGGCAATTGGATGGTGTCGTTCAGCGTTGCAAATTCTCTGAAAATTGTTTGCGTGAACAAGTGCAATTCACCTTGGGACGGGTTGGGGTACACATAAATTGTCCCCAGCAACTCGGAGGGCTGGTAATAGATCGCTTTTGCCCAAGGGCCGTTCAATTGCTTGATGCCAATAGATTCGTATTCTTCAAGGCTCAGAATTGACAGGGGATAGTCAAGATAACCCCCTGCAATGTTTGTCCCGCCCTGCTGGGTGGCAACCCGCACAAAGCCAGATTCAATTGACAATGGGCGCTCATAGTAGGCCGTGATTGGAAAAGGAATGATCGTGCCCGTCATGGCAACGCTGCCAACAGTTTGGGAAACTGAAACGGTATATGTCCCAACCCCGCCAAGACCACTTACAAACGCTGTAATCGTAGTGCCACCTGTAACACCACTTCCAGCAATGACAGAACCAACGCCTAAATAACCAGCAGAAATGGCGCTAACAGTTAAGGTTGTACCGCTGATAGACCCCGTGAAAGCTGGCGTGGGCGTTGTATTACTGCTGGATAAGGTATATGTCCCGCCCTCGTTCACGTTGCCCCCAGCGCCCGTTGTAAAGCCCACAATCCTTGTTCCCGCTGTGATGCTTGTGCCTGATAGGGTCTGACCGATGTTGATGCCCCCAGCGGTCACCGCATTGGCTGGGACGGTCAAGGTTGTGCCAACAATCGACCCTGTAAATGTCGCCCCCATCTGACCGCTTGGGCCAATGGTGTACTGAACTTGGTTTTGCGTGGTCTGAAAAATGATCTCTGACCGATAGAAAACCATCATGTTTTCATTCGACCATTGGGCAATCATGTCGTTAAGCATATCTAGGCCATCTTGCGCCTCGTCTGCCGTTGGAACTTCACCAGCGGCGACAGCGCCAATGTCCTTCATGGCTCGGGTGATGATGTCAATCGGCTGGGTCATATATCACCTTTACAGTTTTATCCAAGAATAATCGAATACCACCGCCCCGCCAGCACTATTGGTAACTTGAACAGAAAGGGTTGATGCCGACAAAGTTGCGCCAACTGCAACAATACTGCTGACCGCTAAACTTCCAGTTCCAACTCGTACATAGGCCATAGCCCTGACCCCACCATTTGCAGCAGAAGTCTGACCGCAAAAGAACAAATAGTTTCCATTTACTTGCGATGGAAATGTATACAGCGTTGCAGTTGCAAGGTCAGCAACTGAAGCAGAACCGCCTTGATACTGTTCCAAGAATATATTGTTGGTGGTTGCGCCGCCCTCGTTTATGTAGTTTCCACTTGCCATAAAACTAAAAACGCAACCAGTAACATTTGTCGAGTTTATGCCGCCGCCAGTTGCAAGGCTTACGCCATATCGTGTTGTATTGACTGAGTTATATTCACCGTCAAAATTCACGCCAGAAATTAGGGTTGCGGTTGATGCCTCAAGCCTAATTCCGTCATAAGTATTAGCCAAGGTATAACCCGAACCACGAATGTTTGTTCCAACAACAGAACAACGGGTTCCTAAGATTTTTACACCATGCCCGCCCATGTTAAAAATTTCACCACCAATAATGCGTGTGTCGGCAACTGCTGCCCCAAAAAAATAGCCATCACCAAGGCCACTTGCCCAACAATTGTTGAACTCCATAAGGAATCCATCAGTCATTTTGACAGCGCCAGCGCCATTTTGATCACAAATGCTTTGAGTAAAAAATCCTGCATTGGGTATTGATGAACCAGCACCCTTTTCCATGTAAATGCCAAAACCTGTGGCTAATTGAAAAGCTACTTTGGTGAAGTAAAATCCAGATACCCCTCCTTCAATATAAAGATTGTGTCCTGTACCGCCAGCACCATTACCAGCAAAATATGAATCTATCACAACGATGTCAATACAATTGCCACCAAGAGCAGCCAAATACATACCGTGGGTTAAATTATCAACCAAATAGCATTGGGTAAAAGCCGTTTGATTGCTATTTAAACATTGAACGCCATATTTAAAGTTTGTTACTTTGATAGCAGAATATGCGCTATTAATACAACCATTTTTTATCAACAACCCGCTTTTAGTATTTGTGCCGTTTGCTATTAAATACAAGTTTTCAATTTGAACGTCATTTTTGTTGTCAACGACAATGCCATTTGCCGTTACGGTGTTTTGCAAAATTGCTGTGTTTCCACGGGCATCACCGAACAAACGTTGCCCAGCGGCAAAAACAGTCAACTCAGCATTAATTGCGTATGAACCTTGTGGAAAATATACATTTTTGCCTGTATTAATAGCGGCTTGAATTGCCGCTGTAGTAGCTGATTGATTGGTGTTGTCGTTAAACGCACCATAATCCAGCACATTCACAGATGCGCCAGTAATCATTGAATAAGATACTTTGGTCAATGCCATGATTAGCCTTTCGGATATTTGGCTTTGACCGCCAAACAATCATCAATGTATTTTTGCACTTGGGCTTGATCGCCTTTGACAATTCCATCTAAGTAATCTGTCATTGGGGGATAGGCTTCTCGGCGTAATTCTTTATACGATGGCATTAAAACAGGAAAATCATTTTGAACGGTCATTCGCACCAGTTCTTCAATTTCAGAAACATCATTTACGCCAACAACAAACTCACGTTTTTCGGGTGATTCCAAAAGCACTTTATAGGTGCTGTTGTCTATCTTTTCTGTTTTATAAATAATGCTCATAAAATTCCCAAAGGCTTAAAGTCTGGATTGTTAACAACTTGACCATTTTGCAATATGCTTCTTCCATTACACAGCAAAGAATATTGTTCATCAGTCAATTCAATTGCACCATCCGCAAGTTCATAGCTGTCCTCACGAATTTCAAGCAATCCATTTTGATTTATAAGTGCATATTTCATTATCGGATTCTCCTTGCCCGAATAGTGCCATAAGCAGTTAAGGCTGTACCACTGCCGCCCGTTGCGGAATTAAGATAAATTGTTGTGGTTGACGCAATGCTTACTCTTTGAATAGGAATAGGTATTTGTGGGCCTGTACTAGCAATTTGATTAAATACATTAGATGTTTCACCCGTAATTGATGTGTTGCTTGTGCTAATGCCTTGTATCAAATAAGTAACCACAGAACCAGCGGCGATGTTATAGCCAACCCATCCACCCACATCCCAATCACCAGCAGTCAATGAAATGCTAGTTACTGGTACTCCTGACCCGCCATAATTTATGGTAACTGCACTTCCTGTTACAACGGTTGAAGAAACATATTCGCCAACTGAACCAGCATTGGCGTTATTGTTTGTGGTTGTTCCAATTATGCCGCCAGTTTGCGATGGTTTAATTGACCCAGTAGTAACAAAATCAGTCCCATCAAAAGTTAATGCTGACCCAGTTGCTAACGCACTTGTACTAGAGGCATAGACAATTCCATTGGCGGTAAAACTGGTTAAATTTGTACCCCCATTCGCAACGGGTAACGTGCCGCTTACATGGGTTGTTAGGCCAATCTTTCCCCAGCTTGGCGCAGTTGATACACCACCCGAAATAAGGGCATTACCCGTGGCTACATCAGGCAATTTTGCAAGGGTTGTGGTGGTATCTGCATAAATCAAATCACCCACCGCATACGATGTTTGTCCCGTGCCGCCAGCCGTAGCTGGGACAACTTTCCACCCAATAACTTGCACCGCCGCTGCATTGTCTTTGTAGAACAGTTTGCCATCGGTGATGTTGATTGCCAACTCGCCATTGGCAAGATTTGCCGCCAACGGCACATTGGTTGCTGTACTTGATGAATACAGTTGAATGGGGGTAAAACCTGTTTGTGCCATTGCTTACTTAATTAAAAGAAACTTCAATTAAAGATGTGTAAGGGGGCGCTGTTGAAAACACCAGATTTGCACCAGACAAAGAATAAGTGTTTTTTTGCTGATACACGCCATTGATATAAACATTGGTTGTGTTTTCGTTTGTTGGGGTTGTTCCTAGTCCAAACGTTGTTTGTGAACCTGTGCCAGTTGAGTTATAAATTATTGGCGTGACAACTTCCGAACCACCAGCGGCCCCAATTCCCCAAACATTGTCGTAAGTCCCAAGAAGAATATCAGTACTTGTATTTAAAACAAATTTGTATGCTGATGTGCTTAAAAGGAATACTTCACCCCCTGGCACTCTGCCAGCAGAATCCAAAATGATTGGGTTAGCGTGGGCAATGTTTCCCGCCGATGTGGTATAGCTTGCTTTTGGGGTGGTTGTCCCTGCCGCATAGGTGTAGAGTTTTCCACCCGATAACACCGTGCCATCGTTATTGAAAAACTGCCACCCTGCCCCGCCAATTGGTGATAAATAAACTGCCATATTGATTCCTCAAATGCTCGGTGTAAAGACCTGGGGCAACCAGGGGGCGACAACGACCCGTTGGGTTGCCGCAGCTTGTTCATCTAATCGGGCCTCAACCTGTGCGCCAATGTCAGCGGTCACCCAGCCAATCACAATATCTTCGGTCACATCAGCAAATGGAACGGTCAGCTTTGGCTCGGCAAACTTCCACCAGCCCTCGGTTTCCACCCCGTTTTTAGCGCAGAAATACCGTGCGCCTGTGATCAGGTCGCCATCGGCTTGGATTTCCAAGATTTTCCACATCAGAATGTACCCCCTGTGACCCCGCCCGTGGCGGTCAAAACGCCCGTGGATGGATTAAATTTGAGTTTAGTGGATGATACCTTGATTGGCAAATTTCCTGTGGTTGTAGTCACCCAGGATAGATACATATCTGCCGCTGTGGTGGTGTCATCAGTAATTGCCACATTCGTTGCGTTTGTTGCGGTTCCTGCTGTGGTTGCCGACCCTGCCGAACCATCAATGTTTACGCCTGTCAGGGATTGGCTGGCGCTTGATCGATTAAGTGCAATTGCGGTTGTTCCAATGAAAAGGCTTGAATTGCCCAATACACCGCTTGGAATCGTGCCCGATAACTGACCCGCTGGGAGGCTTGTCAGGCTTGCCCCCGACCCGCTGAACCCTGTGGCGGTCAGCAGTCCCGTACTGGGGTTGAAGTTGTACTTTGTGGAACTGACCAGCGTGGTCGCCAAATTGCCCGTGGTCTGGTCTGCAAACAGCGGATATCGCACCGCATTGGTGGTGGTGTCATCTGTGACCGTGGCGTAAGCGGTGGGGGTTGTCCAAGTGGGGGCGCTTGCGCCATTAGACGTTAAAACTTGACCCGCTGAACCCGTTGCACCCGACACAGCCAAAGTGCTGCTGAAATCAATTGTTGTAAATTTGCCCGTTGATGCGGTAGTCGCACCAATCGACATATTGTTAATCGTGCCAAGGCTTGTTGGGGCAATCTCAATTGCACCCGTGCCTGCGGGCTTGATATGCACATGGCCTGTCCCTGTGGGACTAATATCAATCTGTGCGTTTGCACCATTGATATTGGTGGAAACATTTAATGCAAGGTTGTCACCGCCACCAGCGCCCCAAGACAGTTGACTTGTACCGCCAGCATTACGCAAAGCACCGCCAGCACTGTTTGCCGCATCAAAAAATGGCCCGACAAACTTTGTTGTTGCCGTGATCGTTGTGCCTCTGACTGTGTTGGCAGTAGTCCCACCAATTGCGGGGGGCGCTGACAAATCCAATGTGCCGCCCAACGTCAAATTGCCTGTGGTGGTCACAGTTCCTGACAAACTAATGCCAGACACCGTGCCTGTGCCGCTGACCGATGTGACCGTGCCCGTGGTAGGCGTTGCCCAAGATGGCAAACCCGCAGCCAATGTCAGAACCTGACCGTTAGACCCTGCCGCCAAGAATGTGGTGGTATCTGCCGCTGTTTGGTAAGGCACAGACCCCGCCGCCCCCGCCGCCAGATTTGTGGCCTTGGTTGCCGTTGTAGCCGTGCCAGCGTTGCCTGATACCGACCCCGTGATGGTGTTGGTGACCGTCAAATCGCCCAGCGTTCCCAAACCAGTTATGCCCGAATAACTGCCCGACAATTTAGCGCTGTCAATCGTGCCGCTGGTGATTTGTGAGGCAGCAATGGCAATACTTGTGCTTGCCGCCAAGGTAATTTGGCCTTGGGCATTGACCGTGAAAGTCGCCACCTGGGAGGCCGACCCGTATGCCGCCGCAGTCACCGCTGTGTTGGTGATGCTAAATGTGTTGCCCGTCAGGGTCAGTCCCGTACCCGCCAAGTAAGACCCAGCCCCAGAAAACTGCGACCAAGTGATTGGGGTTACATCAATTGTGCCGCCTTGGTTGGCTGTGCAAACCCAACCCGTATCCGCTAGGGTTGTGCCTGACTCAATGAACGTGAATGCCGATGGAACTTCTGCCCATGTATTCATGTCTGATGATCGTGCCCAAGTACCAGATGCCGCCACATAAATGCCATTGAACTGGCTCAGAGTCTGATTTTTGACCAGAATCCTATCCCCAGCGGTCAGCGTGGCAACCCAATCGCCCCCCGCCTGGACTGCCAAGCCTGACAGCGTGATATTTGCGGTGGTTGAGTAGACGCACGATGCTTTTACATCCAAACCCTGCGCCACCGAATCCACATAGCCCTTATTGGCAATGTCTGTGTCGCCTGTTGGGGTCGTGGTAATCGTGCCCGTTACCGTGCTGATGTTGGTAAAAGAGGCGTTTTCTGGGCCATAAAAAGGCGTTCCAGCAGGGCCAACAAAGTACTGAAGGGCAAAGGTTGGCTCGGGCGCAAAAACGCCCTGCACAGGAACAAAATTAGTGGTCTGGGTGACCGCTGTGGTCATGGCTTACTCGAAATAAACCGTGATGCTTGCAGTCCCAGAAATCAC
>Ga0181344_1000497_pt1 | contig 15698 bp, 22 predicted proteins | sample Su13VDMLBDD_FD_130098 | JGI IMG/M metagenome (GOLD analysis project Ga0181344, IMG submission 130098) | Freshwater viral communities from Lake Michigan, USA - Su13.VD.MLB.D.D | ecosystem: Environmental > Aquatic > Freshwater > Lake | place: USA: Michigan | collected 2013-07-15
AGGCTGTTTGATTCTTCACATAGATACAAAGACAATGGACTCTGGGCTACTTCTACAGCAAGTGGTGGTGCAGCAGTTTTTAGCGCAAATGAGGGATTAGTAAACCTAAATGTAAATACAACTAGTGGATCTCAAGTTCTTAGAGAAACATTTAAAGTAATGTCATATCAACCAGGTAAGTCCTTACTTGTAATGAACACATTTGTAATGGCTCCTGCTCAGACTAACTTAAGACAAAGAGTAGGATACTTTGGTACTGATAATGGAATTTATATACAACTTGATGATAATACTTTAAGTTTTGTTGAAAGAAGTTTAGTTACAGGTGTTGTTACAGAATCAGTAGTTAATCAAGCTTCTTGGAATGCTGATCCATTAGATGGTAATGGTCCATCAGGAATAACTTTAGATATTACTAAGGCTCAGATTTTATTCATGGATATTGAGTGGCTAGGAGAAGGAACTGTAAGAGTAGGTTTTATTATAGATGGTAACTTCATTGTATGCCATAGATTTAATCATGCTAATTTTATTACATCTACTTATATTACTACAGCTTCATTACCACTTAGATATGAGATAACTAATACAGGAGTAACAGCTAAACCAAGTACTTTAAAACAAGTTTGTTCTAGTGCAATATCTGAAGGTGGTTATGAACTTAGAGGAGCACAACAAGCAGTTGGCACATCTATTACTGCTCCTAAAACATTTGCTGTAGCAGGAACGTATTATCCAATGCTAGGAATTAGACTTAAAACTACTGCATTAGATGCTATAGTTATAACTACAGCAATATCTTTATTAGGATTAGGTAACGGTAAAAACTATGCATGGAGGGTTGTCCAATCTGCTGTAACAACAGGAGGATCTTGGGTTTCAGCAGGTGCTGATTCATCTGTAGAATATAACCTTACAGGAACATCTGCTACAGGTGGTAGAGTATTAGCTCAAGGATATGTTAATTCCTCTAATCAAGGTTCTCCAAGTATCAATATATTAAAAGAGGCAATATTTGCTAGTCAATTAGAAAGAAATACTTTTACAAGTACACCTCTTGAATTGGTTATTGAAATGGCTATTGATGCTACAGGAGGAACATTAGGAGCATATGCTTCAGTAGACTGGGAAGAAATAAGCAGATAATTAAAATATATTAATAATGGCAACAGGGATAGACATAAGTAAACAGATTGCAATATTAGATGAGGGCATACAAATAACTCCTAATGTAAATAAAATTAATTTTACAGGTACAGGAATTACAGCTACAGCATCAGGCAATGATGTTACTGTAAATGTAAGCGGTGGAGGTGGTAACAGATTAGCTACCCACATATTATCAAAACCACGTTCTTTATTTTATTACTCAACTGCATTAACGACTGGAAATTTAACTGTAGGAGCAACTACTCAAAATGTTATTATTCCTACAGCATTCACACCAGCATACGATTTATCTATAAATACTTTTATTATAGACGTAACAACTTTATCTATTGGTGGATTGGCAAAAGTTGCAATTTATAGTGATTTGGATGGTGTTCCACATACTAAACTATTAGAAAGCGTTGATGTTTCAACAGACACGACAGGAACTAAAACAATTACTGGTTTTACGTTTACTTTTACCGCTGGAGTAACCTATTGGATAGCAGTATTAACAAACACCGCAACTGCTCAATTTAGATGTATAAATTCAAATGTTCAAAATTTAGCACCAGTAATAGCTACATCTGCATCAACACAGGTTTACACATCTTGGTTTATTAATACTATTTATGCAAGTTTACCATCTACATTGACTACTCCAACAACAAGTAATTTAAATCATTCATCTGTTCCATACATAAGATTTAGAGCAGTTTAAAAAATACAAATTATGCCACAAGTAAGAAACGAAATATATGATGATAACGGACTTGTAAGAGTTGAATTTATTGAAGTTGAAGAACTAACAACTGAAGAACTTATTGCTCAAAAAGAGGCTGAGTTACTTGCAATGTATGAAGAGTTAAAAGCACTAAAAGGAGAGTAATAAATGAAAATTGTAAAACAGGGAGTATTAGCAGCAGGTACAAATAATGAAAGTGTATTTGGTTCAATGGACTGGGAAGAAGTAAGCAGATAAAAAATTAAACAATGAGTACAAGAATAGATATAAAGCCAGAATCTGATCCACCTGTAGGAGCTACTCTAATGAAGACAGGTCAGACTACATCTTACCGTACAGGCGATGATGGTGATATAGAAGCTGGTAGAGCTACATCATTTACTGTACTAAGTGAGAATAATCCTTTTGGAAATACCAATAGATTTACAGATGAGTTAGGCGGGCAAACATACACTAATAATATAGTAATTGATTGGTCTACATTTAATGGCACAAATGTACTTGGACTTTCACGAGCAGTTATAGCAACAGGTAAATCTTGGAATACATCTATTGATGAATGTTTGGCATTTTCAGTAGGCACTTTCACAAGCGGTTGGAGATTGCCAAATATCAAAGAAGTTTTCAATTTTTTGAATTACGCAAATGACCAAAATAATTTATTGAACTATTCACCGATAAATATAACATCATTAGGACGTGTTTATTGGTCATCAAATACTGCATTAAATTCAACAACTCAAGCATATGTATTAAATAATATTGGAGGTATAGGTGTAGCTGTTAAAACAACAACGGTAGCGTTTACTTATTTTCCAATCAGAACATTCACAGTAACAGGAACAACTTTAACATAAAAAAAATATGGCAACTTATAAATTTGAACAGTTTAACGTAGAGATAATCAACCCAACAGTAAAGGTTGTAAACGTAGCAGATGCAATTAATGAGAAAACGTGTAGTGTTGATGTAGTGTTGAGTACTGACACTGCAACATTTGGAGTTAACTTGCAAGGATTCACGTACACGGACACTTGGACAGATGAGGAGATTATCCTTTGGGTTAATGACGTAGAGTTGCCTAAGTATGAAATATAATCCTAAGTAAATGCAATATACTAAGCAAGGTACATTAGTTATAGGAGATAATATAATAATAAGAACTCCTAATAATAAAACGTATTATAGTAAACTTATAATGCTTAATAACCTTGCTGCGTATATAATTGAGATAAAGAAGTATGATGCTATACAGAATGTTACTATACTTCTTGCTAAATTAAACTTATCTGCCGGAGATACTGTATTAGACACAACCGCTTATCAATTAAATAAAGAAGATAGACTAATAGTAAACAGTTCTGTAGCAGGAACAACATACATGTTAAACTTCTCTGAGTAATGATATCTTTAACAGATAAAGATGGTAATAGCTATGGTGATTCTTCCATAGTAGTTATTGGTGCTAACGGTAAAGTAAAACCAGTTTCTACAGGAGGTGGTTCACCAACAGGTCCTGCTGGTGGAGATCTTTCAGGAACATATCCTAATCCATCGGTAGTATGGAATAATGGTATTCCTACATATAACTCTTTATACTTTCCTATTCCTACTGGTACAACAGTACAATATATTAGAGGAGATGGTTCTTTAGCTACATTTCCTGCTATTCCTGCTCAATACAATCCAACTGCTGGAACAGGAATAAGCATAACAGGAGCTTATCCTAATCAGACAATAGCTAATACTCTAACACTAACAACAACTGGAACAAGTGGTGCGGCTACATTAGTAGGCTCTACTTTGAATATTCCGCAGTATAGTGGAGGTGGAGGAAGTTCTAATTTTTCAATAATTTCATTAAGTGCTACAGATAGTACAGCAGTAACAGGAACAACTGCAAATGCTATAGTGAGTGCTATATTGATTCCTGCTAATACATTTTCAAGCACAGGCATAATAGATATTGCAGCAAGATATTTTAAAACAGGTACATTGGGTAGTCAAACTGTTAGAATGTATGTTAACACATCTGCAAGTTTAACAGGTGCAACTTTAGTGGCTAATTTTTATAGTGGTTCAAATAGACAAGTTGGTGCTTGGAGAACTGCAAATATAGCATCAAACACAATAAATTTCCTATCTATAAGCGGTACTTTTTCTTCTGATTTAGCAAGTATTAATGCTGTAGGTACATCAGCTACATTTAACACATCAGTAGACAATTATATAATTTTTTCTGTTCAATTAACAAGTACCTCTGATAGTTGTGTATTACAATTTCATAAAATTTTAAGATATGTTTAATATAACAACGATTCAAGATGGATTTTTATTAAATGATTCAATCTATTTATTTGAAGGTGAAATAGAAGTAATTAGTGAAGCTCAATGCCATGTGCCAAGTAATCAAGGAGTAATTTTACTTGACTTATCATGCACAATTAATGGAATTGAATTTACCGACATTGAGCTATTCATTAAAGCATTAAAAGGATAGCAACACAAAATAAGAAATTAAAAAGATATTAAACCAAGTCAATAGATGGGTGGTATTGGTTTGACAAAAGGCTGATAAGTAAATAGCTAATAATATAATTTTTTTTTGTATATTAAGTATATATACTTATAAAATGGAAAAAGAAGCTACGACAGGATTTATAGGTTTTTCTAGTCCGCAAGATTTTTTAAATTCTCTTGTTGGAACTAAAACCTGGTTAATCAACGGAGTGGCTGCAATGTGTGCTGGGATGACTTCTTTTATAACTAACTACATATGGGATGATCCAATGGCTGTATATACACTATGGTCATTGATGTTTGCAGATTGGATTACTGGAATTATAAAAGGTGTAATAAATAAAAGATTTGTTAGTTTCAAAATCTGGAGAATGCCCTTATACTTTGTAGCAACTTCTTATATTTTGCACATATCATGGGGAATGGCAAAAGGTAATATAATCTATACTCCTTTACCCGGACTAGTAGTTGGTGGGTTTTATTCAGTTTATTTCATATCTTTACTTGAAAATCTAGGTGAAATAAATATGCTTCCTAAATCTTTAGTAAGAGTATTAAAGTCTAGATTTGGACTTAAAAAATTATTTGATAAAGATGAATCCAACCCATCTTAAGACAGGAGATGTATTACACTGCACTGGCAAAAAATGGCTAAGTAAAGTAATAAGAAGGTTAACTAAATCTAGGTTTTCCCATACTGCTTTATTTCTAGAAATCTGGGGTCAGCCTTACATTATAGATGCACAGAAAGATGGTGTTAATGTAAGACCTTGGAATGAATGGCAATCAATATACAATTATGATTTTGTAGTTAATAGAGCTCCAGAAGGAACTATTGATGAACACGCATTATCTAAAAGAGCAATGACCAAAGTAGGTCATACAGCTTATGATATAGAAGGTCTAATATTTAGACAACCATGGGAGTTGTTAACAGGTAAGTGGAATCCCAAAAAAAATGAAGGAGACAAGATGTACTGTTCTGAGTATGTTGCCTGGGTATATGGAGTAGAGAAATCCTACAGAATGTCCCCAGAAGATATGTACCAATGGTGCAAGTCAAATAACTTTATAGAAGTAAGTATATAAATTAAAAACCAATAATTATGGCAAAGAAAGCAGTAAAAAATGTAGAAGTAACAGTTGAGACAGATAAGTCAAAAGTTACTGTAAAAAAGAAAGATGGGAATGTTAAAGTAGATGTAGACACTCCAAATGTAGATGTTACATATACTAAAGAAGAAGATAAAAAAGAGTTTGTACTAGATAGTAGAAAACTTGATATCTCTGTAAAGAAAGAAGGTGAGGTAACTACAACAGAAGTAGAAGCACAATCCGGATTCTTAAAACAAATAGGTAAGATTCTTTCTAGAATTTTTGTAAGAAAGTTTAATAAGTAAGTCATGGCAGAATTAGATCTATCTAAGATAAAACAATATCCTCTTTCAGAAAAACAGTATGTAAAAGAGGAGACTAAGAAAGTACAGATAGTATTGCATCATACAGCTGGAAACTCATCTGGTTTAAATACCATGATTAACTGGAATAATGATGATAGAGGTAGAATTGCTACTTGTGTTACTATATCTGGTAAAGGAGCATCTAACTCTTATGATGGAGAAATAGTACAAGGGTTCTCATCTAAATACTGGGCTTACCATCTAGGACTTAAACAAGAAGTATTTGCAGCTTATGGTGTAGCATATCAAAGTCTTGATAAGCTTGCTATAGGTATAGAAATATGTAACTGGGGACCTTTAGAGAAGGTAGGAGGAAGTTACTTTAACTATGTAAACCGTGAGGTACCTGCATCTGAAGTTTGTACTTTAGAACAGCCCTATAAAGGATATAAGTATTACCATGCATATACAGATGCACAAATAGAAGCTGTAAGACAACTGCTTGTATATTGGAAGAAAATATACGGTATTGACATATCTTATAAAGAACTAGAAATGTGGTCTGTATCAAAAGCAGCATTAAGTGGTACACCAGGAGTATACACTCATAACTCTTATAGAAGAGACAAAACAGATATATCTCCTCAACCTAAGATGATTGCTATGCTCAAAACATTAAAATAATGAAACTAAGAAACAACTGGAAAGTCCAAAATAAACAATGGGACAAGTTTCAAATAAGATTAAGACTTGGGAAAATAGATGTCTTCACTATTGAAGTAGATATTTCTCGCGAGTTTTATTTAATTACACTATTCAATTTTAGTATTAAAAACAGATAAGATGAAAAATTTTAAAGGATTACACAAATGTGCTGAAGGAGCAATTATTAACACAGAAGATTTTATGAAGTCTAGCATGGCCCCTGGATCTATGATGGGAGGACCTGGTGATAGAATAAGATTAAACAGAAATCCAGGTAAGCACGGAAATAGAGTAAAGCAAAGTAGAACAGCTAGACAAAATACTCCATGCCGTGGAAGTAGATGCTACAAGCCTAATACTCACTAAGATTACTTAAAGTAATACTTTAACCCAGGTAAACTAACTACCTGGGTTTTTTGTTTTTAAATTACTAAAGTTTAAACTTTTATTGTATATTTGTCTAAATCAACATATAGAGATTATGGACAATTCAATTGAAGAAAGAGAGTTAACTCCAGAAGAGTTACTACAAAGAAAAGAAGAGATGTATACCTTTTATACAGAATCTTTAAAGTATTTACAAGCTCAATTAGATTATGAAGAGACTCTTGCTAAAATAGATGAAGCAAGATTTAAAAGACTCACAATCCAAATGCAACATGCTATGATGATGAATCCACCAGAAGATATGGATCAAAATCAAGATGAAGTAAAAGAAGCTTTTAAAGAAGAACTTACTAAAGAAAGAAAGCTTAAGAAAAACTAGTCATGGCTTTAGTAAACCAAGTACAGAAAAGGGTTAAAATGCCCAAATGGGATATTGTTAAATTTCAGATACTTACTCACTGTTACGTTAATCGTGTAACAGTGAGTAATGCTGATTTAAACTGTCTTACTTTACTTAGTTTTAATGCACCAATTGAATTGACTAGTTTTTGTTATGATGCTTCTTCAGAAGAAGATTGGATATTTAAAACTCCGCAAACAGTAAGAAATTGTATTAATAAAGCAGAAAAAAACAACCTTGTAATAAAGGATCCCAACAATAAGAAATTAATCATGCTAAACCCTAATCTAAAGATACAAACTGATGGTACTATTCTTTTAGATTATAAATTCTTAGGATATGATACCGAAGAAACCCAAACTAATAGTTAAACAAATCTCTGAGGAATTAGATGTAGCAGATGCTATGATTGATGATATAGTAAGTTTCTATTATAAGCAAGTAAGATTAAATCTCTCTAGTTTAGATAATCTCAAAATAAATGTTCCTGGTTTAGGTGACTTTATAATGAGAAAAGAACTGGTTAAAAAAATGATTAAAAAACAAGAGTCTTTTAAGAATGCTACAGATAGTAAGACTTTTTCTAAATATCATAATCTAAAGCAAAGTGAAAGAAAACTTGAAAAGCTTTATGCAGCACAGGTAAAGATTGAAGAGTTCTTAAAAACTAAAAAAGAATTTAAAGATGAAAGGATCACTAAAAGAAATTTGGAAGAATAGGAAACAAATCTTTGAAGGTATTAGTAATGCTATTATTAGAGATGAAGTAGTTGAAAATGTTTCTGCACTAAGATATGAAGTATGCAATGCTTGTGAGGCAAAAGGAGATGAGTGCGTAGTTCCTGGTACAGCACCATGTTGTAATGAATGTGGATGCTCCCTATCATTTAAAACAAGAGCACTTTCTGCAGATTGTCCACTTGGTAAATGGGATGCTTTAATTACAGAAGAAGAAGAAGATGAACTAGAAGAATTATGAGTATAGTATTTAATGCAGAAAATCATAGCTACTCTAGTACAGATGGAGAAGCTATTAATTGGATAAGTGTTACATCACTTGTTTCCAACTTTAAACAACCCTTTGATGCAGAAAAAACTGCAGCAAGAGTTAGTAAAAGTAAAAAGTCAAAATGGTTTGGTATTAAACCAGAAAAGATTCTAGAGCTTTGGGATGCTGAAGCAAACCGTGCTACTACACTAGGTACATTCTATCATAATCAAAGAGAAGCTGACTTATGTTCCCTAGCTTCTATTGAAAGAGAAGGTGTACCTATTCCTGTTTATAAACCAATTGAAGAGTCTGGTATAAAGAAAGCACCTGAGCAAAAGATTACAGATGGTGTATATCCAGAACATATGGTGTATTTGAAATCAGCCGGTATCTGTGGACAGTCAGATTTAGTTGAAGTGGTTAATGGTAAAGTAAATATAATTGACTACAAGACTAATAAAGAAATTAGAATGGAGTCATTTAAAGACTGGGAGGGGCAGTCTCAGAAATTAAGTGCACCAGTAAGTCACTTGGATGATTGTAATTACTATCACTATTCTATACAGCTTAGTATTTATATGTATATTATATTGAAGCATAATCCTAAGCTGAAACCAGGGAATATATTTATACACCATATTATATTTGAAGAAGAAGATAAGGATGAATTTGGGTATCCTATAACAAAATATTCACCTGAAGGTGACCCTATTGTAAAAGAGGTTATACCTATTGAAATAACATATCTTAAGGATGAGGTAATTTCAATTGTTAACTGGTTATATGATAATAGAGATAAATTAAAAAAGAAATGATAGCAAGACTTTTTGATGTACAAAATGGTGCTATAGTACCAACTGAACATTGTTATACTTTAAAGACGCTTAAAAACATAATGGATAAGTATCCTGATGACTATCTTAAAATCTATCAGTATTTATTCTATATGACATGTCCTAATCCAGATTTAAATCCATTTTTCAATACACCTGAGATTGATAAAGAAGAGTTAGTTATTCAAGAAATTGATGCTGAGTTTTCACCAGAAGATGAAGCTATAAGAAGAGCATTAGATTTTTGTGAGGATATGTATGCTACTCCTACATCTAGAGCATATAAAGGTATGTCTGCAATGCTTGATAGACTTGCAAGATACATGGAGACTACACAGATTACTGCAGGACGGGATGGAAATATAAACTCACTTGTAGCAGCAGCTAAAAACTTTGATCAAATTAGAGCCTCATTCAAAGGTGTATACAAAGATTTACAGGAAGAACAATCTAGTAAAGTACGCGGAGGAATTGGTATGGCATATGATCAATAAGCATGGAGATATTTGAGAATATACCAACTTGGGACAACGGTGTCTGGACAGAAACTAACTTTAATAGTAGGGAAGAGTTTGCTACATTTTTACTTACTATATTCAAAGAACCCGGTCAGTACAAGTTTAATGAAGATACCTCAAAAGTATTTAATGAGCAATCACAGATATTTAGGAAAGAGAAAGTCTACTGCACTGCACCATTTAAATCAAAAGACTTTATTACATATTGGGATGACCAAAAACAAAAATGTAGAAAAGGTATAATTGTAAAGTCTAAAAATGAAATCTGGTATTTATCCAGAGATTATTATATGTGGTTAAACTTCTTACCAATCTTTGATAAGGAACAACAGAAGTTTGACTTTGCTAAAATAAGGGATGCCCAGTATCACATGGCCCTATATGAAACATTAGCAGAACTTAACTATAAGCATGCAGCAATACTTAAGAAAAGACAGATAGCATCTAGTTATTTTCATGCTGGAAAACTTATTAACCAACAGTGGTTTGAAGCAGGGGTAACTCTTAAAATGGGAGCCAGCCTTAAAGATTATATAAATGAAAAAGGAACTTGGAAGTTTCTTAATGAATATGCTTCATTCTTAAATGAGCATACTGCATGGTACCGTCCTATGTCTCCGGATAAGGTTATGATGTGGCAACAAAAGATTGAAGTAAGAAAAGGAGATAGAAAAACAGAAGTAGGTCTTAAAGGTACAATACAAGGTATGTCCTTTGAGAAAGATCCTACAAATGGTGTAGGGGGTCCAGTTAAATACTTCTTCCATGAGGAAGCAGGTATTGCACCTAAAATGGATACAACATTTGGATATATTAAACCAGCACTTAAATCTGGTTTAATTACTACAGGAATGTTTATAGCTGCAGGATCTGTGGGTGACTTAGATCAATGTGAACCATTAAAAGAAATGATTCTAAATCCTGAAGCTAATGAAGTATATGCTGTAGATACCAACTTAATAGATAAGCAAGGTACTATAGGTGTATCAGGATTGTTTATTCCTGAACAATGGTCTATGCCTCCGTATATAGATGAACATGGTAATTCTCTTGTAGAGGAGGCTTTAGAAGCATTAAATAATTATTTTGAGGAGTGCAAAAAGAAAATGAGTCCAGAAGCTTACCAGCTTGAAGTTTCTCAGCACCCTAGAAATATAGAAGAAGCATTTGCTCATAGAAAAGTATCTGTATTCCCTCAGCATTTAGTTGCAGCACAATTAAGAAGAATAGAAGATAAAGAATATTCTTATGAGTTTGTAGAACTCTCAAGAAATGAGAATGGTTTACCAATAGCAAAAGAAACAAATAAACTTCCTATATCTGAATTTCCTATATCTAAAAAGACTGAGGATAAAACAGGTACTCTAGTAGTATGGGAAAGACCAGTGAAGGATCCTACATTTGGGATGTACTATGCTTCTATTGACCCCGTGTCTGAGGGAAAAACAACTACCTCAGAATCACTATGTTCAATATATGTAATGAAAGCTCCTATAGAGGTAACTAAACACACTAATGGAGAGATAGAAAGTTATATTGAACAAGACAAGATAGTAGCAGCATGGTGTGGTAGATTTGATGATATCAAAAAGACTCATGAGAAACTAGAGTTAATAATAGAATGGTATAATGCCTGGACTGTAATAGAGAATAACATCTCACTATTTATCCAGTATATGATATCTAGGAAAAAACAAAAGTATCTGGTACCTAAGAATCAAATTCTTTTCTTGAAAGATCTTGGTGCAAATGCTAACGTGTTCCAGGAGTATGGATGGAAGAATACCGGTGTATTATTCAAGTCACATTTATTAAGTTATGTTATTGAATACACTAGAGAAGAATTAGATACTGTAACTAAGGAGGATGGAGCAATTGTAAAAACAATTTATGGAATAGAAAGAATTCCAGATCCAATGTTACTTAAAGAAATGCAAGCTTATCAGGAAGGACTCAATGTTGACCGTTTAGTAGCCTTTTCTGCACTTGTTGCTTTTATGAAAATTCAGCAATCAAATAGAGGATTTGCCAAAAGAGTTATTATGGATGAAGCCTCTAAAAACTTGCAAAAGTCAGAAAATTTGTATAAATTAAATAATAGTCCGTTTCGCCACATGGGAAGGGGTACAACTAGAATGGGTCAAAACTTTAAGAGGTCTCCATTTAAAAACTTTAAATAAAAACTATGCAAGTATATAATGCGCTACAGTTAAAAAAGGGAGCTAAGGTTCAACATAACAGGATGGGTAGTATTACTCAACCTTTACAGTTTTTGCCTAAAGATCAAAAAGATCAAGAATGGGCAGCCTGGAACTTAGATTGGTTGGAATGGAATGGGTTAAAACAAATCCGTAGAAATGCCCGCAGGTTGATGAAGAACTATAAACTTGCAAAAGGTATTATTGATAAGTCTGATTATATAATTGAAGAAGATAATGAATATAGAGATATTGTAGAGACACTAACAAAAGAAGACTATTCTGCATTAGAGTTAAAATTCTATCCTATTATCCCAAATGTAATTAATGTCTTAGTAGCAGAATTTGCTAAAAGATCTACTAAACTTACTTACCGTGCTGTAGATGAATTCTCATACAATGAGATGATGGAGCAAAAACGTCAAGCAGTAGAAGAAGTTTTGATGGGTGATGCTAAGATGAAAATTGTTTCTGCTCTTCTTGAACAAGGACTAGATCCTAATTCAGAAGAAGCACAACAGCAAATGAATCCAGAGAATTTTAAAACATTACCAGAGATAGAGTCATTCTTCAAAAAAGACTATAGATCACTTGTTGAACAATGGGCTACTCACCAACATAAAGTAGATGTAGAAAGATTTAAAATAGATGAGCTTGAAGAAAGAGCATTTAGAGATAGTCTTATTACAGATAGAGAGTTCTGGCACATGCGCATGATGGATGATGATTATGAAGTAGAACTTTGGAATCCTGTTCTATCCTTTTATCATAAGTCTCCGGATGCTAGATATATTTCTCAAGCTAACTGGGTTGGTAAAACAGATATGTTTACAGTAGCTGATGTTATTGATAGATATGGTTACTTGATGACTGAAGAACAACTTGAGGCATTAGAAGCTATTTATCCAATACGTTCTGCAGGTTATAACATAGGCGGTCAACAAAATGATGGATCATATTATGATGCTACTAAAACTCATGAATGGAATACTAACTTACCTTCACTAGCATACAGACAATATACTTCTATGGTATCAGGATCTGTATTAGAAGGAGGAGATGTTATATCTCAAATCTTAGCAGAAGGTGAGGATTACAATGTAGCCGGTACAGCATACCTATTAAGAGTAAGTACAGCATACTGGAAGTCTCAACGTAAAGTAGGGCACTTAACTAAAGTTGCTGATAACGGAGAAGTAATTACTGAAATAGTAACAGAAGACTACAAAGTAACTGACAAACCAGTTTATGATACTAGATTGTTCAAAAACAAAACAAAGGATAATCTATTATTTGGAGAACATATAGATTGGATTTGGATTAATGAAGTATGGGGTGGTGTAAAGATTGGACCAAACTTACCATCATTCTGGGGTATGAATAACCCTGGAGGATTTACTCCTATCTATATTGGAGTAGATAAAAACAAAATAGGTCCTCTAAGATTCCAGTTTAAAGGAGATAGTTCTATATACGGTTGTAAACTTCCTGTAGAAGGATCTGTATTCTCAGATAGAAATACAAAGTCAACAGCTCTGCTTGATTTAATGAAACCATTCCAGATTGCATACAATATTGTAAACAATCAGATAGCAGATATTCTAGTAGATGAGTTAGGCACAATTATTATGCTAGACCAAAATACCTTACCCCGACATTCTCTTGGAGAAGACTGGGGTAAGAATAATTTGGCTAAAGCATATGTAGCAATGAAGAATTTCCAAATGCTACCTTTAGACACATCTATTACAAATACTGAGAATCCATTAAACTTCCAGCATTTCCAGAAACTAGATCTTTCTCAAACAGAAAGATTAATGTCAAGGATACAGTTAGCTAATTACTTTAAGCAACAAGCTTATGAAGTAATTGGTGTGAATCCTCAAAGAATGGGTCAGCAGTTATCTCAACAAACAGCAACTGGAGTTGAGCAAGCTGTATCTGCATCATATGCACAAACAGAGATGTACTTTATACAACACTGTGATTACTTGATGCCAAGAGTGCACCAGATGCGTACAGATTTAGCACAATACTATCATTCAACAAAACCATCATTAAGACTGCAGTACTTAACTACAGCTGATGAAAAAGTCAACTTCCAAATTAATGGTACTGACTTGTTAATGAGAGATTTAAATATATTCTGTACAACAACTGCTAACCATAGAGCTGTTCTTGAACAACTTAAATCTATGGCTCTTAATAATAATACTACAGGAGCTTCTATATATGACTTAGGTAAAATTGTTCAATCTGAATCTATTTCTGAACTTAATAATGCTCTTAAGACATCTGAAGAAAAACAACAACAATTCAAACAACAAGAGTTACAACAGCAACAGCAAATGCAAGATCAAATGCTTCAAGCTAAATCTCAAGAACAAAAACTTAAACTTGATCATGAGACATTAGAAGCAGAGAAAAACAGACAGCGTGACTTACTTGTAGCTCAGATTAAATCAGCAGGCTTTGGTGCTATGCAAGATATTGATAAGAACCTTCAATCTGATTATGCAGATCAGTTAAAGGAGATTAGAGAAACTGAAGCATATCAGCAACAAATGGATATGGAGAGACAAAAGGAGTCTAATAGAAATATGTTAGCTTCTGAGAAAACAACTATTGAAAGAGAAAAGATTCAAGCTCAAAAAGATATAGCAGATAAACAACTCCAGATAGCTAGAGAGAACAAAAATAAATATGATAAGAATACTAAAGGTAACAAGGAGAAGTAGTTTAGCTATATAATGCAAAAAATTGACAGACCTTTTTAAATTTTAGAAGTTTATTATCATAATTATACTTATATTAAATTAAGTAACAAACAAAAACCAACACATATGCAAGACACTAATAGTAGTGCACAAAACCTTGATTCTACAACGGTAGGTCAAGTTGATGTAAATCTTGATGAGATATTTGGGTCACCTGGTGCAGAAAACATCATGTTACCTGAAAGCAGTCAGGAAGAAGAAAAGAAGTCAGTGCTATACAAAGAGCCTGAAGTTGATACATCGTTCATTGACAAACCTGCTGCAGAGAAACCTGTAGTAAGTGCTGAAGAAGTAAAGCAAGAAGTAGAAAGTACTATTGCAGAACTTGACGGATTAATTTCTCAGGAAGAGGAAGCTGGTAATAAAGGAAGACCAAAAGTGGATAAATCTGGTCTTGCTGAGTTAGCAGTTAAAATGATTGAGGAAGGTACTCTAATTCCTTTTGATGATGATAAACCTTTAGAGGATTATACAACAAAAGACTTTAGAGAACTTTTTGAAGCAAACTTTCAAGAACGTGAGAATAAAGTTAGAGAGTCCACACCAAAAGAATTTTTTCAAGCATTGCCTGAAGAACTTCAAATTGCTGCTAAGTATGTAGCAGATGGTGGTCAAGATCTGAAAGGACTTTTTAGAACTCTAGCTCAAGTAGAAGAAACTTTTGACTTAGATCCTTCTGTAGAAGGTCACCAAGAAGAAATTGCTAGACAGTACTTGTATGCTACAAACTTTGGAACTCCTGAAGAGATTGAATCTGAGATTCAAGATTGGGCTGATATGAATAAGCTTGAACAGAAAGCTAATCAGTTTAAACCAAAGTTGGATAGAATGCAAGAAGAAATTGTTGCTAGAAAACTTGCAGAACAAGAAGCAAGAAAAGAGCAACAAGAAAAGCAAGCAAGAGTATATATGGATAATGTATATAATACTCTTTCTGCTGGAGAACTAAGTGGAGTTAAACTTGACAAAAAAGTACAAAGCATGCTTTACTCTGGATTGGTACAACCTAATTATCCTTCTATATCAGGTAAGAATACTAACCTATTAGGACATCTACTTGAGAAGTATCAATTTG
>Ga0181344_1000498_pt1 | contig 15692 bp, 22 predicted proteins | sample Su13VDMLBDD_FD_130098 | JGI IMG/M metagenome (GOLD analysis project Ga0181344, IMG submission 130098) | Freshwater viral communities from Lake Michigan, USA - Su13.VD.MLB.D.D | ecosystem: Environmental > Aquatic > Freshwater > Lake | place: USA: Michigan | collected 2013-07-15
CCTCGATCAGTTTCTTATCGGTCGGAACGCTATTAAGTACCGCGCGGATCGACAAGTTTAACTGCTCTTTTTCATCGCGCAAGGCCGCAGCGTCGTGGTCAATCGCATATAACTGATCGACTAACGGATCGCCTTGTTCTAACGTCAGGCGGGAGTCCGGGCAAATGCGTCGCTCGTCCGGCCCATCGCACCAACGATCGGCGCCGTTCCAGTAAATTTCCCGCACTTGGCCAACTACATTTACACAAACCCGGTAACCTCGTTCTGCGGAGAAAGCATAACTGCGCAGCAGATCCGGCACCGCGTTGCTCGCGGTCCGCGCGGCCTCAATTAGCGCCAGCGCTTCCGGCGTCACATAGCGCAACCGAACGGCTTCCGCCCACTCGGCGTAACGGCTGCGGATAGCCATTTCGCGCGCAGGAATGCCGGCTTTCTCTAATGCGGACGCCGCAATGGCGTCCTTAATTACTTTGGTCAGTCTCATGCTGCACCTACCGGGGTCGTGTGCTGGTCTATCTGTGCCGGCGTCCAATTCCAGCCGATCAGCTCGTCGCGGGTGACGATGCGGCCATCTTGCAGTCGGCGCTGCTCGGGTACTGCTGGCGGCGGTGGTGGCGCCATGCCTGCGGTGCCATTATTAAACCCCGCGACCGGTGCGATTGCGCCGGGTGCTGGTGCCGCCGCCACGCTGCTCGGAGCTGGTGCTGCGAATCCGGTGCTTGCTGGTGTGGCGGTGCCCGGCAGTGCTTCGCCTTGCGCAAAGCCCGCAGCGGTCGGGTCGATCGGTACGCCGCGCTCGATCTTCTCGCCTGGTCGGGTAAAGCAGACCAGCACCGGCGTGCAGTACATACCGGGCTTAACGTCCGACGTGTTGCTGCTGTATTCAAACTGCACCTGCACGTAGTCGCCGCACTTGATCAAGCCCGGCGTGTCGTTTGGCGCCAGCGCACCATTGAGCCAGCTGTATACTTTGATCACGCCGGACGTTTGGCCCTTCACGACCCAGCAGCCACGGGCGTACTCGTCGAGCTGGCCGCGATCGTTCGGCTGATCGCCGTCAACAATTTTACGGGCAAATTTCGGCCATGCGTGCTGACCGGCTGGCCATGCGGCTTTCGCTGCAGCGCTCGGGCTGACAGTCTGGCCGCCAGTAGGCGCTGCGTACCACGGTTCCTGCTCCAGTGTGGCAGCGGTCTTAGGAATAGCAACACCGATAAAACGCTGCTTTAACGGCTGGCCTTGGTTCGGCCCGCTTTTGATCAGCTTTGGCTGCCTGGTAACTTCATCTTGCTGTACGCGCAGCTCGTACACGTCGCCCATGATCAGCCGGCCAGTTGCCGGAGTGGTGAATAATATCTTGCTCATATTGTTATGCTCCAAATGCTCGACGCGCACGCTGCCCGTCGTCTTTTACTAATTCAACGCCGCGATCTGGTCGGGTCGTCATGTTCGCGCTGTCAATGATGGCGCGGTCTATCCCGGCGGCAACTGCTTGCGTCGGGGTGATCGGTTCTTGCGGTTTGCGCAGCTCTACGCCCATCGCGTCGCCAAATGCAAAAACGGCGTCGGGGTCTAGCTGCCACGTCTCGCGGCCTTGTTTCGGCCGGAGCGCGTGATTCGGTACGTTCTGGCCGCTGCGCAGATACTGCTGGGCGCGCTGCTCTAAAGCTGTGCGCCGACCTTTAAGCGCGTCCATTGCTTCGGTGACGAGTAGCAACTCGGTGCCCACCTGGTCAGCATTGAGCTGCAGCGGGATCGGGTCGGCAGTGTATTGCATAATGCTAAAGCCCGCACGGCGCCCAGCATCGCAACCAAGCCGGCCGTTGCAATCAACGCACCACGTACCGCTGACACACTGGGCGGCGGGGTCGTATGCGGCGTGGGCTGCTGCACTGATGCGGTCAAAGTAGCCGCGAAGGTCAGACGCCTGCACTGACCAGCGGCGCTTTATGCCGTCGGGGTGGGCTGCACGTGGCTGCACGACGTGGAACACTACGCGCAGCAATTGGTCCGCTATGCCATCGATCTGCAGCTGCTCAAGAACGCCGGCCGCGTAGCAAATCAGCTGCCAGTTCTCGAACACCTCGACAATGCGGTGCCCGTGCTTAAAGTCGGCAACGTGCAGCGTGTGGGTCGTGTGGTCAATCGTCCAGCAGTCACAGCTGCCCCACAGCTCGGGGTGCAAGCTCGACGCATGTACCCGTTGCTCTAAGTGGTGCGACACGCCTGGAATGCTGCGCACGTATTCCACATAATGCGCGGCGGACTCGACCATGCCGTCGTCGACTTTGACGCTGTTTGGCGCAATGACACCGAGAAAGTCGGCGGGGCTGCGACCGTGCTGCAAACACTCAAAGCCAACCCAATGCGTCGCCGTGCCCTCACGCGCCTCGTCGGTCTCGCTGCCGTCGTCGGTCAGCATGGCCATCATAGGCGCGCCAGCGCAGTGCAGCCACACGTGCGCCGAACTCGGTGCGATAAAGCTGTGGCTGCTCATAGTTACAGGCCTTTACCGTCGAGCCACGCGATGAAAGCAAGCGCGGCGGCGTGGTTACTGGCTAAGCCCGGCAGGCCCATCGGAGCGCCGGCTGCAATAGCTGCGGCCTGTGCTTCTTGCGGCGTGATTTTGTTGGCTTGCTTCGCGGTACCTACGCGCACCATTGCCTGCTTAAACAAATCAGCGGTGCTAACTTCTGGTGTCGCTGGCGCAGCTGGTGGCGGTGGTGGAACGGCGGCAGCATCTGCAGCAAACGCGGCCGCTAATTCCTCTGCGGTCGGTTCGGCAGCTGGCGGTGGCGGTGGTGGTACTACTGCAGCCGCAACCGGTGCGCGCAGCGCGTCCTGCTCGGCTTCTACTTGTGCGACCAGCTTCTGATCTACATTTCGGCGCAGCTGCCACGTGTTGGTCTTCGCGACGCGCTTCTGATTGCTGCTGTGAATGCGTGCATCCCATGTATAGCCGCGAGCGTCTGGCGTGTTAACGTCGACCGCTTCGCCTTCGCCGCCCTCGTCGTCTGCTGGTGCTACCGGCGCAGCAACCGGTGTCGCTACGGGCGTGGCGACTTCTAAAGTGCGTGCAGCGCTAAAAGTAGCAGCAGCGTCGCGCAGCTGGGCTTGTACTTCTGCGGCATTTTCGCCGCTGATCGTGATCGTGATGGCCATATGTAAACTCCGATTTAATTTGTTTGTGCGTCTTGCGCAGTGATAAATTAGGTCTTATTATCTCTACAGTCAATAGCGAAAAACAAATATTTTGGAGGCACCCCGTGCAACTATCAGAAGAACTAGCCAAGTGGCGCGCTGACCGCCCAGACGAATGGAAGATGGACGAATTCATCCGCAACGCTGCCGCGCTGGAGCAGCAACTGGCCACTGCGGCAGCAGAGCGCGACGCACTGGCCGCGCAAATTTGTGGAATAAAAGAAGCTATTGATAATCTGCGTGCCGCGAAAGGCTACTACGCGAGGACAACAGCATGGATGGTTGTGAACGGCGCGGTTAGTAAAACACCAGCCGCCTGTCTGGCTCAGGTGAAGGCTGATGTTGCACAAGAGTATTACTACATGGGTTGGGAGCATAGCCTGTCAACTAAGGCAGAGGACGGCGACCACTACGCATGTGGCCGGCGACTAGCAAAGCAGCTATCTGACCAAATCCGGCAAGGCTGCGCCCGATGATAGCACTCCGACCCTACCAGGAAGCACTGCGCGACGAGGTGCTGCAACACCTCCGGCCGGGCTGCAACGTGCTGGCCGTACTGCCAACCGGTGGCGGCAAGACCGTGATCATGGCGGATATTGTGCATCGCAATCAGGGCGCCGCTGCGGTCATTGCGCACCGCTCCGAGCTGGTCGGGCAAATAGCTAAAGCGCTCAATCAGGCCGGTGTGCGCCATCGTATCATCGCGCCCGAGCCTGTCATCCGGCAGATTATTAGCGAGTGCCAGCGCGACCACGGGCACAGTTTGTATGACTCCAATGCGCTTGCGGGCGTCGTGTCCGTTGACACGCTCGTCAGCAAAACGGGCATGGTGAAGTATAAGCGCTGGGCAGATAGCGTCACGCTGGTGCTGCAGGACGAAGCGCACCACATGCTCAAGTCGAACAAGTGGGGCCGCGCTGCGCTCATGTTCCCGCAGGCCAGAGTGCTGGGCGTGACTGCCACACCGTGTCGCGCTGATGGCGCGGGGCTGGGCGCGCACGCTGATGGCCTATTCCACCGCATGGCCGAAGGGCCGAGCATGGCGTGGCTGATCAAGAATAATTACTTAACGCCATACAAGGTATTTTGTCCGCCAGGCTTTGACCGCGCCGCGCTGGAAAGTGCGATCAGCGCAACGACCGGCGACTATAAACCCGGTGCTGCTAAGGAAGCCGTGGCGGGCCATATGGGCGATATTGTCCCGTCGTATCTCAAGTACGCAGCGGGCAAGCGCGGCATATGCTTCGCCGTGGACGTAGAGGCCGCCGCGCAAATAGCTAAGTCGTTCAGTGATAGCGGGGTGCGGGCCGAGGTGGTCAGCGCCAAGACACCCGACGCGCTGCGCAGCTCGCTGATCAATCAGTTCCGCCTCGGACAGATCACTATCCTGGTCAATGTCGACCTATTCGGCGAAGGGTTCGACGTGCCCGCTGTGGAAGTGGTGATCATGGACAGGCCCACCGAGTCCTATTCGTTATTTAGTCAGCAGTTCGGGCGGGCGCTGCGCATATTGGACGGAAAGACACACGCGATCATTATCGACCACGTGGGGAACGTCGCCCGCCACATGCCGCCGGATATGAGACCTTGGCAGTGGACGCTGGACGCCGTGGACCGCAAAAAGCGCGGCGCGACAGATACGGACCCTATGCGGATCTGCAGGGGCTGCAGCCAACCGTTCGAGGCGTTCTATAAAGCGTGCCCGTATTGCGGCCACATTGACGAGCCAACCGACGAGGACCGCAAGGACATCAAGCGGCTATTGGGCGATATGACCGAGCTGTCCGTCGAGCTGCTGAACGAGCTACGCGAGCAAATACTGGCCGCAGAGCGCACCCCGGAACAATACGAGCGCGAGCTGCTTATGGGCACTATGCCAAAGCAGTACGTGGCGGGCGCGGTGAAGAAGTACGCCGCGAAGTACGAGGCGCGCCGGCTGCAACTGGAGCAATACGAACAAATCGCGGACCTGTGGGGCGGTATGCAACTGTCACGCGGGCTGCAACTGCCGGAGGCTTACCGGCGCTTTTATCTGCTGCACGGAATGGACGTACTGACCGCCCGCGCGCAGGACAACGAGGGGCTGGCCGCTATCACCGCGCGACTCGCCGAGGACATAGCTATGGAGATGATGAAGTGACCGCACGCAACACCACGACCGGCGAGCTGCGCCGCGTCAAAGAATGGAGCCGCCACAACTGGGTCGATGCGCTCGGGCGGCTATTACCTGCTAACGAATGGGAGCTATACGATGGACGAGTTTAAAATGTGCTGCGGCACTACGTGCGACAAGCGCAAGGTACAAGAGCAGATCGACGCACTGGTGGCAGCGCGGGACGAGGCGGCCAAGCTACTGTCCGCACGCATTGCCCGTTCTGCGGACGTCGAGCAGATTTTGTTCGATATGGCTAACGGAAAACTTGCGCCATTTAATGCGCAGGATTGCCGGGTTTTGGCATTGCGCCTTGGTACTCCCAAGAAAGATTGGAGCGAGAAGGTAGCGGAGCATAAATTCGCAGTTGCTCGTGTAGAAGGTTTCTCTTTAAACACCGACGGCACGGTGGATGCTACCGGTAAACTGGAGCTGGTCCAGCAAGGCGGTGCAGAATGATTACTTTCGGATTCGCAATTGCAGAGCACTTGCTAGGCGCAAATTTTACAGGCTGGCTGTACGTGCTGCCTGTGCTCATGGACCTTGTGCTAGTAGGCCGCGCATCAGTTATTACGGTGAAGAAATGAACGCCCTACGCTTCACCCGCCGCCGCACTAAGAGCAAGCAACCACGCTGGGTACGTGTCGCGCTGTTCGGCCCCGATGTGGCAGTGACTATCAGAGTGCGCAACGGCCATGCGGAGGTGGTGCAATGGTGATCTATCAATGGGCTGCGCGCCACGGGGTGCCACTTGCTGCGGTCAATGAGCTGCTGCAGATGCTGGGCGCACGTGACGCCAACCCGCCCGAGCAGACCACCGCGCCGCGCAGCGAGGCGTGGGTGCAACAGCAGCGCCGTTTGCAGCTTGCCCGGTGTGGCGGCTTGTCCTGGCGCAACAACGTCGGCGCGTATCAGGACGATCGGGGCGCTATGGTGCGTTACGGGCTATGCAACGACAGCAAGGAACTAAATAAGCGCATCAAGAGCAGCGACCTTATCGAGATCGTGCCCGTGCTGATCGGGCGGGAGCACTTAGGCACCACGATCGGCCAGTTCTCTGCGACCGAGTGCAAGGAACAAGGCTGGCGGTACACTGCCACACCGCACGAGCAAGCCCAGCTGGCGTTCGGCGAGCTGGTACTCAGTCGCGGCGGACTATTTCAATTTTATAATGGAGACGATTTATGAGCTTATTTCAGTGTCAAAACTGTGGCTGCTTAGAAAACACCGCGCTGTCGTGCCAAGGCTTTAAAGCAATGAAAGACCTGTTCGACTGGTCATACGCGCCAGGGAGGGAGGGCTTGCGGTTGTGCTCGGCCTGTGGTCCTTCACGCTACAAGAGCGGCAAGCCGCACAAGGCTAGCGGGCAGTGGCATGGCGTATTTGAGCGCAGATTCTTCCCCTTGGGCGAATTTGTGACGGACGAGGTCGGCAACCTAAAACACGCGGCCACGGGTCTTTCTAGCGGCCAGTTCGCGGAACGATTCCCGGAGCGCATGGAGCAAGCACGTGCGGCTGTGGGCGGTGCCTCATGATCTACATGACACCCTACGATCCCGCCACGCTGCTCGCCCTGAGCGATAGCGAAGAATACCCGGCGGACAACCTGGCCGACGTGCGCGACACGTTCGGCGAACCCGCGCGGCCTAGCGCGGTTTGCATCGCTTACCCCGAGCTGGGGCTGGCTTTTAGTACAGTGAGGATCAAATGATAGTACAACACGGAGACTGCTTAGAATTACTGCGCGCGATGCCCGACAATAGCGTTGATGCCATTGTGACAGACCCGCCGTATGGCCTCGGCAAAGAGCCGGACGCAATGGCCATGCTGCTTGACTGGATGGTATCAGACCACCACGAGGTGAAAGGGCGCGGCTTTATGGGCAAAGAGTGGGACGCATTCGTGCCGCAGCCCGCAGTGTGGCGGGAATGCCTGCGCGTCTTAAAACCCGGCGGCCACTTGCTGGCCTTCGCCGGCACGCGCACGCAGGACTTGATGGCGCTCGGACTGCGGATCGCCGGCTTTGAGATCCGCGATATGATCGCTTGGGTATATGGGTCCGGCTTCCCTAAGTCGCTGGACGTGTCGAAGGCTATTGATGCGCAGGACGCAGCCGATGCACGGGTCGCTCGTCAGCTGCGGTTCACTGAATGGATGCGCAGCACCGGACTGACGAGCGGAGATATTGATAAAATAACGTCGTCTTGTATGGGCGGGCATTACACAACAGCAAAGAGCCAGCCCGCTGTGGCTACGCGCGAACATTTCGAGATGCTGCGGCCACATATTGGCGGCACTGTGCCTGAGTGGGTCGAGCAGTTAGTAGACGAGCGCACGGTGGAGTCTGAGAACATGAAGCGACGGGAAGTTACGGGGCAACAAACGAAGGCAAGAAGCACCAATGGATCTTCTGCGCTCCCTACTATAGGCGGTAAAACTGAATACAAGACCTGGGACGAGACCGCAGCGCACACACCGGCCGCCCAGCAATGGGAAGGATGGGGAACCGCGCTCAAACCGGCCTTAGAGCCGATCACCGTCGCGCGCAAACCGCTAACCAGCACCGTAGCGGCCAACGTGCTGCAATACGGCACCGGCGCGATCAATGTGGACGGGTGTCGCGTAGCCACAGAGGACAAGCTGGCTGCGGGGTCTGGCGGGCTATTATCTAATGTAAGAGACTCCAAGGACTACCCGCAGGACAATGGCTTTGAGCAGTCGCCGCTCGGACGATGGCCCGCCAATCTGCTGCACGACGGCGCAGCGGACCCGCTGCTCGGCCATGCGTCCCGGTTCTTCTATTGCGCCAAGGCGTCCAAAGCAGACCGCAATTATGGCTGCGACAACTTACCCACCACGTCAGCCGCCGAGATGGTAGACCGCGCAGAGGACAGCGCGGGCATGAATAGCCCACGCGCCGGAGCGGGTCGCACAACTGGCGCGCGCAATACCCACCCGACTGTCAAACCGATCGCGCTGATGCGCTATCTGTGCCGGCTCGTCACGCCGCCAGGTGGTACCGTGTTGGATCCGTTCGCCGGTAGCGGTACGACCGGAGTCGGCGCGATTTTAGAGGGCTTTAACTTTATCGGGATCGAGCGCGACGCGCACAGTGTTGAAATTGCCGACGCTCGGGTCTTGCAAGCGCTGATCGATGCGGCTACTATTGACCAGACAGTCAACAACCAGAGCACCGACAAATGAGACAACGGCTTATACCAGCCGACCGACAGGACCAATTGATCGCCGCCGCGCTCGTCGCGGCGACCGATAAGGGCTATCAGACAGTGCGCCGGCGCGATATTGCAGCGCTGGTGCCCTGCTCGGTGGCACTCGTGTCCCATTACTTCGGATCGGTCAACGAGATGCGGCGCACCATTCTGGCCGAGGCGATCAAGCGGGGCGTGCTGCCCGTGGTCGCCCAAGGGCTAACAATGCGCGCCGAGGTGCCGCCACACGTGGCGGCCCGCGCAACTGAATGGATGGCGCAGCAAAATGTATAATAACAAGCAATTCGTCCTATATTTCACCACCCCGGACACTAAGCCCGGCAAGCTCAAGAAGATCACTTGTAATGCGCTGGGCGAGCCGGTCGATGGGCAAGACCCGGCAAACTGGCTGGACTACGCCACCGCGCACTCGATGGCAGGCGCGCTGGGCTTCGGCATCGGCTTCGTGTTCACTGAGCAAGATCCTTATTTCTTTATCGACTTGGACAACGAGGACTTGCTGGCCGACCTGCTCGCGCGGTTCCCAGGTGCATTCGTTGAACGCAGCACGAGCGGCACCGGTTGGCATATCATTGGCCGCTATAGTTGCCCATTGCCGCCACACCGTACTCGTCCCGTCTCGGCCTCTGTGGTGCTGGAGTTATACAGTGCGCGCCGCTTTGTCGCGCTCACATGGCAGGACAGCACCGGCAACCCGGACACCGACCACAGCGCCGCACTGCTTGGCCTGATCGCCCAGCACTTTACGCCAGACGCCGCAGCAGATGCAGCCGAGTGGACTAACGAACCTGTGGCAGAGTGGAGCGGCCCGACCGACGACCAAGAGCTGATCGACCGGATGCTCGGCAGTAACAGCGCGGCCAATGCGTTCGGGGGCGATGCGTCACTGCACGCGCTTTGGACCGGGCAAGGTACCGGCGACGCCTCACGGGACGACGCCAAGTTATGCCAGCACTTAGCATTCTGGACCGGTAAAGATTGCGAGCGCATGGACAGGCTATTCCGCCAGTCTGGCCTCATGCGTGACAAGTGGGAGCGCGACGACTACCGCGAGCGCACCATACTGGGCGCCGTGGCGCGTTGCCAGCGCGTGCTCGGTGCGGGCGTTACGATCGACCAGCCACCGCCACCCGTGGCAGCACCGGAGATCCGCGAAGGGCTGCAGATGATGGTGCCGAGCCAGCAAGTTAACTATTTTGCCGGGTGCGTCTATATCGCCAGCCGCCACGCTGTGCTGACGCCGAACGGCGAGTTAGAGAAGCCCGAGCAGTTCCGCGTGCGTTACGGCGGCTATCAGTTCGTCATGGATGCAGCCAACCGCACAATGGCCACCAATGCGTGGCAGGCGTTCACCGAGTCGCAGGTCGTGCGCTACCCCATGGCGGATCGCGACGTATTCCGGCCAGACCTCGCATTCCAGCAGATCGTGCAGGAGGACGGGCTGCGCCTGGTCAACACGTACAAGCCGATCGACGTTCCGCGCGCCAAAGGCGACGCCGCGCCATTCCTGCGCCACTTATCGCTGCTGCTACCTAATCAACGCGACCGCGATATATTGCTGGCCTACATGGCAGCCGTCGTGCAACACAAGGGCGTTAAGTTCCAGTGGTGCCCGTTGGTCCAGGGCGTAGAGGGGAACGGCAAGACCTTCTTTACCCGCTGCGTGCGTATGGCTATCGGCCGGCGATACACGATGATGCCGCAAGCCCAGGACATCGCGAACAAGTTTAATGACTGGCTCGAGGGCGTTATATTCGTCGGCGTGGAGGACATATATGTCCCCGCGGAGAAAATGGAAGTGCTGGAGATATTAAAGCCGATGATCACCGGCGGCGACGGCCTCGGCGTTCAGGGCAAAGGCACCAAGCAAGTCACCCGCGATATCTGCGCCAATTTTATGCTCAATAGCAACCATAAGGACGCGCTGCGCAAGACCGAGAACGACCGCCGCTTCGCCGTGTTCTATACGGCACAGCAGCAAGCCGCCGACCTACAGCGTGACGGCATGGATCCTGCGTACATGAAGGCGCTTTACGACTGGGCGAAGTCTGGCGGCTATGCGATCGTCACGGACTACCTGGCGACCTATCCGATCCCCTACGAACTCAACCCGGCCACCGGTGCGCAACGTGCGCCACAGACCAGCAGCCACGCAGAGGCGGTCAGTGCCAGCCGTGGCAGCGTGGAACAAGAGATCGTGGAGGCCGTCGAGGAAGGGCGGCACGGATTCCGGGGCGGGTTTGTATCGAGCCAGGCGCTCAGTCAGCTGCTCGACCATATGCGCAAGCACATCCCGCAAAGCCGACGCCGCGAGCTAATGGAGCAAAACGGCTACATTCTGCACCCGGCGCTGCCACAAGGTCGCGCCACTATCGAGATCGACGGAGCGCGCCCGCGCCTTTACGTTAAAAAAGACCACCTCGCCGCACAGCTCACCGACCCGCGCGCAGTGTGCCAGCAATATATCAACGCCCAGCAAATAGCCCCTCAGCTCAACGCCGCCAGCGCTTAGCCCCTTCGGGGGCTTTTTTTATCAAATAGTTTGACAGTGGTAAAATAGTTTGTCATAGTTGCTCCTGTGACCGGCGTGGTGCTGGTCAATATAGGAGCGAATAAGATGAAAGAACCAACCAAACTATCCGACATCATAGCGATACTGCAGGCGCTTGACCCCGATCTGCCCGTGCGGCAGTTCCATGTGGCCCAAGACCAGCGCCCACAAGTGGAGCAAGTAGGACGCAACGAGATCGTAGCTCAATACTTGGAGGCTACGCCGCAGCGGTTCACTATCGAGCTGGAAGTTCTTCACGTGTTGAAGTTCGAGCGCGATCTGCGGGGTGCATTATGAGATCGATCTATAAGTACCCGCTGCAGACGCACAGCGCCGCTGTGATACGCGCAGAAGGCTTTAAGCCGCTGGACGTACAGCTGCAAAATGGCGTTATCACGCTGTGGGCTGAAGTATCAACAGCCGCGATTGTGGGCGAATGCGACAACGTGGTGGTGCTCGTTGGCACCGGTTGGACCGTACCGCCACGGTCTGCGTACTTTGCGACCGTGCAGCTGCCTGACGGCACTGTTTGGCACGCTTACCATGTAGGTGTGGCATGAGTAGCCCCGCGCACGATGCGCGCCTGCATGGCCTCACGCTCGCACAGCTGAGCAGCCTAACCGCCACATCTCGGCAGACGCTCGCCAATTGGCACCGCACAAAACCAGCTTTGTGGCAGTGCGTGCTATTGGGTGCGAAACAATTCAACGAGCTATCACTGAGGAGCGACAAATGAGCATGATTATCCTACCTGGTGGCCGCTGGCACGACCTGGCGAACCCATGGGCCGGCACGCTCGACCTGCCCGCTATTGCCGCAGCGCTCGGCAAGATCAACCGGTGGAACGGCCACACCCGCCGACCTTATAGCGTGGCGGAGCACTCGATCCGCGTGTCGCAATTAGTACCCAAGCCGCTGCGATTACAAGCGCTGCTGCACGATGTCGCCGAGGTATTCGTGGGCGATATGGTCACGCCACTGCGCAGCCTGGTCGTCGGCTTTGATGACATCGAGCGCGATCATCTGCGGTGGATCGGTACGGTGCTGGGCGTCGAGCTGTGCGACCTGAGTGCCGAAGTGCGCCACGCCGACCGGGTTATGTTAGCGACTGAGTGCCGCGACCTGCTCGGCTCGCCGTATGACTGGTGCGGCGTTGCGCCCCTCGAGGCGGTTATTGGCCCCGCGTCGCCGTGTGACGTCGGGCAGTTGTGGCTTAAATACGTACAGGAGCGTGTGGGATGAATACCACGAGGGTTAAGACAGCCGAGTTAACCGGCGCAGCGCTGGATTGGGCGGTGGCAATTGCTATAGGTGGTACACCAGACCGACCGCAAGATGGACAGTTTATCGATTCAAATGGGGCGAGGTGGCTTGCGGGATTTCACATCCACGCGCCGAGTGCGTCCTACTACCCGTCAACCAACTGGACGCAGTGCGGGCCACTTCGAGATAAATACAGAATCGACATTATGGATTTTTCTGTCCGTGACGAGCCGCTTGTATCCGCTAGCTACGAAGATAATAGCGGCCTGCATACACTAGACGCGGATACAGCGCTTATAGCCATCTGCCGCGCTGTGGTAGCCGGCAAGCTGGGCGGATATGTCGAAGTGCCAGCCGAGTTGCTTGGGGGTGTCGGATGATGCCACTACACCCCCAACGCGACCGCATTGCGCAACTTGTGGCAGCGCGCGAGCTGACATTCCTACAGATCGCCGGGATATGCAAGTGCTGCTCGGCAACTGTCACCCGTGTGGCCCAGGAGCTGCACATAGCGCCCATAAACCCACGAGGCCGCCGTGGCCATCCGCAGCGCGACCGCACCGCCGAGCTGCTGCAATTGCGCCAACTGTCGCGCGCAGAGATAGCGGCCACATGCCGCGCTTCTATCGGTACTGTTAACTCTATCGCCTCTGATCTAGGCATCAAGCGGCTACCGCAGCGCGCCACAGCGCAAACACCAGGCAAGCGTGGCCGCCGCGCATCAATAGCCGCGGGTGACCAATTCGGACAACTCACCGCCATTGACGTGGCGGGGCAAAGTGCCAAGGGCGTGTTTCTGTGGCGCTGCTCGTGCTCCTGTGGTAATACCCGCGAAGCACGCACAGACCAGCTGCGCAGCGGGCGAGTCACCAAGTGCTCCGCGTGTTACAAGGTCAACCGGCGCGAGGCGTTCAAAGTGGCCAAAGCAACCCCCGCAGTTACTAACCGGCCGCCACGGGGTAGTTATACACGCATCGCGCCGCAAGTGCGCGCTCAGATCGTGCAGTGGCTGCGCGATGGAGTACAGGGCGCCGAGATCAGCCGGCGCACCGGCGTGACGCCAACAACAATCAGCAAGATAAAAGGAGCTTTAGTATGAATCATGTGGTCAATTTCTCGGGGGGGAGAACGTCCGCAAAGCTCGTTCTGCTGATTGAAGAAATGCGAGCGCAGGGGAAGATCACGGGCAACGTCGAGTATGTTTTCGCGGACACGGGCGCGGAGCACCCTAAAACGTATGAATTTATCCGGCAGTTCGTCGCGTACTCGGGGGTCAACCTCACATGCTTGCGCGCTGTCATATCCAAGGAGCTAGGCGTAGGCGTTTCGTATCGTGTAGTCAGCCTCGATTCTATTGGGTATGACTTGACTACATGGCGAGAGATCCTGGCGGCGTACAGCTCGCCTTTCAACCCCGGTGGTGCGTTCTGTACCGATATGCTGAAAAGTATCCCATCCGACAAGTACTGCAACCATAAGTACGGCCGGGGCAATTATTACAAGTGGATAGGGTACCGCGCGGACGAGTCAAAAAGAGCGTGGGGCGCTAAAGTGTATTCCAAGCTCTTAAAGTCAGGCATGACCGAGGAGGACACCCGTGACTTAATGAGCGCTTGCATGATGTGCGCCGAGTCTCAGATGGTCCTTGATGCCGCTTTTAGTTTGTTGGACGACGCAGCGCTGGCGGAAGCAGCGGCAAAAAGAGTCTCCAAGCTGAAGGCGGCCGGGTTTCGGTTCATGTTCGAGATCGACGACTCCGAGAAGCAGGACGTCCTAGACTTCTGGAAGCAAATGCCTTTCGACTTACAGATCCCGGAGCACCTGGGCAATTGCGTGTTTTGCATCAAAAAGGGAGACAATAAAATCGAGCTGGCAGCGAGATTGGAGCCGCAGATGGCTGCGGAGTGGGGCGATATATTCCACGAGAACACTGTGCGCGATTTAAATAGGGGGTTCCCCCCGCAGATCATATATAGGGGCAAGTTATCTATGGAAGCAATACGGCTATTTTACCAGAACGTCGACACCCGCCACATTGAGGCAAGAATGCGGCACGCAAAAGTGGACGGCGTGGCAGACAGTTGTTCTGACAGTTGTTCTGCCTTCGGCAAAGAAATAGAGGAGCTTTAGGATGCAATTATTACCACTCCCACGCCACCAAGCCGAGCGCCTGCTCGCACAGGGTCGCCGCGTTTTTGTAGGGTATAAGCGAGGCTTAGCAGTACGCAACCAACACGAATGCACCACGCTCGAGGCGATCGACAAGTCCATGCAGCGCAAGCCGGGGCAGGGCGTTCCGAAGTGCTATGTGGCCAGTAACATCGGGTAACGCGCGGTAACATATCAGCAACAACCAGCACTTGTTACTGCGCGTTGCTGATATGTTCCCCCCTTGGTGCGCTTGTTATCTAATTGTTACCCGCTGTTGCTGCCACGTTACCCCATGACCGAATGACCGAACCATGACCCATATTGGGTCATGCGTAACCTCTTGATTCTACTGTACTTTTTTGGGTTATGACCGAATGACCGAACCCTATCACGAAAAAGACCCAAACAGACCAGACCCTCTTATATATTATTATGTGTGTGCGATACACTATATATTTATGATCCGTCTGTATGTTTACAATATATTTCTTAGGTCATTGGGTCATAAGTAGTAAATAGAGATATAGATCAATAACTTGCGCATGACCCAATATTGGTCATAGTTCGGTCATTGGGTCATAGGCACGATCCTTGCACGGCTTGCGCAATGTGTGGCGGCTAGTGCTATACTGCCTACACGGTCAATAGCGATTAAAAGGCAATTAGATGGCAGCGCCTACAAGAACGCTGACAGAGAAGCAGGAACGATACGCACAGCTCGTCGTGCTCTACCAGGGCGACCGGCGCAGAGCGTACCGGGAGGCTTTCGACGTCGCGGAGGACACCAAGGACACCACGGTCAATAACAACAGCTGGGTAACGATGCAAAAGCCACACGTGGCCGCACGCATCAGGGAGTTGCGCAACCAATCCGCTGAGCGCATGGCGATAAGCCACGACACGATCACGCAGGAACTCGCTAAGCTGGCTTTTGCCAATTTGCGCGACTATATCAGCGTGACGGAGGACGGCGACGCCTACGTCGATCTGGGGCAGCTTACATACGACCAGGCCGCTGCGATCAGCGAGCTGACCGTCGAGGAGTACACGGAGGGGCGCGGCGATGATAAACGCGACGTGAAGCGCACCAAGATCAAGTTGTCCCCCAAGCGCGAAGCGCTGGCCGAGCTTGGCAAGTTCCTCG
>Ga0181344_1000499_pt1 | contig 15686 bp, 21 predicted proteins | sample Su13VDMLBDD_FD_130098 | JGI IMG/M metagenome (GOLD analysis project Ga0181344, IMG submission 130098) | Freshwater viral communities from Lake Michigan, USA - Su13.VD.MLB.D.D | ecosystem: Environmental > Aquatic > Freshwater > Lake | place: USA: Michigan | collected 2013-07-15
AGCGAGGATGAGTTGCGCGAGCAGTTGCTGGAGTTGTTGGAGCGTAACCCGGATGTGAAGTCGATATTCGGCTCGGTTGGTTTTGGTGGCCGAGCGACGGATGTGGTTGATGGGGAGTTGACAACGGGGGTGGTGAATGACAATGACTTGCATACCAATGGAGCATCTGACGCCGGAGCGGCAGTTAATGCGCCAGATCAAAACATATATCAGAACGGAAGTGGACAGGGAACTGGAGTTCCGCAAAGCGTTGAAAAAACTGACGAAGAAAAAACGCCTCGGCGCGAAGTCAGCGAACAAGCGAAAGCGGCGCGTGCGTTGAGAAGGCCGAAGCCGAAAGCGCCGCCGGTTGTTGAAAAAACGGTTGTTTTGACTGAACGGATTGTCCTGTAAATTTAAAGGAGCATGCGATGAAAAAGGGTCCGAGTGGTAAAGCGTCTGCGGCAACGATGGGCAAGTCATACGTTGGCCCGACTGCGAAGAAGGCTGTTGATCGTCACGAGGCGGCGGTAGCGAAGGCTCACCGCGACGCGGCGAAACCTGCTGGTCCGGCGGGCAAGACGTTTAAGTACCCGGTGCGGATGGGTGACTGATGGGCTTGCGCTGCGAGTATCTTGGCGGGGTGTTGCCGGAGGAACGTGCCCTGTGTGAGCGGTTTGAGGAGCAGTTGCTTCCATACCTTGAAAAGATGGGTCCGTACATCGGAGAGCTTGCCATGGAAGGCCATGAGGTCTGCGAGGAAATCATCCTGCGGCACAACGGGATATTGCGCGGAGGGCCGCAGCAGCGCCAATGGAATTACAACCGTCTGGTGCGGTGCTTGCGAAAGTTCAAGGCTGAGTGGGCCGGCATGAAAAACGCGGTATCTGTAGTGACGCATGGGAATCTGCTGCATTGACTGCACCGCGATCACTCTCGATTGATGACGCGCTGCCGGCTGATGTTGCGGTCGCTGTAAGGAAACGGTTTCTTGATGGTAAGTGGCGACAGTGCGAACAGGAAAATCCGTTGCATTACGGGATGAAGCCACTGTCAGGAAATGCGTTGCCGGGGCAGGATGAAATATACCAAGCATCGTTTTCAAGAGATTCAAAGATTGAAAAAGACGAGTTTATTTGTGATGTTGCAAAACAACTGATGCGTACAGCAAACTGGCTTGGATTCCCATGTCGCAATGTTTCATCTATCCGCGCTTATCGTTTGGACGCTGGGAATTTTTTCAGAATGCACTCTGACAACGAAATAGCCAACGTGTCGTTTGTGTATTACCTGTCTGAAAATTGGCGGTGGGATTGGGGCGGATTGCTGTTGGCAGTTGAAGATGTGGCAAAGGTTTATTTGCCTAAATTTAATTCAATGGTGGTTATGGACGCAAAAAGCGCGGTTCCGCATACCGTTACGCAGGTTGCGCCATGGGCGAAAGAGCCACGATACATGCTGGCTGGTTTTTGCCAATGAACGCGCAGCCAAGACCAAACACGCCAGCAAGTCCTATGCGCGAGGTGGATTACCGCGCACTGCGATATCTGATGGAGCGAACTGATGGCGGGTCGCCGCTGAAAATGCAGCGCACGTTGGCGCGGTTTGACAAGGCATGGCGGCAGGGGATGCTGTATGTGCCGAAAGAAGAAACGCAGGATCAGAAGTGGTGGCGCTGCGAGGCGCGGTTCCTGATGGGCGATTACAGCGACTGGGGCGGTTGGCAGTACCGGCACCAGATGGCAACGCGGATGTGGTGGGAGAACCCGCATAAGTGCCCGGTGTGGCGTGCTGGCAGAGTAAAGCGCCTTGCAGTGGTTGGAGAGCAAGGGTTGGGGGATGAGATTTTTTTCGCGTCGTGCCTGGTTGACTTGCGCGAGCGTGTTGATGAAATTGTGATTGAGACTGAACCGAGACTGGTGAGCGTGTTTAAGAGGTCGTTTGGGATTGACGCGGTAGAAGCGAAGTTCAGGGACAGCGAGGAATTTGAAAATGGCATCGAGCGCGTGCTGCGTGAGCCGAATGAGTACGGCGCTGACGAATGGGTGACGCTTGCGGATTTGGGCAGGATCATGCGGCACAAGGATTCTGATTTCCACCGCAAGGCGTACATCACGGCTGCGCCGGAACAGATCGAGCGGTTTAAGGACTTGCGCGGTCGTATTGGGATTTCATGGCGCGGGGCGCAGGGTGAGGTTGACTGGCAGCGCATGGCAAAGGAATTTCCGAATGCGGTATCGCTGCAATACGATCAAAGCTGGGATGAGGATGTCGAGCGGCCGAAGGTTGACCTTAAAAACGATGTGGAGGGAATCCTTGGTGTGCTTGCAAACCTTGACAGGGTGGTGACTGTTAGCACAACGGTTGCGCATTTTGCGGCTGCAATGGGCGTTGAAACAGAGGTTAGATTGGCGAAGATAGGATCTGGCCGGCGTTCGCATTTGATCCCGTTTAAGTGGGTGAACCGTGCCCACCCACACGAATCGCTGTGGTATCCGAAAACAACGAGAACCTACGAATACCCGGAGAGTTGGGCGTGAAAATTGATGTGCTGATTCCCACCAGAGAGAGGCCGCACCTGGCTTTGCGCACAGCGCAATCTGCGCTTAAAACTTGCGAAGAAAAAGACAGGTTGCGTATTTTTATTGGCATCGACTGCGACGAGCCATGCGCCGATGAGTACCGAAAAGTTTGCGCGGAAAATAACATTGGCTTGTTGATTGCGCCAACGACTGGCAGCGCCCCGAAGTGCATTGACTGGATGTGGCGGCAGACCGATGGAGATGTTTTGGTAGTTGGAACTGATGATGTGATTTTCAGGACGCAAGGCTGGGATCAGTACTTGGCAAAACAGTTCACGCGGCAGCCCTACATCGTCATTAGCCCGAACGATGGTCGCAAGCGCAGGAAACTGGAGCAGCCGATTGTGACTCGCAAGTGGGCGGAACTGGCCGGTTGCCTGTTCCCGCCGTTTCATCACTTCTGCGCTGACGAGTGGGTGGAGAAGATTGCGAGCAAAACGGGGCTGTTGTGCTATTCGCTTGATATCACGATGGAACACATGCACCCAAAGTACGGAAAAGCGGAGTGGGATAACGTGTACCTGCGAAAGCGCGACGAGGCCGGGCACGCGAGGCAGATGGAGGACAAGGAACGGCTGATTGCGAGCGCCGATGATATTGAGCAAATAGCGGCGCGTATCAGCGCTGCGGCGGCGAAGTATCTGGAAGCGGCGAGTGCCTGACATGCCTGATTACACACACTACATTTCCTACCGGAAAAACGCGCATCACGGCGAGGCTGTTATCGAAGGCTTTAACGCCAAGCGTGTGCCGGTTGAAAATGCAAGGATCGCCGACCACGGAACGCACATTGTTGGCGGGCTTCAGTTTGGTTCGCTTGATCTAATGATCGAGCTTCGCGCCAATCCGAAACCGTTTCTATTCATGGACCGCGCTTATTTTGGCGGTGGCCCTGGAACGAACATGCTTCGCATTGTGCCAAATGCCTATCAGCATCACTGGATGCCGCAGGTTGACCGCTGGGCAAGGGTAAGGCAGCCGAATATCAGCGAGTGGCAAGACAGTAAGCCTAGTGATGCAATCATGGTGGTCCCTCCGTCAGCAGCTATTTGCCTGCTGTTTGATCTTGGCGATTGGTTAAAAGACACCATGCACGCGCTTGCGATGCTGACCGACAGGCCGGTGTTTATTTCGTACAAGGGCGACAGACAACCACTGGTTGAACGTTTGAAGAACTGCCATGCGGTTGTGACATGGACAAGCAATGTCGCAGTGGAAGCTGTGTGCGCTGGGGTGCCTGCGATTGTCTCCAAGCATTCTGCTGCTCGTCCGATGTGCTGCCACATTGAGACAATGGATCAACATTCGATTGAAAACCCGAAACGACCAGACAAAACAATTCGCCAGACATGGGCAAACGGCCTGACATGGGGGCAGTTTTCGCTTGAGGAAATCAGGAACGGCACGGCGAGAAAGATTATTGAGGCCGGCATGGAGGTTAAGGCTTGATGGATGCGCACGGTAACAAAATAATTATGGCGAACCGTTGCCCAACGCAGGCTGATATTGACCGCGTGACGCAAAACCTGCGAGACATTCTTCAGGCGAGAAAAATAAACACGGATGGCATTCAAATTGCCATTCACCACGAGCAAATAGGCACCGATGGGATAAGCGCGGTATGGGCCTCGGCGACGATCTAATTAGCACATCAATTGCGCGGAAAGCCTTTGCCAAGATTGGGAAGCCGGTTTGCATTGGCGATGGATCTCGCGTCGAGTGGTCTCCGGTATTTGAGAACAACCCAAAGATTGCCAAGGAAGCATTTGAAGGTTGCGTATGGGTGCGAACTTACAAAGGCGCAAGGCCGTATCTGGAGGCCAACGAGCCGGATAGGTTAGTCTACAAGCCATCGTTTCGCGTTGAACCAGGAGAGATTTATTTCTCTGACGCAGAAATGCGCATATTCAACGAGTTCAAATATTGCGTTCTGATCGAACCGAACGTGAAGCGATTGCCGCTATCCAGAAACAAGGAATGGGGTTGGCAGAAGTGGCAGCAGGTTATTGAGGCATTGCCTGAATTGCGGTTTGTGCAGATGAAAACTGGCAAGTACAAGTTGGAGGGTGTGGAACTGGTAAGCTCTCCCGGCATCCGGCACGGCTTTTCGATGGTCAGGGAGTGCGCGTTGTTTGTTGGAACTGATGGCGCATTGCATCACACTGCGGCGGCATTGGGTAAGCCTGCCGTTGTTGTTTGGGGAGGGTTGGCATCGCCAGTGAATCTTGGCTACGATACCCATGTGAATTTGCATGCCGGCTCAAAACCTTGTGGGTCAAAACTTCCTTGCATGCACTGTCAGCAGGAACTGGAAAAAATTACCGTCGATATGGTTGTAGACGCCATAAGGAAAGAGCATGGGCGCATTACCGGAAGTAGCGGCGCAGATAGCAATGGCATCAAGGCAGGACTTGGAGAACGCGCTTGCGTTGCTCAAGCGGCTTGATGAAAAGCGCAAAACAGCCAAACTTGAACACTATTCGCCATACGAGTTCCAGAAGCGGTTTCACCATTCCGAGGGATTCCAGACCCCGGGCGTGCTTGCCTCGCAGCGTGCGCTTATCGCGGCGAACCAGATTGGAAAAACCAGATGCGGCAGCATGGAAATTGCCATGCACCTTACCGGGATCTATCCTGCGTGGTGGCAGGGACAAAAGTTTAACCGACCGATTGACTGCCTTGTTGCAAGCAATACCAACGAAACGACGCGAGATATTTGCCAAGAGGCGTTGTTTGGAGACCCGTCAAACGACGATCTGCTTGGAACCGGAGCAATACCACTTCGGTGCATTGGGGAGCGCACAAGCAAGCCCGGAGTGCCAAACGCTTTCGATACCGTGCTTGTCAAGCATTTCAGTGGGGGTTGGTCAAAAGTTCAGTTCAAAGCCTATGAGCAAGGATTTAAGAAGTTCATGGGCAAACCGCGTGACGTAAATTGGCTTGATGAGGAGCCGCCGCAGGAGATTTGGTCGCAGATTGTTCGAAGCACTTTTGCTCGGAAAGACACCGTAATCTTGGTGACTCTGACGCCAGAGGAGGGCATGACGGAAGTGGTGCGGCAATTTCTTGAAAACTTGCAGAAGGGTCAGGCGTTAGTCAGGGCGACATGGGATGATGCGCCGCACATGACGCCTGATATGCGGGCAAATAAGCTCGCCTCGATACCAGCGCACGAGAGAGACATGCGCTCAAAAGGTACGCCTTTGATGGGGGCTGGAGCCGTGTTTCCGTTTAGCGAAGAACAGATTACCGTTGACCCGTTTCCGATCCCGCGCCACTGGCCGCAGATCATCGGGATCGACTTTGGCTGGTCGCACCCGTTTGCCGCCTGCAATCTGGCTTACGACCGCGATGCTGACTGCATTTACATCACGGCGGATTACCGGGAATCGAAGGTGGTTCCGGCAATTCACGCCGCTGCGGTCAGGTCGTGGGGCGCGTGGAAGCCGGTGGCGTGGCCCCATGACGGTCTGAACACGGAAAAGGGCACTGGCGAGGAATTGCGCCAAGCCTATGCCGACGAGGGTTTCCAGATGCTACCGTGGAAGGCGACTAATCCGCCCCAGGCTGGGCAAAAAGAAGGGGAAGGCGGGAATTCGGTAGAGGCGGCAATTTTGGAGATGTTTGAGCGGCTGGAGACTGGCCGGCTCAGGGTGTTCAAAACATGCAAGTTTTGGCTTGAGGAGCAAAGAGGGTATCATCGCGACAAGAACGCGAAATTGGTGAAACTGTACGATGACACGATTTCGGCATCTAGGTATGGTGTAATGATGATTCGGCATGCGCGAGTTGAGTCTGTCAAGCGCAAGTCTCAGTCGTTGATGGCAGGGGTATCCAACTGGTAGACAACATGGCCGAAAAGCGCATAACACAAGAAAATTGGGATCAGGTCGAAAAGGCTGTCAACGAGCAGCTTGAGGCCAGAAAAACCAGCGAGGATCGCAAAGACCACGAGCGCATCTGGAAGGAGGTGGACCGCCAGATCCGCATGAAACCCATGCAGCGGTTCATGGCTGACGGGAAAGAGGTTGATTTAAAGAAGGATTGGCACTCCGCGCTGGAGTTGGGGGAGCTGTCGACTGCCTCTGAGGTCATTGCCTCGGACGTAATGCGGATCATTTTTCAGCAAACATGGTTCCAGCCTCATGCCGAAATCCAGTGGCCGATAGACCAAAAAACAGGCAAACGGGCGGTCAACGACGACAGGCAGGACGTAACTGACGGGCTTTTGCGCAATCTCATGGTGCAGCAGCACAAGGATTTTGGCCTAAAAGCGCGGTTCAGGCTTTCGGTCAAAGAGTCACTGCACCACGGTGGGTTCTGCGCTGAAATACGCATGGAAGAACAGTTGCTTGTGCGCGAAGGCTCAAAAATCCGCAAAGTTTCCGCGCCAGTTTGGGTGCCTTATTCCATGTGGAATACCTACCCAGATCCGTCGCCATCGGTTATTGGGACGAATATGTTCTACACCGGGAACATGATCCTGTGCGAATACATTCCCTATTCCAAACTAAAGGAATACGCCCAAGGTGATGGCTGGATCAAAAAACGCTTGGAAATGGTCGAAAAGCGCAAGGAAGGCGACGGAAAAGACGTTGAATTGGTGAAATTCAAGGGCGATTTGTACATTGACCGCTCGACAGACGACATTTACCTGCCAAATTCGGAAGTTATCCTTGCCAACGGAAAACTGGTCTACTACGCGCCGGCCAAGTTGGATTACCCAAATGTGATTTATTCAGGCTACGAACGCCAAGATGTGCGCGACCCGTACTACACCAGCCCAATTATCAAATTGTCTCCAACGGCCAAGATTGCCACGATAGCGGCAAATATGTTCATTGACGGCTCGAAACTCAAGGTTGAACCGCCCATCGAATACGACTCAAACGACCCTGAATATGCCATGAACGGCGGTCCGGTGATTGCGCCTGGGGCAAAGACCGGAACGCGATCAGTCGGGTCCGGCATGAAGGCGCTGGATGTTGGAGAGCCGAATTACGCCTTGAGTGCCTACACACTGACAACGCAGCAGATGAAGGAAGGCCTGGGGGTTTCCTCAAACCGATCAGGAGTGCGCCAAGGCGACCGAGAGACCGCCACAGCGGCGAATCTGGCAAATCAGGGGGCAGAGGTCAGGACAATGGAGTTCGTGTCTCAACTGGAGCCGCAGGGCTTGCTGCCGTTCCTGTACATGCAGCACGACCTGAACCGCCGCGAAATGGGCGAGTACACGTTCTACAACGACGAAATGCACACGCCGGACTTCATCCGAGCGACGAAAAAAGATATCGACGCAAACGCTCACTTTGAGGTTGTGGGTTCTCGCGGCCTGCTGGGAGAAGAAAAGCGGCGCACGGCACTGAACGGCGCGGTGGCGTTTTTCTCTGGCAATCCGCTGTTTGCCGGGATGCTGGAACCTGTCGAAATCATCATGGACACGTTCCGCGAGGCCGGCAAGAAAAACCCGGAGGAATGGCTGAAAGCGCAGGATAAGGGATTGCCGCCGCAGGTACAGCAGCAAATGCAGCAGATGGGCCAGATGATCCAGCAATTGCAGGGCGAGTTGCAAAAGGCGCAATCCGGCGAGCAGGCGAAGATGGCGAAACTGCAACTGGATAAAGCAATCGCAGACATGGAACACATGGCCGCTATGCAAAAACTGGAACTGGAAAAAATCGCACTTGCTTCGCAAACTCAGTCAGAGAATCAGGATCGCCTTGCCGAGAACAAGCGTTCGCAGGATGAGTTGCGGTTGGAATACCAGCGGATGCAGCAAGACTACGAACTTGCCATGACGAAACTGAGGGCTGATTTGATGGAAAATCAGCGAGAAAGAGAATCTGCCAGAGAGCAAGCGGAGCAGAAAAACACGGAAATGCTTGCCAAGGCAATTGAAAAAATGTCAGCGCCAAAGAAAATAGTGCGAGGCGCTGATGGCAAGGCAGACAGAGTAGAGTCTGCTTAATAATCAATACTTTGGAACATTAAAAAGGAAAAGTCATGCCGAAATCCACAGCAACATGCAACAGCGTTGTGAATCTGATGTATCGAGCCACGGCATGGGCTAACGTGGCGGATAACGCTTCCAGTTCGCCCCTGACCAATACCTATGTCGGACTGCATACCGCCGATCTTACCGCTGGAACTAACCAGCAAAGCCAAAACGAGACCGCCTATACCAACTATGCTCGTGTTGCGGTGGCGCGCTCCACCGGCTGGGACGCCGCCAGCGGCGGGGCCACGGCCAACGCCGCCACGGTGAGCTTTGCCCAGTGCGGCGCATCCGGCGCAACGCTGACGCACGTTTCTGTTGGCGTCGGAAGCTCGGGCACCTCGGCCGTGTGGCATTACGGCGCTTTGAATTCGTTGCTTGCTGTATCTAGCGGCATTACCCCGCAGTTTGCAGCCGGGGCGCTGACGATTACGGAGTCCTGATGGCCGACCAGCGCAGCGCCATGGAACGCTATCTTTGGGAGCAAATCGGGCCACCGCTTTACTATTGCGCAGATTGCTTGCGATCAGTAAAGGTAGAGCCGCGTACTGATGCCGAGCCGCTGGTTACACGCCCCTGCGGTCCAGACTGCAAAGCTGGAATTATCGCCCCGCGCAAGGCCATTGCCGCCGGCGAAGGTGGTTTGAACTTCACGGATCGCGCCAAGGTTTGCTATTGGCAAGTAGCTGCGGCGCTCACCGGGCGTTGTGTGTGACCATGGCAGGATTCTCCAGAGTCGGGCAATTTGCTGATGCTGATGAGGCCGGGCAGTGCTGGGTGACTGGCTTTCGCAAGGCCGTGGCCTCGGCAGCCACAACCACCGGCGCGTGGGTGGATTACAGCTACTTTGCCGGTAGCCCAACAGCCAATTTTTATGCCTCCTCGCCTGCCGAGGCAGCGCTGGTGGAGTCCTCGCGCGGGATCTACGTGCCAAGCGTAAGCCCGGCACAGCAGCACCTGAAAGACCTGATCCTCATGTCCGGCAACACCGCCAGCGCGGTGAATGGTCGCCAGCAACTCGCGCTGTGCGATTACCTGCTTTATTACCCGTTCATCGACACCGACGCCATCGGCGAGGAACAAACGCTGTATAACTCGGTGGCGCTGCCCCGCTACAGCAGCGGGCAAGTGGTGGCGGTGGCGCAGTCGACGGCCTCGACGGTGGGGCAGTTCACGTTTAACTACACCAATCAAGACGGCGTGGCCGGGCGCACCAGCCAAAACAACTTTACATTTGCTGTGGCCGGTGGCGGGCAGGTGGTGGGCGCAAGTGGCTCTGGAGCATCGTACAACCCGTTCTGCCTGTTGCAAGCCGGTGATTCCGGTGTGCGCTCGATTGAGTCGGTCACATTCAGCGCTGCCGGCGGAGGGCTGATGGCGCTGGTGATCGTCAAGCCGCTGTTCATGGCCACCGTAACGCAGGAATCGCGCACCACGGGTGGCGTGGCTTTTGGCGCTGCCGACCAGTTTTCCTCGCTTATTCACCAGGCCGGCGCGCCTCGGTTGATGGATGGCTGCGTGCTCAATTTTTTCGCCGCCGGCTATGCCGGTTCGCTTGCCAGCTCGATGCTGGCGGGCATCCTTGAAACTGTCTGGAATTAGGAGGCCTCATGGGCTGGACTTCACAAGACGACCTTATCACGCAGCTTACCGTCAACGGCAAGGGCGACATGGTCACCACCACCAAAACGCTTTCCTCAGCCGGCACGGCGGGCGCGTGGACGCTGCTGGCAGGGCACGCTGGCTATCCAGTCGCAGCCACTTTCACCGGCTCGGACCTGGTCTACGTGCCCACCGACGACACCTGGAGCGAGGGCACCATCTACCACGGGGGCAACGTGTCCACCGCGACCAAGCATTTCCTTTCGGCTGGCGCGGTGGCTGTGGCGGCGGCGGGTGCGCCATGGTACGTGATGGCAATAGACTTGGTTGGGTTCGTGCCGTTGTCCGGCACCAACGTGTCAACCACCGGCACCAAAACCGTCACCATGACTGCGCTGGGCTCAGGCGGCGGCACGGGCGACCGCTACCCCAACGGGCAAGGCCTTCGCCTGTTTGTGGCGGCTGACACCGCGCTGGGTGCGAACGCGCCCACCTGCGTGATCAACTACCTCGACACAGGCGGCGGGGCAGGTGCCACCACCACGTTCACAAGCACGGCCTCAATGGGCATTGGGCAACTGCTGAACACTGGAGCGGCGGCAAACAAATACAACCCATTCCTGCCGTTGGCGGCGGGAGATACCGGTGTCTCCGACATCGTCAGCCTGGTGTGGTCTGGCACTGCGCATGCGTCTGGCACGGTAATCATTGGCCTGTGCAAGCCGCTGTGGACGTTGCCAATTCCGGCCACGGGCCTTTACAGCAAGATGGATTTTGTGAACGCGCTGCCGTCGATGCGCCAGATCAAAGACGGCGCAAACCTCCAGTTTCTGCTGTTTCAAACTGGCGCGACCACATCCGCAGGCACGGTGAACGTGGACTTCGACTACGGCTACGGGGGATGATATGGACCGGCGGATCCTGGAGATCGTCAACGACCTGAATCAGTGGAAGGGCAACGCCTACACGCTGGCGGCGCTGGTGGCGGAAAAGCAAAAAGAGCTGGACCGCGAGGTGCTGGCCGCATCCGCCACACCCGAGGCGGCGGAGCTGATCTAGTGGGAATTGTCGCCAACGGATGGCAGTACCGCAGCACCGGGCTGTATCATGCCGGGGCCACGCAGGTGAACAACGCCAACCCGTCGGCGCACCTGGGCAACTTCAGCCAGCCGGGGCGCATTCGCAACATCAGCGCTGGCGAGGGCATCACCAGCAGGCTGGTGGGCATCCCCTCCGGCGAGCGGCACCCAAACTGCTGGATGCTGCCGCGCAGCGCCGGCGCGCTGGCCGCGCGCAACCAGCTCACCGGCACGGGCACCATCAGCGCCACGGCGTTGGCCGTCAAACTGGCGGAGGCCTCGCTTACCGGCTCTGGTGACTTGAGCGCCATCGGAGGCCTGATCGTGCAGGCGGTGGCCGCGATCACCGGCAGCGGCACCATCACCGCCGCCGACCTGAAGGCGTTTTTGCAGGCGTCGGCTGGCCTCACTGGCACCGGCACGGTTGCGGCCACGGCAACCGGATTTGGCGCATTGGCCGCGCTGTTGACTGGCAGCGGCACAAGCGCAACGTCTACTTTAACCGGAACCGGAGAACTGGAAGCGGCGCTAGTTGTGACCGGAACCGGCCTGACTACAGGAAATGTAGGCGCTGCGGTGTGGTCTGCTATTGCAACGGCAAACAATACCGCCGGCACCATGGGGGAAAAACTAAACGACGCCGGCAGCGCCAGTAACCCATGGACTGAGGTAATTGAGAGTGGTTACACGGCAGCGGAGATCCTGCGCCTGATCGCGGCAGCGGTCCAGGGCGATGCCGCCGGTCTGGAGTCTGGTTCGCCCAGCTTCAAGGGTTTGGATGGCACCACTGAGCGTATCGCCGGCACCTACAGCAGCGGTACGCGCACAATAACGAGCCGTGACGCAACTTAGCCGTGGCGCACGGGTATTTTGGGAATTGGCTTGGAAATACTAGCGGAGTCTGGTTTGGAGCGACATCGGAGCCAGCGCCATTACCACCACAAACTGGTGGCGGCGGCGGCAGATGGCTGCCAAAAAGGTCAAACAGGGCGGAAAGACGCGCACGTGCGATATATATATCGCACGAACCGTCCTATTATTACCAGCAAATCATCAATTCCGAAGCTCCGAAATCGGTAAAGAAGGAAGCTGCGGCAGTAATCAGGCCGTATGTTGAAAAAAGAGCAAAAATCATACCGAGAGTTTCCTCGGTTGATTGGCAGCGGTTGGCAGATGACATTTATGCAGTGCAGCAATTATTCAGGATCTGGCGCGAGGAAGTAAGGCAAAGGGAGATTGACGAAGATGACGAAGAAATACTGATGCTGCTATGACGAACCCGGTAAATGCGACACTGTTGGCACAACTCAGGGAATCTCAAGAATTCCACGCTGTCATGCAGGATATGCTACATTTGCGTCCAATTACGCCAAAATACCGGCCTTGTCAAACAGCAGCAGAAGAACAAATGTTGATTGAGAAGATCAAGTTTCAAACGGGAGCCACTGAAGGTTTTGACCTTTTGTGGAATCATTTGGTGGGCAAAAAAGCAGGAAAGGACTGAAAATGGCTGACGATACCGCATCGGTAGAACAGACCGCAGATACCGCAGGAACTGAATCGACCACGACCCTTGCCGATGTTTACAAGGAATTCAACGTCGATGAAATGGCTTCAAGTTTCAAGCCAGCGCAGCAGTTGGAGCAACGGCAACAGACGCAGGTAAGAACGATCACGCCTGATTCCGTGCCGGACCCCCTTCTTGACGCGAACGGCTTCAAGCAGTTTCAAGCCAAACAAGCGCAAAGCGCAGAAGAAACAGGCAACCACCTCTCCAAACTGGCCGGGGCAGTGCAGCGAATGCAGCAAGCCCAGATCCGTGAGCAAGAGGAACGCGATATTGGTGCCGCAGTGCAGAAGATCAAAGAGGCAGGATTTGAAGCGGAAAACGACTTCATTGAAATCGCCCTCGGCCAGAAGGCCAAGCAAGACGCAAGGTTCCTCGCGGTTTTCAACAATCGCGGAAAGAATCCAGCAGCTTGGAACAAGGCTTTGGCGGCGGTTGCAAACGAGATGAAGGGCAAGTACCAGTTTCGCAGCGATCCGAACCTTGCGGCAAATGTACGAGCGGCAAAAAACTCAACTCAGACGGCGCAAACAACGGCTGCTGACCGTTCAGGCAATCCTCTTGAAAAACGCTTTGCGGACTTGAAAACTCCCGGCGAATTCAACAGGGAATGGGAGGCGTTGGTCGGGCGCGGTTACTAATGGAACAGATGTAATCGGCAAATGCGTCGTCCAAATTAAAAAAGGACGATCATGGCTTTAGTCGTAAGTAGCACATCCGCAGTAGCTCTGGGAGTCAACTTCCAGATGATGAAAGGGCTGCTCTCTGCGGCCCGCAAACGTCTGCCGTTCTTCAACGGAACGCTTCCCGGCGCTCTGGAGAAAAACGGGAGTACCGCTTCGGTGAAGTGGGAGCGTATCGACAACCTTGCGCCGGTCACAACGGCTCTTGGCATCATCGACGGCGCATCGTCATCCGTGTTCTTTGGTCGTGATTCTGTTGCGCCAACGGTCAGCAATACCTCCGTGGCAATGGCGAAGTACGGCAATGCGTTGGTTCTGCAAGAGGAACTGGAACTTGAGCAGATGAATTTCCGCTCGGCAAAGTTTCTGGACACCCTCGGCGCAAACGCAGGCGAGTCGTTGAACCTGCTGATGGAAGCCGTGTTCCGTGCCGCAACGCTGGTTCGTTACTCTACCGCTGCTGCTGGCGGTGGTGCAAACGATTCGGCTGTAACCTCGGCGATCCAGGCGAACGACATCAAGTGGGCTGTCAACAAACTTGACCGTGCCTCCGCGATGCGCTTCACCAGTGCCGGTTACGGTTCGCAGAATATCGGCACTTCGCCGATTCGCGCTTCGTACTACGGCATCTGTCACCCTGATGTGAAAGAGGATATCCGGTCAATCACCGGGTTCGCCGAAGTCACTACCTACGGCGGCTACACCGAAACCATGCCATATGAGTTCGGCGCGGTTGGTGGTGTGCGTTGGTGCGACACCGAAGTGCTGCCGATCAGCACTGCGGTAACTGGCGCGTCCACTGCTGCCGGCTCTCAGGTTCTGCGCGGCCTTGGCACCAACGGCGGTTACGATGTGTACTCAAGCTACATCTACGGGAAAGAATCTGTGGGTTCCGTGGGCTTGGGCAATATGCACGCCACCACCAGTTATGAAATGTACGACCCCAAAAACCCGCCGGCGGTTGAAGTGATTTACAAACCGATGGGCACGGTTGGAACGGACTTGTACAACGAAATTTCCACCTTGTCGTGGAAAGCGTGGTTTGCCGCGAAGATTCTGAATACAACGTGGATCACGAAAATTCGAAGCGGTGCTTCGGCGCTGTAACGGCGCTTTTGCTCCCCGGAAACGGGGGGCTTTTCAGTGCCTTCAGGCGGGTGGCTTGAAGGTAGCGAGAAGCCCAAACAGGTGGAACATAGATGACGTATCTCGAAAGCGTAGTGCGGATTCTCAGGTCTCTCGCGGTGATACGCGGCGATACTGATGCGCCAACGTCATTCTCGCAAACGCAATTGAATGCAGAATTGCAAATCGCGCAGATTGCAATTCAGAACGAGTTGATCTCCCTGATTGCTCGGCGGTTGATCCCAAAAGAGCGTAAAACTACGGGCGCTATCGCGCAGGTTGCTGGCACCGTCGAATACGATCTTGCGACTGATTTTGTCCGGCTTTACGGCAACGAGCATATCCACGACGTTACGAACAACTCGGATCTATTCCCGTATCCAGGCGGTCTTGAGCGTTTGCAACTGGCTGATTTGAACTACGCAACGAACCCCGGAACGCCTCAGTGGTTCTACTTTTCGCCGCAGAACAGCACGCAGAAAAAAGTCGGTTTGTACCCAAAGCCGCAGGCTGATGCAACGCTTCAGTACGACTACGAATGCAGCGTCCTGATAACAACGGCATCGCAGGACTTGCCGTTCCACAACGACGAGGAATGCTACACGTTCACGGAAATGGCGGGGCGCAGGTTCAAGTTTATGTGGGAGGACACCAAAGGCGAGGCGGATATTGCGCTGGTGCTTGAAAAGGATTATTCCTACAAGTCTGCTCGGGCAACGCTTTACAACCTGCTTCGCATTGGCAATCCGTCGAATTCCTATGGCGTGAAATACGCATGAACGACGTTCGCCTTTATTTTGGCGGCGGATTAAACGAGCAGGCCGCGCCTAACGTAATGGAGGCGGCGGTCGGTTCGTATAACTTCGAACTATCGAAGGACACCTACCAGCACATGCCGCGCAAGGTATGGGACTTGGAAGGCACCTTGCCAAACGGCAAACAGGTCAACGGCATCATGCAGTTGGTCACTCGCGCCGGCAACGAGTCTACGATTGTCGAGGGCGGCGGCATTGTCTATCGGTGGTCAGGTGGCAGCACATTTACTGCGGTTGGCTCCTGCGCTACGGCATCAAA
>Ga0181344_1000500_pt1 | contig 15589 bp, 9 predicted proteins | sample Su13VDMLBDD_FD_130098 | JGI IMG/M metagenome (GOLD analysis project Ga0181344, IMG submission 130098) | Freshwater viral communities from Lake Michigan, USA - Su13.VD.MLB.D.D | ecosystem: Environmental > Aquatic > Freshwater > Lake | place: USA: Michigan | collected 2013-07-15
ATAACCTTTCTATTAGAACGATGATGGATGTTGCCACCTGTGGAGATATAATTTCTACTGGCGTATTGACCGTTGTCGCTGCATAATTATGACAAAAATATTTCCACAACTTGGATACAATTTTAATTCTGCATACTTGGGTGATGCTAATGATCCAACTGGCAATAGAGAGTTAGAATTACTAAAGCTAAAACCTACTCTACGCAAGTGGCAATATGAAGCATTGGCTACAGGTGATGTTAATGGATACTTAAAAAGCCCAGTATCAAACACCATCAATAGCCTGACAGCAATCACCACCAGTATGAATACTGTTGCATTCTCCGTTGAATACAGTATAACTGGCAACACAAGAATGCAAGATACTACACGACAATTGATGAGCGAATTGAACAATTTTCAGGCTCATTGTTATAGGGTATCTGGTGTTGTTCCAACCACAAGTTCTTCTTTGCCAGATTTTGACACCGCCGTTGGCGTAGGCGAGTTAGTTATTTCTTTAGTTTCAGTTTATGATGGTGTGATGAACAATACTCCAATCTTAGGAAGCATGACCAGTCTGTTCATAGATTCAGATTTACAGGGTAATTTGACAATTTTGACCAGCGATTCTGCTACATTGAACGCCACAATATCTGGTTCCACCTCAAATATTTCTGTGGCTGTAAACGATTCTATCTGCAACAACATGAATGCTGTTTATTCCATGATAAACACGCGCAGAAACCACGATGTTACCTTCTATAATAATTGCGTTAGCTTGATGAACAATTTTTATACCATATCAAAATATACAAATTTTGACGCCTTCAGATTGTATATGGTGGAAAATTATACGGGCACAGATAAACTTAAAAACAAGTTATAAATAGACGATGGAAACCGTAACTCTAGACATTACCACAAGAACTTTCAGGGATTTGGATTTGAATTTTACTATCCATCCTGTTAGAAAAGATGTTGACGTCCATATGGATTCATATGCTGTCATCAACTCTGTAAAAAATCTTGTATTGACAAATTTTTATGAAAGACCTTTTCGCCCCAATATTGGAAGCAATATTAGAAATCTTCTATTTGAAAATGCTAGCCCACTTGTTGCTAATCAAATAGAAAGAGCAATACAGGAAACTGTTACGAATTATGAACCAAGAGTAAATGTAAAGACTGTATCTGCGATTCCTTCTTCGGATGAAAATGGATACAATGTAAAGATGGAATTCTATATCGTTAATATGACAACTCCAATTACCATAGATTTTTATTTGCAACGGATTAGATAAAAATGGCAGATCGTTTAAGAGTAACAGAACTTGATTTTGATACAATCAAGAGCAATTTAAAGAATTTTTTACGCCAACAATCATACTTCACAGACTATGATTTTGAAGGTTCTGGCTTAAATATTCTATTGGATATTTTGGCTTACAATACTCATTACAATGCATACTATCTAAACATGGTTGCCAATGAGTCTTTTATGGACACCGCACTATTGCGTAGTTCGGTTGTTTCTCACGCCAAACTTCTAAACTATACCCCACATTCTGCTGTGGCTCCACAGGCTACACTTAATTTTACTGTTCTGGCTGGAACAACCACTCCGGGAACAATGACTATACCAGCAGGCTATTACTTTCTTTCTGAATTGATTGATGGGAAATCATACAACTTTGTTGTGAATGATGATATCACCGTCACAAAATCAAACGATGCTTACTATTTTGAAAATGTAACTATCTATGAAGGTCAGAGAGTATCTTATGTCTTTAATTATGATGAAGGTTCAAACCCAAAACAAATCTTTGTTTTGCCAGATTCCAATGTTGATACAAACACTTTAAAGGTTGTTGTTTCTCCTTCATCTACATCTTCTATAACAACACGATATAATGTTGTAACAGATATTTTGGATGTAGAATCTACCTCTGAAGTTTTTTTCTTAGAAGAAAACCTATCAGGTAAATATCAAATATATTTTGGTGATGATGTTGTAGGTAAAAAGCTTCCTGATGGAGCAGTCATTACAGCCAGTTATGTCGTTACAAATGGCGCAGCCGCAAATAAAGCCAATAATTTTATAGCATTACAATCTTTGACAGATACCTTGGGTTCCACATACTCAAATTTTGTAATTCAACCAATAACATCTGCATCTGGTGGTTCTGAAAGAGAGTCTGTAGATAATGTTAAGTTCTCTGCACCATCTCAGTTTGCTACACAGAACCGTTTGGTAACATTTAAAGACTATGAGACTTTCATTTTAAATAGTTACCCTAACATTGGTTCTATCTCTGTTTGGGGTGGAGAAGATAACAATCCACCAGTTTATGGAACAGTTTTTGTTTCAATGAAGCCAAAGAATAATTACTATCTTTCTGAGGCAGAGAAGCAGAGAATTATTGATGAGATTATCACACCTAAGGCAATTGTGAGTACGAAATGTATCATTCGTGATCCTGCCTATTTGTATTTGGTTTTAGAAAACGAGGTTCAATATAACCCAAATAAAACTACAGATACCGAAGAATCTCTAATTAATATTATCAGAAATTCCATACTATCATATTCTAACGCAAACTTAAATAAATTTTCGGCTAAATTTGTTCTTTCTAAACTGCAAGATGTAATAGATAGTTCTCAATCGAATTCAATCATAGGTTCTAAAACAAATGTCCGTGTTCAGAAAAGATTTTTGCCATCACTTGCAGAAACAAAAACCTATGTTGTAGAATTCAATGTGCGCCTACACAGAGGTGGAATTAACGATAGAATGATTTCATCGCAATTTGATGTATTAGATGCTCTTGGTGTGAGAAGAACAGTTTCATTGGAAGAAATACAGGGTTCTTACACAGGCATTTCTTCTATTGCAGTAACTAATCCCGGCACAGGTTACTTGACAACACCTACTGTTACTATCACAGGAGATGGTATTGGTGCAACCGCAGAAGCGGTTATTGTTAATGGTGCAATCGAAAGCATCAAAATAACCAATCGAGGCATCAACTATTCTCGCGCTATAGTTACCATAAAAGATACTGGTTCTGGTTATGGTGCAACCGCGGTCGCTACAATTGATAGCCGTTACGGTGTCATAAGAACAATTTACTATGATTCAAATGCTCAAAAACAAATCGTCAATTCAGAAGTTGGAACCATCGACTATGATACTGGTGTAGTAACTATCAATGCCATCAAAATTCTATCGGTATCTACAACTGATAATTATTTGAGACTTTCTTTTGAATCAGATAAAGGTATTATCACTACTGCAAGAGATACCATCATCACAATTGATGAAGAAGATCCAGTTTCTATAGTTACCAAACTAGAAGTGTCATATAACTGATGACCGATTACAAAACATCTTTACTTGTTAGCAATCAGATTCCCGAATTTATTAGGGAAGAAAACCCTCTGTTTGTTTCCTTCTTGGAAGCCTACTATGAATTTTTAGAAAACAAACAAGGTTCTCAAAAGAATGATTTGGTTACAAAAGCCAAAGACATAAGATATATTTCTGATGTTGATAAATCAATCACAGAATTTGAAGATAATTTTTTCAATACTTTTGCTTCTCTCATTCCAAAAAGTCTTCAAGTTGATAAAGCATTTCTAATTAAAAATGTTTTGCCATTATATCTAGCGAAAGGTAATGAAAAGTCATTCAAGTTATTATTCAGAATGTTATTCAATGATGAGATTGATATAACTTTACCAAAAAACAATGTTCTTCGTGCATCTGATGGAAAATGGACTGTAGATAACATTCTGCGAATCCAAACCAATGTTAGAACAGTATATACAGGCAATGGTTCAAACACTCAATTTATTCTTGCTCAAGTTTCTGGTTCAAATGACATAGAGGTATATGTTGATGATGTTATACAGACGGAAAATGTTGACTATACAATAAGAAAAGAAACGAGAAAGGTGGTATTTGGTTCTGCACCGGCAGCAAATACTACAGTCAAAGTTTATTATAATAATTTCGATATAACCAATCTTACCAATAGAAAAGTTATTGGTCAATCTTCTGGTGCTTCTGCTTTAGTTGAATCTGCATCGAAAAGAATTATTACCGATAGATTGAATTTTGGTTTGCCGTATGAGTTGTTTATTGATAAGAAATCTATTGCTGGTGTTTTTACGAACGGCGAAAAAATTACATCAAACATCATTGATGCTAATGGTGTGCTTATTGATTTTGAAGCCGATACATTTTCAATTCTAACTGGCATACAGATAACATATGGTGGTGCATCATATAATGTTGGTGATCCAGTTTTAGTTTTGGGTGGAGGTGCAAATCCACCAGCAACAGCAGTTGTATCGAAGGTTACATCAGGAAATGTAACCAGAATTGTTGTTGATTATGGTGGTGCAGGTTTCAAAATTTCATCTTTTGCTAACAGCTATGGTGCACCAGCAAACACGATAGTTGTCGGTGCTGTTGATGGAATAAACACTAGCCATTATTCTAATTCTACTTATCGTGTAACCGATGACACAATTTCTTCCTACGGCAGTGTTCTAATTAGTGCTGCCGACTATGGATTTCCAGGACCATTTACTGAAAATGTAAACACACGCCTAGTTGATGCATTGACACCTTTGTTTGTTACAGGCCTTGGTCCTATAACCAATGTAAACTTATTGCTTTCTAATGTAACATCAAACATATCAACCTTCGATTCGCAGGGTGCATTATACACAGCAGGATCAAGTTCTTTCGATATCAAAAATTTCAAATCTGTTGGAAGAATTGATGTAAACAATGGTGGTGTTGGTTATAAAGTAGGTGATGAAGTTATCTTTGGAGCAAATCCTTCTGGTACAATTGGTATTGATGCTGCCGCTTATGTGGCAACAATAAATGTAACTGGTGCTGTTCTGACTATCAACATTGGAGCGCCTTACATTACTGGAACAGCCAATGTTCAAAACAATAATGTAGCAATCATTGGTACTGGTACTACTTTCTTGTCTGATTTGAAACTTGGAGATAAAATTCAGATAGCTGGACAATCACGCTTTATTAATGCCATTGCAGATGACACTCATGCGAATGTAAATTCATCATTCACTTTTGCAGATTCCACAATTTGGGCAAATAATAGAAATGTTGGTAACTACTACAGAAATCAATTAGGTGGGGTAAATTATAGCCAAGAAAATCTACCTAGCGTTTCCATATCTACAATAAGTGGAGGTTCAGGAGCTAACATAGCAATAACTTCTCTTATGGGAAATGGAGAACGTCTGACTGGTTATTCTGGTAAAGTTATTGGTGAGGTTCTTGAGATTAAGTTGACCTCTGGTGGTGTAGGTTATGAATATATTCCACAAATAGATATGTCTGCTCATGGAGACAGTTCTGCAACAGCTAATGCTATTTTGGGTGCTTCCTACTTTACTGCACCTGGTCGTTGGACTACCTCAGATTCTATCTTATCTTCATCTGAAAGAAAATTAGCTGGCAAAGATTACTATACTGACTACTCTTATGTAACATCATCTACAACAGAATTCAGTAAGTATAAACAAATTCTGAAAAATCTACTGCATCCAGCTGGTTTCGTAAATTACGCAGACTATAATACTGGTGCAGATATATTGGTTGGTGATTCAAATGTTTCTACAAATATCGCAGTAACATTGTCAGGAAGGGTAAATGTTAATGGAAGTTCAATGATTGTTGGAACAGGCACAAAATTTAACATAGCTAATGGTAATACCATAAGTGTTGGATCAAGTAATCCAAGATCAAATATATCTGTTAATGGTGAGATAAGACTGATTACCAGTATTTGGTCTAATACTGTTCTGATAGTTTCTTCACCATTTTTATACTATTCTAATAGTCAAACTGCAATTGTTCTGGCAAACACATAAATAATACCCATGACTACTCTAATTACAAGAAAATTACAATTCAATAACGCCGAGCAATTCAAAGAAGAATTTGCTGAGCCGCAACCAACTATTTCTTATGTGTTCATTGGAAATCATGTTCCATATGTAAATGAGAATACGCCACCAAGTCTTTCCGATACTGTTGTTACCGAGAAGCAGGCATGGGACAATATGTACGCTGCAAAAAGAGTTACTGGAAATGATGTAGAACTGGTCATTCCAAAAGTTATTTGGACAGCAAATACCAAATATCGCCAGTATGATGACACTTCTTCTATTCCAACTTTGCTATCTGCAAATACTCAACAAAATTTAAAGCCGATGTATGTTATTACAGCGGAAAGAAATGTCTATAAATGCCTTTCTAATAATTCGTCTGCAAATTCTACAGTAAAACCTACTGGTGACTACACAACATCCAACGGTAACATCGCTACAGCAGATGGTTATCTATGGAAATATATGTTCAATGTCAAACCGTCAAACAAATTTTTGACTGATGGATGGATTCCAGCACCAACATCTACTGATGCTTTAGACTATGGAGTTAATAGTCAAGGTGTTGTAGATGGAGAATTGACCACAATTTTAGTAACACAGAAGGGTACCAACTATCGTGAACTGTCAAACATTAAAGTAGATAGTTTCACTTCAGGACAATCAACTATTCGTTTAGCTAATACATCAAATGTTATTTCATGGTTTAGTATTCCATCTTTGGCAAATTTGGCAAATATGTCAATTTCAGGAACAGGAATTTCAACTGGAACGTATATCAGCCAAATTTATCCAGCCAATGGCGTTATTATCTTATCATCAGATGCTTTTTCAACTGGTGGTGGTAATTCAAATACTGTAAGTATAACCACTAGAGTATATGTTGATGGCGATGGTGTAGGTATAAATGTATACTCAACTCTTTCCAATACTGATATTAATGCATCAGCAAATGATGCTAATGTGGCTAACATTTATACCGTAACTATTGGAACTAACTACAGTCGAGCGAATGTTTTAGTATTTGGATCAGGCGCTGGCGCAAACGCTAGAGCAATTCTTTCACCAAAATTTGGTCACGCATACAATCCAGCTAAAGAATTAAATGCAAATAATGTTATGATAGCAGTAAGGATTGGTGAAATAGATTCTTCAGAAGATGGTGTAATTTCCACTAGCACAACATTTAGACAGTTTGGTCTTATGAGGGATCCATATAAATACGGAAATACGACACCTGTGACTTCTGCGACTGCCAATTCTGTGATATCTCAAACAACAAATCTACAATTGGTAAGCGGACCATCATATACATTGAATGAATATGTTTATCAGGGTGATTCACCTAGCAATGCATCTGCTTATGGATTTTTGAATTCTGTAACTGATTCAGGTACTACTGTTAGGTTAACTAAGGTTGTAGGAACTTTTGTAACTGGTAATCCACTAATTGGTGCAAACTCTGGAGTTTCAAGAACAGTAACATCTACTTCAAATCCAACATTTCAACCATACTCTGGTGATATGTTGTATATCGAAAATGATACAGCAACAACCCGATCAGACGGGCAAGCAGAAAACATTAAAATGATTGTAAGTTTCTAAAGGTAAAAAATGGCACTTGATACTAATTTTAATACAAATCCGTATTACGATGACTATGAGGAAGATAAAAAATTCCTTAGAATGTTGTTTAAGCCTGGCTATGCAGTTCAAGCCCGCGAATTAACACAATTACAAACCATCCTACAAAAGCAAGTATCACGCTTTGGTGACCATATTTTTGAAGACGGTTCTGTTGTTACTGGTGGACAGTTAGTATTCCAAAACACTTCTTATATCAATGTTGCAACAACCTATGCCGGTAGCACAGTTTCTATTGGTGATTTTGAAGACCAAGTTATCGTAGATAATGTTCAGTCGCCTACAAAAAAGGCTCAAGTTATTAAAGTTTTTGATGCTGACGGATCTGAACCTCAAACTCTATTGGTAAATCCAATATTTGGAACATTCGCTGATGGCGATACAATCATAACTTACAATGCATCAACAGTAAATACTCCCTCATACGCCAATATTGCAGCATCGGGCACAGGTACAGGACAAGTTTTTTCAGTAGCAGAAGGTGTATATTACTACGGTGGATTTTTCATTAAAGTAGATTCACAGACTGTTGCCGTTTCAAAGTATGCACAAGATGGTAGTGCTAGAATTGGTTTTCAAATTGATGAGTCTATTGTATCATACACCTCTGATACCTCATTGCTTGATCCTGCACAGAATGCTTCTAACTATCAGGCACCCGGCGCAGACCGATATAAGGTTGTTCTAACTTTAAGCACCAGAAGTTTGACTTCTACCGATGATTCTAAATTTTTAGAATTGGCGAGAGTTCAAGATGGTGTTCTAACCAAACTAAACAACAATCCATTATATGCTGTTTTGGAAGATACATTGGCTCGCCGTACCTTTGATGAATCTGGTAACTATACCGTTAGACCATTCAATTTGGCATTAGAAACCAATTCTGCCAATACAGCTAATTTGGATGTTATACTTTCTCCAGGTAAAGCATATGTTTATGGATATGAATTCGAATCAATTTATCCAACTAAAATTACAATTGATAAACCACGTGGAACAGATAGTGTAACTGGTAAAAAGATTACTGCTGACTACGGTTACTATGTTTATGCAAATACTCCATTTGGTAGTTTCCCAATTAACAGTCTTGATACTGTAGAATTGCATACTGTTCCAAACGCATCTATTAACTTGTCTTCTTCTTTGACAAGAGCGAATACTAGAATTGGAAATGTTCGCGTTAAATCTATTGCATATGATTCATCAGCAAACGCACAGAATTCTGCTTCATATACTTACCAACTATTCTTGACCGACATTAATGTTGGGTCTATTTACGGTGGTACAATTGCCAATATTGGAAGAACAGATATATCAAATACGACATATCTACAAATAGCCAATAGTGGAGCCGTTGTAAATTCTTATCAATATTCTAATGCGAACAACGCTTATACTGGAGCTAAACTTAGAATCACTTCTGGTCCTGGTGCAGGAGAAACAGCGAAGACCATTATCAATTATAATGGTGAAACACAAACTGTCCAATTAGACCAACCATTTATTGCAAATGTTTTACAAAATACTAGCGTTTGGGCTATAGACTTTGAATTTAATGATTGTCGTTCATTGCTTGTTCCTAACTCAGCAGGAACAGGCATAGTAGCTGCGATGAACATTGATACAAAATCAAGAGACCAAGCTTCCGTATACAATGACACGGTAGTTTCTGATAGTGCATCAGAAAAATTGGTGTTTCCATTGGGTCAAAATTTTGTAGCAAACGGTTCTATTTCAAATGTATACTACTCATACAGAAAACTGTATGTAGATCAGGCTTTCTCTGGAACAACTTCACCTGCTCTGTCTTTAGGCACAGGTGAATCATTAGCATATACCGGAACTACAACTAGCATTCTTGCTCAAAATTATTATGTCGTTTGTACCAGCGCTGGAAGTAGCGTGTTCAAAAAAGGTGATGTTGTTCCTGCACAATCTATAACAGGAATTTCAAGCAACCAATTAACAATAGCTGGTTCAAGTGGTATGTCAGCAAACATCATCGCCACTATTGATGTTTCTCCAGCAGGAGCAAACCAGAAACCTAAGACATATAAAGCTGCCAATACCGATATTCAAATTTTTGGAATTGCACCTGGCGGTATTAATCTATTCTCTGGCAACAATTCTACTTTCTTGTTCCCACATCAAGGTCAAATTCAGATTGCAGCAAATACTGTTGTTAAATCACCAGATGTTGCACAGTCACTATTTACTTCTGATGTTATTGGTCTTGTTTCAGTATTAGATTTTAACGGTAATGCGATTACTGTTGCAAATGAAGGTAGTGCGGTAAATGTAACATCGTACTATACATTATACAGCGGTCAAAGAGATTCGATCTATGACCATGCATACATCAAATTGAAGCCCGGATATACAGCACCTGTCGGTCCTCTTGTTGTTAAGTTTAACCATTTCTCATCAACAGGCGCTGGTTACTTTACTGGAACTTCATATACTGGTGGTGGTTTGTATTCTTATGAGAATATTCCGGCATATGTTGATGAGTATGGTGCAAAATTTGAATTGCGAGACTGCATAGATTTCCGTCCTGTTCGTGCCAACGCTACTCAAGCAACTGCAAATACTGTAGTTTTTGATGTTGACTCAACAACAACTGGTCCAAAAATTCCTGAAAATGGTTCTGACATTATAACAAATTACGAATTCTATCTTCCAAGAAAAGATAAGGTTGTATTAAACAAGAACAAAACATTTGAAGTAATTGAAGGTATTCCATCATTAAGACCAAAAGATCCTGAAGATAAACAAGGTACAATGACATTGTATAGATTGTCACATGATCCTTATCTACTGAATTCTTCAAACACAAAAGTATCGTATGTAAACAACAAACGATACACCATGCGTGATATTGGTACAATTGAAAAGAGAGTGGAAAATCTTGAGTATTACACATCACTTTCTCTACTAGAATTAGAAGCATTGAATAAACAAGATTTGACCATCAAAGACACAACAAACCTACCAAGATTTAAGAATGGTATTTTGGTAGATTCGTTTACAGGTCAAGCTGTTTCCGATGTTACTAAGTTGGATTTTAAAGCATCTATTGATTCGACTAGGAAAGAGATGCGTCCAACATACAACATTAGTTCTTTCACACTATTGTTTGATTCTGCTAACTCAAGTGGAATACAGCAAAGAGGTCCATTCATCACCCTTTCTTCAACACCTGTGTCTTTCATAGAGCAAACTAAGGCATCGAAGTCTGTTAATGTTAACCCATATGGTGTAGTAAACTATCTTGGTAAAATTGAATTGAATCCAAAATCTGATACTTGGTTAGATACTACTCGCCAAGCAGATGTTTTGGTTAACATCGAGGGTGATAAAGATGCGTGGGCGTTAATTGCAAACAACGCTATTAGTTACCAATGGGATTCAACAGAAATATTATTCTTGGGTACATCTACAACAACTCAAGATATTGGTTCAGAATACGATTCTGGCGGCGGTGGAGGGAGAGCAATACTCCAAGATGAAGTTACTACTACCATTTCTTCAAACAAAATAATCAAATCTGGTGTTGCTACTCAGGTTGTTCCACAAACAATACAACAAAAGATTGGTGATAGACTGATTGATGTTTCTGTTATTCCTTACATGAGAAACATTGGAATATTATTTACTGGTTCCGATTTTGAACCAAAACAAACTCTATACCCATTCTTCGATAATACTCCTGTTGACAAGTATGTTTCAAGAAGCAATAAATTTGTTCTACAAGGAAACAATCTAGGATACTTTGCTAATACCGGTAATCCAGAATCTATCGTTGTTAGAAATATGGATACTGGTGTAAATGTTGCAACTGGTATTGTAGTCAAAACTTCTAATAATGAAGCATATGTTGTATCAGTTAATCCAAATACTGCATTTGGTACTATTACAAATGCGAATTTGATAGGTTCAACTTCATCAACAACAATTAAAATTAAAGAATATCAACATTATAGTGGAAATGCCGCGGCAGCTAATGTATCAAACATTGTTCTTCGCCTTGATGCATCTGGTTCAGCATATGAATCTCTATATGCGAATACTGCTAACTTGTCTACCATTTTTATTGTTTCAGGTACAGGTGCTGGTCAACAGAGAACCATTAACGCATATAGTGCAGCCACAAGAACCGCAAGAATTTCGAGCAATTGGACAACAACGCCAGATGCAAATTCGATTTATACAATTGGCCGTCCTACAACTAATGATTCTGGTGATGTTACTGGTATCTTCTTTATTCCAGCTTCAACATTCCGTATTGGCGAAAAGAAATTTAGATTAATCAATAACAGCACCAATGATGTTGGTTCTTCTTCGACAAATGGTGACGCATCGTTCTTTGCACAGGGTCTATTGGGGACATTGCAAGATACAATAATCTCTGCTACTGTTCCAACAACACAGAGAGTTGCGGCAAAATCAGAACAGGTTGTTACAACTTCCACTCAAACAACCAGTTCGAGGGTTGTTGGATGGATTGATCCTTTAGCACAAACTTTCTTAATATCTCCTGCAACATATGAAAATGGTGTATATATTGATAAAGTTCGTCTGTGCTTTGAAACGAAATCTGATACTGTTCCCGTAACACTACAGATTCGTCCAACAGTTAATGGTTATCCATCATATGCTACAATATATCCATATGCTACAGTTACTTTGACTCCAGACAAGATAAATTTGGTTACCGATGGTAAACCAGATTTAACAGACTCTACAAAATATACTGAATTTGTGTTTCCAAGTCCTGTATATGTTCAACCTGGCGAACATTCTTTCTGTATATTGAGTAACTGTTTGGATTATAAGATATATGCTGCTGTTGGTGGAGAAAATGATTTGTCAACAGATACAAAGATTTCTCCAATTCCTTATGGCGGATTATTATTCTTGTCACAGAATGGTAGCACATGGCTTCCAGAGCCAAAAACATCTATGACATTTGGAATGTATAGATGTGAATTCTCATCTAGCGCAGGAACAGCAACATTTAAATCATTAAAGCCACAGGCAAATACTGTATATGATGTTGCTAACTTGGTTGTCGGTGACATGGTAATTCCATCTACATCAGTCAACTACAAGTTTAATTCTATCGTTAGTTCAACTGGTTCATTAGCTGGATACAAATCTATAAAACCAGCCGAAACATATACCATGAATGATGGTTCTGGTCGTAGAGTTATAACCACTACAAATGATGGTACAGTTATTAGTTTACCTTGGAATCCAGCAACTGGAGCAACAGGTAATACTGTTTCAGAAGCAAATTACTACAACAATTATTTGGGCGAAGCTGGTGCAGTAACTACAGATTCATTTGTTGTTCAAGCAACAATGCAAACAACAGATACAGCAATTTCACCTCTAATTGATTCTACTAGAATGGGTGTAATTGTTCGTGAGAATATTATCAACAATCTACCACTTGCTAACAGCGGATTTATCGTTACAAACGGTGGAACAGGTTACAGTTCTGGTAGCCCACCAACAGTAACAATTAGTGGTGGTAATGGTTCAGGCGCAGCAGCCCGTGCCAATGTTACCGCAGCAGGTGTTATTGATGCAATCTACTTGACTAACTCTGGTGGTTCTGGTTACACCACATCACCAACAGTAACAATTGGAAGTGGTTCAGCAACCGTAACATATAATGGTGAAGATAAGAAATCTGGTGGTAATGGTGCTGCTCGTTATATTACCCGCAGAGTTATTCTAAATGACGGCTTTGAATCTGGCGACTTGCGTGTTTATGTAACAGCATACAAACCATCTGGCGGAAACATCTATGTCTACTATAAACTATTGTCTGATTCTGATCCTTCTTCTTTTGATGATAACAACTATCAATTGATGACGCAGAATGATAGCAACATAAACTTCTTGTCGGCAAATGAGAACGATTACAGAGAATTGTCTTTCGCGCCAGGTGTTAATGGTGTAGCAAACAACTCAGTATCATATGTTTCTGGTACAACATCGTTCAAGAGTTTCAAACAATTTGCTATCAAGATTGTGTTGGTTGGAACTGACCCAACCGATGTACCAAAGATTAGAGACTTTAGATCGATTGCAACACCTGAAGGCGCTTGATAATGGAAACACTTAGAGTAGAAGGGCATGAACATCTAGTTAGAGATAAAGCTTCCAAGGCAATTCTAAATACAGACAGAAAAGCTTTGGAAGAATATTACAAACAAAGAGAACAAGCCAAAAAAGAATTAAATGAAAAGCAAGAGATGAAGAATCGTATTGCAAATTTAGAAAACAATATGCAAGAAATCAAATCTCTATTACTTGAACTTGCTCAACGGAAAGCATAATGGCAATTATAGACCAATTAGCAACATCGAATACCTTCAGTCAATGGTTAGGAGGTACACAGTCACTTATCTCAAAGATGAATTCTTTGACCGATGGTGGTGTCAATTCTACCTTCTATGCAAACACAAATATTGAAATATCAAATAATGTAACTATTACTGGTAATCTTACTGTATCTGGCAACATCGTATTAGACACTATCGGGTTCGATGATCTAGAGGCAAATGGTTCTGTTAATATTGGAGTTAATCTAACTGTTGCAGGAAATACCGTTCTAGGAAGCAACACCACCATAGCCAACTCTACAGTTACATACAGCAATATCACAACTGCTAATGTAATTAATTTGGCAGGTCAAGCGGGTAATAGATCAAATACTTCATATGACACGGCTAATTCAGCGGCAATATATGCGAATGGCGCATTTGAAGCTGCAAACAATTCCGTAGGAAATGCTCTTGCTTTTGCAATTGCTTTAGGATAAAGAATAAATAAACTCGTAATCAAGGGAAATCATGGCGAATACTTTTAAAAATTATGTATTAAAAGCTGCGGGAACAACAGCACAAAATGCATATACTGCTGCTACTGGTGTTCAAGCAACCGTAATTGGTATGACGATTGCTAACATCACAGCATCACCAATCACAGCTAATGTAATCTTAACTTGCTCTGGTGCTGCTGCTCCAAATGTATATTTGGTTAATGGTGCTACGATTGCGCCAGGCGGTTCATTAGTTCCAATTGGTGGAGACCAAAAACTTGTCCTTGAAGCTAACGATTATCTACAGGTCAATGTTTCTTCTTCATCATCTGCTGATGTTATTACTTCGGTTCTGGAGATAACCTAATGTCTTACCTTGGTAATACACCTGAAAATTACAGCTTTGCTTCTGGTTTTGATAGCTATAATGGCGATTCAACAACAACTGATTTTATATTGACTCGTAGAATTGCCGGAGCAAATGATGTTATTGCCATAATTGAAAATGTAATTCAAGATCCAATTTCTGCATATACCATTGCAATTAATGCATCTGGTACATCAACTATCACATTTACTTCTGCGCCTCCTTCAGGTACAAACAATATTGTAGTTCGTTATAACTACGAAAGACTTGTTGCGTATAATTTGGTTACAGATGCACAATTACAAGCAGGTTCTGTAACTGAATCCAAACTTGCAGCAGGATCAGTAACAAATACAAAACTAGGATCAGGTGCAGTAACTGGCGACAAGTTAGGAACAGGTTCAGTAAGTGGTAACAACATAAACTATGGCGGTATTGTTATATCTGGCAATATTATGGGTGCTTCATCCATAAGTGGTAACAACATCGGTACGAATGCTGTTAGTGGCAACAACATCGGTGTTGGTGCTGTTAGTGGTAATAACATCGATGTCGGCGCAGTAAGTGGCAACAACATTGGTTTAAATGCTGTTACTGGTAATACACTTGCATCTAGTATCATTCGCGCAAACAATATTGTTCCCGCTACTATCACAGGAAACTTAATTGCAGTTGGAACAATCACAGCAAACCTATTGACAGCAAATGCAGTAAGTGGTAACAACATTGGTTACTATGCTGTTGGTTCAAACAATATGTCATTCACAGGCGTTACTGCTGCTAACTATGGTGGTTCAAGTAGTGTGCCAACAATTAGTGTAGATGGC
>Ga0181344_1000501_pt1 | contig 15569 bp, 3 predicted proteins | sample Su13VDMLBDD_FD_130098 | JGI IMG/M metagenome (GOLD analysis project Ga0181344, IMG submission 130098) | Freshwater viral communities from Lake Michigan, USA - Su13.VD.MLB.D.D | ecosystem: Environmental > Aquatic > Freshwater > Lake | place: USA: Michigan | collected 2013-07-15
CAGATACTTGATGTATCAACAGGAATGCCATTAGAACAAATTAAAAAAAGTTACTATACTGGTAATCAGTTAAATTGGTATAATCAATCATTTGCATTTCCTTTTACTAAAAAGTATCCTAATTTAAAATTAGAAAACTATCCTACTGTAATTTCTGAAGAACCATTAAAGAAAGATCCAATGTCTTTAGGTAGAACTTATTGGAATACTTTAGGTAGGGGATCTTTAATGACTCCTTTCTATCCTTTTATATATCCTGGATTTGCAGCAAGAAGTAAATTTTATCCTAATGCTGACAAAGTTACTGCAGATTTCTTAGGAAGACAAAGAGAAATAGGACCTGAACAAGTACCAGGAGGAATGACATTTGGAGATCAACCATTTGGTGCACAGTATGCAGACTATCAATTACTTAAAGATCGTAACTATCGTACTGGTAGAAACTTTTTAGGAACAGCAGGATTTTTAGCAGGTGCTGGTCTTCTAGCATATAACTTATATCAAGATCCAGGAGATAATGTTATAAGAGATAAAAGTATGATTCAAAATCGTACACCATCTGCAGATACTACATGGAATAAATTTGGAGCAGGTAGATCATTTGATACATTAGGTTTTGGAATTGATATTCCTTTAAGGAGAGAAAATAAATATAATGACTCTATGTATGTTTCCCCTAGTGGAGATACCATACATGATAAAGGTTATGGTCGTATGTTTGGAGATTTACCTGGACAAAAACATGGTGGGGCTCATAAAAAGAAGTTTATTAAAAGAGTACAACAAATGTTTGAACCTGGTGGAGAAGCACAAGATACTTCATTAGGAAAAGGTAGTAGGATGGATGATGGTCAAGTTTCTAAAAGACATAGTAATTTTATCATTACTCTTAAACAGCAATCTGATAAATCAGCTACAGAAGATTTGTATAAACTTGTTCAAGAATCTGGTGATCCTCAACTTATGAATATCTTTATGGGTGATAATCAGCAAGAAGAGTCTCAAGATAATCAAATGATGCAACAACCTCAGTTTGGTGAAATGGGTGGTTATGTAAATATGGATGTAGAAAATCCACTTACAAGATTTATTTATGGGGGTGATGAAGATTATTATGAATCAAATAATCCATTACCTGAAGCAAAAAATGGTAATTTTCCAAAATACGGTTTTTTTACTGAAGAAGACATAAAAAAATTAAATGAAAAATATAAACCACAAGTACCATATATGAATTATGAAGAGTGGTTAGATGATTACACAACTCCAGATAATTGGCCAGGAGCATATGCAAATAATGATCCAACTCCTTATAATCCACGTCTTCCAGAAGATCAGCAAATGATGCAGCAATTTGGTCCTGATCCACAAGAAGAACAAGATTATAATGATTGGATACAAGATTTTTTAGTATCAGCAAATGATGTAAATAGATTTAAATTATACAATCAGTATTTAGAATCTCGTGGTATACCTGAAGATGATCAAAATCAAAATCTTAATCTTAATACTAATACAACTAATGAATGTGGTCCTGGTACAATATGGAATGCACAATTAAATAGATGTGTTCCTGTTGCAAGTATAAGATATAATCCAAGACTGGTAAGATCGGCTCCAGGATTATTAAATACATTAGGATTATGGAATGGTAGATCTATGGATGAAAGAGTCTTGAGAGCCTATGGTTTAAATACAGGTATGCCTTACATGGGAGATTTGACTGCTTTAGGAAAACCTGTTGCTAAATTTAAAAAGAATTGGTTTTCACCTACATTGAGAATTTATGATCCAAATAAATCTTATGGAAAAGAAGAACTACAAACAATAATTGATTCTTACTATGGTGGTAGAAGAGGTCGTAAGTCAACTTCAGAAAATAAATCTAATGATTCTGACAAAAAACAAGAAAGACAAGAAAGAAAAGAAAAAAAGAAATCAGGACCTAAAGAAGTTAAATTTAGTTCAGCTGCAATGAAGTATAGATTGAATCAAGGACTTGATCAAGCATTTGGAGCACCAATAGATTATTATAAAAGTTTAGGCAAAAAAATAATTAAACCATTTACTAAAAAGAAATAGTATGTATAGTAAAAAACAATTAAGAAGATTTTTACCTGGTGGAGCTAATGATCCTGGTTCATGGGACTTTCCTGATGGCAATTCTAATTTTGATATGAACTTAGGAAATATCAATGATCCTTATGATGCAGATAAAAATGGTGTACCTGATAATATTCAAAGTAATTCTGTAAATCCTTACAATAAACATGTACGTAATATAATGGATTACAATAGTAATACAGCACCTTCTAGTTCTATTGTACCTTATAATTTAGATACACCAGATAAAATGCCTACTTTAAAACCTAAATTATTAGAACAAGAAAAGGCACCTAATAAAATATCTAATTTAGTAGCTGTTGAAAGTAGAAAAATGAGAAACACCAATCCTGAAAAAATGGTAAACAAAGCTAATGCTGCTACTAGAGGTGTATTAGGAGCAATAACTAATTTTCAAAATAGAAAGAGAGAAAAAGCAATGATTTTAAATACTGTTAATCCTGCAAACTTTGTTGCTACTCAGTATAATAAATACAAAGGAGCATGGACAGACTTTGGTCATAAAACAGGATTACAGAATTTTGATGAGATGGGATCTGACAGAAATAGTTATTCTACTTATGGTGACTTTGGTGGTAACAGTGCACAACTTGGAGGATTTTTAGAAGATGGTGGTGTAAATAGTTATAACATAGGAGATGAAGTTACAATGTCAATTCCACAGTTAGAAGCATTTTTAAAAGCAGGAGGAGAAGTAGATTATATTTAATATATCTAAAATGATAAAAGTTAAAATAAAAAAATTACCAACAGCAAGAACTGGATATCAAGTTCAAGGAGCATTAGTTAATGATGTACCTGCAATGGGAGGTATGGATTATAATGCATATATTGGTGCACCAAAACTTAAGGAAAGTAAATATATCACTGCTGTCCCTAGAGAAGAAGCAAATCTAGAAGCAGAAGGAGGTGAAACAGTATATGGTGATATCAATGGTGATGGATTTCCAGAACACAAAATAATTAAAGGACCAAGACACCATGCAGGTGGTGTACCTTTAAATCTTCCTGATGATACTTTTATCTTTAGTGATACTAGAGGTATGAGAATTAAAGATCCTGAGATACTTGAAATGTTTGGTAAAGCAGGAACTAGTAAAGCATATACTCCTGCAGAACTTGCTAAACAATATGACATACAGAAATATAGAAAAATTCTAGAAGATCCTAACTCAGATAAATTAGATAGAACAACAGCTGAGTTAATGATTAAAAAGTTTGTTGTTAAACTTGGATGTCTTGCACTTGCACAAGAAGCAAAGAAAGGATTCCCTCAAGGTATTCCTGCTGTTGCTAGACCTTGTATGCAAGCAAAAGGTATAACTGATGAACAAGTATTACCTAAACAAGAGATTAAACAACTCACAGAACAACTAGAGTCTAAGTATGCTCAACAAGAGAATTCTGAAGAAACAATGCAATCAGAAGATCAAATTGCTGCAGCAGAACAAATGAATCAAGGTCAACCTGTTGCACAACCTGAAGAACAACAAATGCAGCAACCATCTCCAGAAGAAATGATGATGTATGGTGGTGGTATGAGGAGATTGAGAAGAGCAGAAGAAGGTATGGAACAACAAATGATGGAGCAACCACAAGAAGAAGGTGGTGATGACATGATGCAAATTGTTCAAGAAGTTAGTGCTGCACTAGAACAAGGTGTAGATCCTCAAGAAATAGTTGCAAGTCTTTTAGAAAATCAACTTCCTCCTGAAGCTATAGTAGAAGTATTTATGCAGTTAGGTGCTTCACAAGAAGAAGCAGTTGGTCTTATACAACAAACTATACAAGAGTTAGAAGGTGGTCAAGAAGAACCACAAATGTCTGAAGAGGACATGATGATGCAACAACAAGCTCCTATGGCTATGTATGGTATGTCTATGGGTGGTTATGATATGCCGTTTTATGATGAACCATACTATGATGAAGAAGAAATACCTGAAGCAGAGTATGGTATGGCTATGGGATCTGGTATGTCTCAGAATTATCAAGGTAGACCAAAACCTATTCCTGGATCAGGACCAATGTTTCCACTACCTAAAGCAAATAATGGTATAATAATAAAAAGATCTGACTATGCTTCTGATGCAGATTATGAAAGAGCTGTTTATACTGCATATAGAAATAAACAAATAAATAAAACTACAGATCCTATTACTGTAATAGATGCATCAGGTCAGTCAAGAACTCTTAAAGGATTTGATCCTGTAGCACCAAAAGAAACTGGTGGTCTGGATTTAAATGAGTGGGGTGGTCCTAATAGTGATGATGCTCAATTTGCAGCTGCACAATATTATTTATTAGAACAAAACTTAAAAGATGAAAAAGTTGCAGATGCTATCTATAATAAAACAATAGAAGCACTAAAAGATAAAAGATCTTATGTAAATAAACTTGGTAATCAAGGTGCAACTTGGGAAGAAAGAGGATATGCTTTACCAGATAAAGCAACAGTATTAAAACAATTTTTACAGCATGAAGAAAGAAATCTTAAAATTCAAGGACGTGGAATTAATCCTGAATTATTTAGTGATGGAGGGAGAGAGTTTAGAAGTTGGAGTGGTGTTAAAGCTGCACTAGATAAAGGTGTTGTAATTAAAAATCCTGAAACAGGACAACCAATTAAAACTGAAGCAGATTTTCTTGCAACAAAAAGATATCTTGCAAAAACTTATGGTGGTGTTGATAATGCTACAGATCCAAAATTATCAGTAACACAACTAGCTGCTGGTATTGGAGAACCACTTGAAAATGATGCTAGTACAAGAGCACTACAACAAGCAACATTTCATGGTTATGCTAGAACTATTGAAGATTATGATAAACTTGATCCTGATACACAGTATGCATTAAGAAATTTATATGGTAATCTTCAAAGAGGTGTTGATGATGAATCATCAATGTCTGCTATATATACCAGTAACAAAGGAATTAGAATATCTCCAGTTGATGACTTTGGAGATCTAACTAGACCCTCGCATGGTAATTCAACAATAGGTCATGTTCCTGGTGTTGGGGTTAGAACTATGACCTTTGATGATCCTAAAACAATATGTCAATGTACTGATCCTAAAGGTCCTAACTATGGTGCAGCAGATCCACAAGGAAAATGTGATCCTGCACTTTGTCCAAAACCAGAAGAAGATCCTTGTCCATGTTTTGATACTCAAGGTAATAAAATTCCTTTAACACCAGATGCAAATGGTAACTGTCCTCCTTGTGAAACTGAGGTAGATGTAGATGTACCAGGACCTCCTGCTGAATGGTGGTTACAAGATACTATTAAAACTACAGGTGCATTTGGAGACTTAATGGGTATTAAGAAATATATGCCGTGGGCACCGGGAGTTGAACTACAACAACCAAGACCTACATTCTTAGATCCTACTAGAGAACTTGCTGCTAATGCAGAACAAGCAAACATCCAAACCCAAGGTATGGCACAGTTTGCAGGACCTCAAGCACTATCTGCAAGATCATCTAGTGTACAAGGTCAAGCTGCTAAGAATGCTGCAGATATACTTTCTAAGTACAACAATGCTAATGTTAACATAGCAAATCAATTTGAACTTAAAGGTACTGACATAGCTAACCAAGAATCCATGTTGAAACAAGCATCTGCTCAAAAATTATATGATCAGAATACTATTGCTAACCAACAGTTTGATAACTCTAAATTAGCAATGAGAAACAACTTGAGAAACTATTATACTAATGCTATTACTAATAGATGGCAAACAGATGCATTAAACCAAATGTATCCTAACTATGCTGTTTCTCCTGGAGTAGGTGGTAGAATGTTCTATCAACCAGGTAATAGAAAGTTTACAGGACAAGGTAGTGGTAGTACTGGATTTGACTGGCAGAAAGCAAAAAATGAATGTACTCAAGCTAATCCAGGTGCAGATTCAAGACTTATTGATTCATGTATAAAAAGTAAACAAATTGCAGCAGGTGGAGATAAAAGTTCAGGAACTGGAGCAAATGCAAACATAGGAATGGGTATGTATGGTAATCAACAACCCGGTTTAAAAAAACAAGGAGGGGACACTAATGGTAGAGGGTATATTTATATGAACCCTTTTATACTGTAAACTTAATATGTTTATTAAACTTAAAAAATTTTAATAGTTTTACACAAAGATAGATTATGGCAACGTATTTACAAGGAGTCACAGATTATATACCAGATTATCAGCCGTTTCAACCTGACTTAAATTTCTATGCAAATTTAATGCAGACTAAGCAGACTCAGTATGATACTAACTGGAATCAGTTAAATAATTTATATGGTCAATTGTATGGTGCAGACCTTACTCATGATCAAAATATAAAAAAGAAAGATGAATTATTAAGACAGATTGACTTCAATCTTAAAAGAGTTTCCGGGTTAGATCTTTCCCTAGAGCAGAATGTAAATCAAGCACTACAAGTATTTAGACCATTCTATGAAGATAAGTATCTTATCAAAGATATGGCTTGGACAAAAAACTTTAAAAATACTTACACTACTGCACAAGCTTTAGCAAATTCTGCTGATCCTAAACAGTCTTCAAAATATTGGGATTTGGGTATGAAAGGTTTAGAATATAGAAGACAAATGTTTAAAGATGCTACTCTTGATGAAACATTAAGTTTTGGAGATGCGCAGTATGTAAATAAAGTTGATGATATAAAAGAGTACATGGACTTTGCTAAAAAGTATGACATTGGGATGGTAACACAAACTCCTAGTGGAATGTACATGATAAGGAAAAAGAATGGTGAACAATTACTTCCTGGTCTTCAACAAATTTTTTGGGCACAATATGGAAATAGACCTGACATACAAAACATGTATAAGGAAGAAGCATTTGTAGAGAGGATGGATTATGCAACTCAGAATGCAAATAAATTTGGTGGAAATAAATTAGAAGCTGAAAAAGAATACATTAGAGCAAAATATGATTGGTTAAAAAACATTACTAAAAAAGCTGATGTAGAGGCAAAAGATGATTTAAATACTGTTCAGAATTTAAATTCAAATTTACAATCTAATATTGCTAGAGGAAATGTTAATCCTTTACAAAAGAGCTATCAACAAGAATTAGAAGAAGCAATGGGAGTTGTCTCTGAAGTAGAAAGATATACTTCAGAAGTTAACGAGCAAGTCAATGGTACTACATCATCACCTGTTAATAAAGATGAATTATTTAATAATATAGAACTTGCTAGATTAAAAGTTGATGCAGGATTTGCATCATATAAAGCAGGTGTAAAAATAAATGAGGCAGCAGGTTCTTATGCATACAGTAACTATGAAGTTGAATATAAACCTGATGCAGTTGCTATAGCACAGTTTAGAGAACAACAAGCAAATCAAAGACTGTATACTGGTCATCAAATGAGACTTAAAGAAAATGAACAGGTTGAAAAACTTAAACGTATAAGTGATTACCAAAAAGCAATGGTAGCTGGAGGACGTGCATTTTATAAAGCAGATGGTAGTATTGAACTTAATCCTCAAGAATCTTTATATGAAATAATATTTAAAGGTAAATCAAAACAATCGGGTCAGAGTGGAGGAGATAAAACTCAATTTGATGTAATGAATAGTCAAGTACGTGATGAAGTTATAAATAAAAAAGCTGGACCGGGTGTGCAATCAATGATGACTTATATTAATGAGTTAGTTAGAAGTGGTCAATTCAACGGTGGTCAATTAGGACAAGTACTTAATCAATTTAGATCAAATGATCCTGAGATAGATAAAATAATAAATGACTATGTTAAGAGCCCAAGTAATAAAAATTTAGCTAATGCTACAAAAATTTGGAATCAAATTTATAATGAATATGATAAAGGTGATAAAGATAAATTTGTATCAAATTTAACCAAGTATGGAAATGTTTATCATTTAAATACTATAATGAAAGATTATGCTATAAGACATAATGGAAATACTTTAATGCAAGAATATGCTAATGATCAAAGTGTTTTTGAATTAGAAGTACTTGGTAGACATGATGAGGCATTAGCAATTACTCAAGCAAACAATGCTAAAAAACTTCAAAATAAATTTAAAGAAGAACTTACATTTAGTGCAAATAAACTTAGAGAACAAGGACATAAAGTAAGTGATCAACAAGTAAATAATGCATTACAAAAAATAATGGGTGAGTATGTTGCAAGTGGTTACAACTGGGAAGCAATAAGAAACAATGCAGAAAATCTTGATAAAATGATCAACAATGAATTGGGTGCATCATTTGTAAAAGATACTAAATCAGGAAGAGATAGAAGTTGGTGGGAATATACTCCAATTGTATATACAGCAGAATCAATCTATGATGCTGCAACAGGTAATAGAGAAAATGTTGCTGCCTCATGGATTACTGACATTTTAAATAAACCATATATTGAACTTGTAACAGATAAAAATCCTGATAAAGCCTTACGATCTTTTGTAAAAACAATACCACTGGGAGATGATATGGTTTCTTTATCAGCTGATACTCAAACTGTAAAAGTAGATTCTGATTATGCAGGAGACTTTGGTTTTCAAGCAGCAGCTCAAGCTATACAAGATGCATTATCACTTCCTGCAGGAGACAATTATAGTTTTGCACTTAGTAATAATTTACCAGCAGAAGGAGAAGATGATGGTTTAGATGATGACTTAGCAAAAACAATTCTAAGAACATTGTATAATAGAATGGGTGATCCAAAACTAGGAGACTTTACATTGTCAACATCTAGAGTTTCAAGAGAAAATAGTAAACTTGGATCTACTACATTTGATGTCCCTAGGTCAGTAGTAGAAGAGGTAGTTAAATCTTTAAAAGGTGCAGACTTTACCGAACAACAACTTAAACAAACTATAGATGGTATAGTACAAAATGGTATTACTGCAATTGCACCACATGATTATTGGACACACAAACTATGGAATACATCAACTCCAACAGCTACAGAAGTCATATTAAATACCAAACCTATTGAATATACTCATCCACTTAATGCAGGAAGCTACACAATAAATAAAGTATCAGGAGTTCCAGGTATTGATTATGAAGCAATTATAAGACAAAATATCTTAGATGTAGATGGTAGTATTGTTGAGTTAGTACACAAAAAACCAGGAGGAAGAACTGGTAGAGGTATTGAAGATATAGAATTAGAAGCACATTCACTTCTAGCTAAACAAGATATGTTGAATAAGGAAATGTATAAACATTTTCGTAATATAAACAATCCTGAGTTAGTAGATAAAGCACATAAAAATCTTGGTATAACTCCAAATAATCCATTCTGGAAATAATATTACTATGGCAGATACTCCACAAAACAATAGTCCTGAAGAACTTAATGATTTTTTAAGTAAAAGTGATTATCTTAATCCTGCTAGGATTGAGCAAGGTGCACCTACTGTATTTAATTTTAATGAACCACGTGCATTAATTAATCCTATTTATCCTATTAAAGATAACTCAACAGGTGTTTCACCTAACTATTATCCATCACAAGTTAGATCAAATGTTATAAGTAATCCCGTTGCTGCAGGTAGAGCACTGTTTGATCAATCAATAGCTAAAATAGATGGTGTTCAGGATAGAAATAGATATGGATATGCTTTTGGTTATGATAGTGGTCCTAAAGGAACATTTAGAGATAGATATAAAGCTTATGGTCAAGAGACCTTTAATAAAATAGGTTTTGATCCTTTGATAGATAATGAAGCAATCTATAATAAAAATACAACATTTGGAGATGACTTATCAAGATTCTGGAATCATGCTGCATGGCCTATGTTAACAAAAGGATTTATGGATCCTATTAAGTCTTATCAAAGTATAATAAATGGAGATGGTCTTTTTGATGCAGATGAACAAAGTGCAAGAGACTATGAATACTATAATGCAATAGGACAATCTAATAAGGGTGGATTAACTGGGTTTACTGTAAACTTATTTAACTCAGCATCTTATTCCATGGGTATATTAATGGAAGGTGTTGTAGAATCTGTACTTATTGAAGGTGTTGTAGGAGCAGGAGCACGTGGAGGAGTTGCAGGTGCTGCAGGATTTGGACTAGGTAAGTTTGTAAATAGAATGGCTTCTTTACCTAAGTCAATATATCAAACAGGTCAAGGTGTTAAGAAACTTGCTGAGACCATGAATGATTATACTAAAATCTATAAAGCAAAAGAACTTTTTGCATCGGCAGGTAAAAACTTTGGAAACTTTATAAATCCATTAGCAAATACAAAAACTGCTTTATTTGATCATAATCTTAATAACATTGCAGATCTTGCACGATCATCAAAAACTGCAGGTGCATTGTGGCATGATATGATGGTAATGAACTTAGCATTATCAGAAGGTAAACTTGAAGGAGGTTTTACAAAGTATCAGACTTATGATAAACTATATAACAAATATGTAGAAGATCATGAGGGTATGGCTCCTTCATTAGATGAGCAAGAAAACATGATGAAAGAAGCATCTAAAGCATCTTTCTGGAATACTCTTAACAATACAGCACTAATATTTTACTCTAATAAACTTGTGTTCCCTTCATTAAGTAATGCAAGTTTTTTAAAGGGTGCTCCTAAATTTGGATTTGGAACAGTGATAGGTGATATCAATAAAGAATATCAACTTGTATTTAACCCTGCAAAGAATGTATTAAAGTCACCATTCTCTAAAGAAAAAATAAATTTAGTAAATGCAATTAAGTCTTTGGGTAGACCAGCTACATATGGTAAAGTAGGATTAAATTATTTTAAAGCAAATGTAGTTGAAGGTTTACAAGAGTCATTACAAGATGTTCTTCAGGATGCAACTCAAAACTATTATACTGATACTTATAAGAATCAGTCATCAAGAAACTTCATGTATGCTACTGGTGTAGTAGGTGATGCAATCAAGAAACAATTTTCTGCTCAAGGTGCCGAAACATTTATGTCTGGTTTCTTAATGGGTAGTATTCTTCAAGCTCCTAGTAAAATGAAGAGTTTCATGACTATGGGCTATAATGATTACTTTAATAAAAATGAAAAGTATAGAGAATATATAGATGAAAGAGAAGCTACAGCTAATGAAGTTGTAGAACATATGAATACAATGTGGGATAATAGTGATTTACTATTTGATCCTAGAATAAATAACTATGCAACACAAGCTTTATTATATAATACAGTAGCTAAACCTGAAGAAAAAACTACTAAAGAAATACAAGATGATAGATTTGCAGCATTTCAAAGTGCAGTACTAAGTTCATTACAACGAGGTACTTATGATATGTTCTTAAATCATTATGAAAAATATAAACAAGCTACTCCAGAAGATATAGAACAAGCTTGGAATTTGAAACCAGGTCAAGGAGCAAAAGCACTAGATAACTTTAATGAATCTATAGAAAATGCAAAGAAGATTTCATATAGATGGAATCAAGCAAAACAAAACTATGGTTCATACATGCTTGATCTTAATGACTATGAGAAAGATAGTTATAAGCACAAGATGGCAAAAATTTATAACAGTGCTGTTTCTCAATCTATATTTAACTATGTCTTTTTACAAGGTGCATTTGATGATAGTGCAAAAAGACTTGAATCACTCTACAGTAAGTTGTCTAGTTTGTCTACTATAAAAAATTCAAACTTTGCAGACTTTGCAGGTTTTGCAGACCCTGGTAGATTGCAACGAGAAATTGAGATGATGAAAACTGATATAGAAACACTAGAGAAATCAGGTGTTCCTATAGTAGCAGAAGAACTTGAAAGAAAAAGAAAACTATTAGAAATTTATTCTAACTTTAAAGAGAAGCAAGATACATTAGTATCTAGTTATATAACTAAAGAAAAATTTTCTGCACTTAGTGATCGTATCTTAAAAGAGAATCCAGATTTATCAAAAGAACAATTAAACTTAAATGTAATTGAAAAACTAATACAACAGTTTGATGAAGGTAAGTCTAATGAGTTTACAGAATATAAAGATGCATTTAAAAACTTACTATTTGGTTTAGCTAAAACTGATGAAGAAAAATTAAAACTTCAACAGGAAATAGACGGAATGGAAAAAGGATTTGATGGTTTATTTGATTCATTGCTTGATACTCATATTTTAAAAAATGAAAAAAATAGATTAGCTCCTGCAATCAATCTTCTATCTAATCCAAATGATTTTTATGATCATTTACTGAGAAACTTTCAGTGGATGAGAAATATGTATCATAATAAAAAAGACATTATTAAAGACATAGTAAATACTGAGATAAGTACTATAGAAAGAAATGCTTTGTTAAATGCATTAGCAGATCAAGGTATTTTTGTGGACTTAGATGAATTTGCTGCATGGGTTGAAAATCCTACATATAGACCCGAGTATTTTATTGATGTAAAAAATAATTCATATATAACTAGAGATAGTCTTCTTTATAATGAATACTATAGGTTATTTGAGAAAGCATCTGAACTTGGTGCTGTAAAACCAGCAGGAGAACCACAACCTGATTCTGAAAAGTTAGAAGAGATAGTTAATGAAATAACTAAAGATAGAGATAAAAAGATAGACATTGCTAGAGAAAAATTTGATAAAGCTCTAAAAGATAATTATGATTCAACAGAAGCAGAATTAAGAAAACAAGCAGCCGATGCAGATGATAATGGTAGATTAGAATTATCAGCTGAAGAAGATAAACTTGGTATATACAATGAATGGTTAAATGATTTAGAATCATTAACTGGTATTGAAAAAGCTGCTGCAGGATTAGTAAATGCTAATCTTATAGATAATCAACAATTACTTGATGCAACAGATGCTATATTTGATAATCCAGATTTAACAAAAACTCTTGTTGAATTACGTGATAATATTATGAAAGCAAATCCAGAAATGGATGCTGATAATGCTATTAGAACTGCAGGTTTTTATTTATCTACTAAACCATTAATTGAAGATTTAATTAAGGAACAACAATCAGTTGTTGATAATTTTGTTGTTGCTGATGTTATTGATGTTGAACAAACTCCTGAATGGGCTCAATATCAAAAAGAATTATCTGATATTAATGCTGAGTATGAAGAGTTAATAAAAGAAGCTAAGTTAGAATTTGTAGAATCTGGTGGTAATCCTACTGATGTTAGAGAGTATTCAATAGAAGATCAGTTTGAAGATTATCCTGATGATCTACAAGAGGAACTCAATGGTGTATTTGATGACTTTTTAGTTACAAAAACAAATGAACCAGCCACTCTTAAACAAGATGATCCTACAAGATATAATAGTTTGAGAGAACGATGGATGGAAAACGATCCTGTTGCTCAAGATATTCTTAATAAATTTAATGATAAAACTAAACAGGAAGCAATTAAAAATGCTACAGTTGGATTAACTCCTCCTAAATTATTGTTTGGTGATGCTGTAATAGAACCAGCTACTCCACTATCTAATATAACTGATCTTTATATGAAATATGAAGAGGCTGTTAGAACAAAAGAATTAAAAAGTGAAGATGGAAAGTCTGTTAAAAAATTAACAGTTGATGATATCAAGGCTATCAAAGAAGATATGAAAGCAATTGCTGCATATATTGATAGTAAAGAAAAAGCATTTAAGTTAAAACCTATTGCACAAGAAGTAATTGAAAAACTTGAAACTGGAATTTTTAATAAACAAAATGAACTAGTTTTATCTGTTGATGAAGAAGGATTTGAAAGTAGAAGATTCAGAGATTCTAAACCTGAAGATCCTAGACCTGAAAGAACTACTGAAGTAGCAGCATTGATGGAGCAAGATTTAGAAGAGAAAGATCCTTTCTTATTTAATAAACTTAAAGATAACAGTATTCAAAACTTATTTAGAGAAGTAGTACTTGATAATACAATTGGAAGTTTAGAAGAAAGAATAGATGCTTTTTTAGCAAGTCTTAGAAACTATGACCAGTTTAAATCTGATTTAAAAATTGCTGGTATTAAGGAAAGTTTAATGGCTGATCAAAGTATAGAAAACTTAGAAAAAGCAGTTAAGAAATATTCATTTAAAGAGTCTAGTGATGCAGGAATTAATCTTGATGCTGTAATTAGACAGTTTTTAACTCTAGATCCTAGAGGAGGTTTTGTAAAAGTAAATTATGATTCTGTTATTGATATCAGAGGAACACAGAAAAAAGTTTCTGATATGATGTCAAAAGAAGCATATGATTTTATGTTTCATCCTGTTACAGGTAGTGCAACAAGATTCAGAAGAAACATGATTGATGGTGGTTATCAGTTATTTACAAATGATGTAAAAGTATTTGATAGAAATGCTAGAGGTGGTAGAGGAGTAACTGGTGAATTAGACTTACTACTAATTGATACTGAAGGTAATTTAGCTGTAGTAGATATAAAAGCAGCAGGTGCTTCTACTTGGCAAAATCTAGGTGTACCTTTTAAATTAGATAAAAAAACAGGTAAACAACTTACAGATGATCAAGGACAACCTATAAGAAATAATGCAAATAAGAAAACATACTTTAGAGCACAACAAAGTATATACGGAAATAGTATATATACTATGAGTGGTTTAGATGCTGCTCTTTTGTTATATCCTATTGAGATGTCTGTGACAATGGATGGTTACATTAAAACATTAAATAAACCAAAAGCTGATTTAACTAAGAATAACCAACTTAGTGAAAATGGTATGTTTATTATTTTAGAACCAATTGATCAGGAAACAATGCAAAGGTTCGGGTTTGAAAGAACTCCACCTAGTGACACTGTTGAATTACCTCAAATGGGAGAACAAGAAGTTCCTATTAGACCAGGAGCTATTCCAGTAAGTGATCCTGAGAAAACTACGTTAAATGATTTTCTTAATCAAGATGTTATCTATCAAGGTAAAATAGGAAAATTAGTAACTAATAGTGATGGTGGTTTTTCTGTTGAAGTAAATCAAAATGGTATCATATCTCAATATGATATAAATGTTTCTGGTACAAACATCAAAGATGGTGCTGTAAATATAGTTAAAGCCGGACTTTCTCCTATTACAGCAACAGAATCTGTAGGACAAGTAACACAAATAGCAGGACAAACTATCAATGCTAGATTCCTAGACAAGAGTGAAAGAACTGCAGAAATAAATGGTGTTACATATACTATCAATAGAGATACTACAGGTGCTATAGTTTCATTAAGTTATAATACTAATGATAAAGAAATAGCTGAGACACAGAAAGAAATAGATGACTTAAGTAGAGAGATAGACTCACTTCAGAAAGAACAAAGGGAAACTAGAAATAAAAATATACAACGTGATATTACTGCAAAAATATTTGAAGTAAATAGATTGACTAGTAAGAAGACAGATCTTATTAATAAAAATAAGAAACGTACACGTAGAGGTGGTAACACAGATGATTTAATCTTTGCATTAAACAGACTACCAAATAGATTCCAAAAACAAGTTCCTTCA
>Ga0181344_1000502_pt1 | contig 15545 bp, 27 predicted proteins | sample Su13VDMLBDD_FD_130098 | JGI IMG/M metagenome (GOLD analysis project Ga0181344, IMG submission 130098) | Freshwater viral communities from Lake Michigan, USA - Su13.VD.MLB.D.D | ecosystem: Environmental > Aquatic > Freshwater > Lake | place: USA: Michigan | collected 2013-07-15
AAGAGGTTTTAGATGATATTTCAGCCCTAACCAAGAGAGTGAATATGTTTATAGACATTGCGACCAATGCACACATTAACGACCCATTGTCATCTCACTTGGCAGGGATAGAGATCGAGGCAAGCGGAATAGCTGGCACACAGCGTTCACAGTGTCTTGCAGCGGTAAAACAGCATCAAGGATTAACCAGTAAAGAGTTATGCGACATAACTGGACTGGATCGCTACATGTTAGCCAGACGATTACCGGAGATTAAGCAGTTAGAGCAGGGAAAGATGAAGATTTGCAATATTAGCAAGAAGCTAAGTGTGACTTGGTGGTTGAAGAAGCCTAATTAAAACAAAGCCCACAGACTCGGAAAAGTAAACGTGGGCTTTATCGTAAACAGCGGAGTAATTATATGATTTTAAGAGAATATCAGCAAGTACAGAATGATGCCATAAGAGCATCAGCCATGCTGGGCAATAGACGGATTATTTCTTGTGCGCCTACCGGTAGCGGCAAGAGCATCATGATTGGCGAGTTAGTAGCCTCTTTGTTGGAAAAGAAGTCAGGCACTCAACGTGTTGTGATTGTGTTACCAAGACGTTCATTAGTAAAACAACTAAGTGATTCATTCACTGGTTGGGGCATTAATCATGGCGTAGTAATGAGTGGAATCAAGCCGTTTCTGATGCCTAGATGCCAGATAGTGAGTATTGATACTTATACGTCAAGAATGGCAAATGAAACATTGAAGTTTATAGAAGGTGATTGCTTGATCGTGGATGAGATGCACTTGCAGTTTACACCAAAGAAACTGGAATTATTTGCGCGTTATCCATTCGTTATAGGTTTCTCAGCGACACCGGTAGCACCTAACAAGCAGAGTTTAGGATTATTTTACGATTCGATTGTTGAGACAGTGACATTGGGTAAATTAACAGAACTTGGGTTTTTATCGCCATTGAAGTATTACGCCCGTCCTGACATTGATTTAAGTGGATTATTGCTAGGCAAAGACGGTGATTGGCGAGAGTCACAGCTTGGTGATGTGATGGACAAACCTAAGCTGATCGGTGACATATTTGATAACTGGCAACGTTTAGCACGAGATAAAAGCACTGTTATTTTTGCCAGCTCGCAATCACACGCGAGGCATATCTGTGATGAATTTAATAGTCATGGTTATTCAGCAGAATATGTTGATTGCAATACACCAGACGAACAAAGGCAGGAAATGTTTGACAGGGTTCGTGCCGGTAAAACAAAAGTTATTGTGAATGTTGGCATTGTGTCAGTCGGTATCGACATACCTAACTTGGAATGTGTTGTGTTGGCACGTCCTACACGCAAGATAGCGATGTATTTACAGTGTTTGGGCAGAGTCACACGAATCTGTAAGGGTAAGACACACGGCATTGTTATAGATCACGCTGGCATTATTGAAAGACTTGGATTTGCAACCGATGACTTTGAGTGGTCACTTGATGGCAAAGAGTCAGTCGAGGATCGGAATAAAAAGACAAAAGAAGAAAAGAAAGAGCCAAAAGACATTATTTGTGGCGACTGCGGAACGGTATTCAGGTCAAGACGTTCATGCCCAAACTGTGGCTATGAGTCTATTCCACAAGGTATGCCAGTACCGACACATCAGGCAGATTTGAAAGAGGTCGTAAAGATACGCTCCGTTGATAAAAAGACGTTTTATGCCGAGCTATTAGGGTATGCCAAACAGAACGGTAAAAGCAGTAAGTTTGCCCTGGCTATTTTCAGAAAGAAGTTTAACGAATGGCCACATGGAAAGAACAGCGCACAACCCATAGCACCCAGCCCAGAGACGATTGGTTATATAAAGCATAGTCATATTGCTTTTGCTAAGAGGGCAGCGGCATGAGAGTTGATATCAAGCAAGAATGTGCTGGTCGCTGGAGTGGTGTTTTAACTAATTTGGGCATCGATGCAAGGCTATTTAATGGCAAGCATCAGCCCTGCTTATTTTGTGGCGGTAAGGACAGAGCCAGATGGGATAGAGCCAAAGAGTTTTATTACTGCTCACAATGTGGACACAAGCAACCGATTGACATGGCTATTGAACACACCGGATTGTCATTTAAAGAAACAACTAACTTAATCAGGCCAACTGTTATGACGACACCACTACAAATTGTAAAGCCTGCCGATACACAACAAGCAGAGGCAAGAATACGCAAGATTCATGCAGGGTTAAAACATATCACGCCTGACACAGCCACTTTTTTGTACCTTGCAAAACGAGGCATAACAGTTTTACCCGATGCTGATTGCTACGAACATCCTAAATTAGATTATTGGGAGGATGGCGTTAAAACGGGGACTTATCCGGCAATGGTGTCAGTTTTTAGAACGCCAGTGGGTGAGGTGTCAACCCTTCATATCACTTACCTGACTAAAGATGGTGAGAAAGCACCCGTAAAGATAGCTCGAAAGATATTGCCAGTTATGCGCCCAATGGTGGGGAGCGCTGTTAGATTGTTTGAGGCTGAAGAAGTGCTGGCTATTACGGAAGGCATAGAAACTGCGTTATCAGTAAGACAGGATCAAGGCGTTCATTGTTGGGCAGCAGGATCAGCACAAGCAATGGTCAATATCGTTATTCCTGAGAGCGTAAAAGTCGTTTGGATTTATGCCGATGCGGATGAAAGTTTTACCGGCCAGAAAGCCGCTTATGACTTAGCAAATCGGTTAAAGGTAAAAGAGGGAAAAACCGTTCGAGTTGTTACTTTAGTCAATCAAGAAACCGTTGAAGATTATGGACGTAAATGCGATTACAACGATTACGTCATTATGAAAGCCGCTTCCTGACTGAAAATGCACGAGTTTACAGAGATGATAGAAAAAACATTTGGGATACAAGCTAAAGCTATGAAGCATAAAGACACATTAATCATGCGTGAAGGTAAGTTTCAACAAAAACGCAATATGACTGTGCCTAAATCGGGGGTTAGCTGGTGAATATTTTTAATGATTGTAGGTTTATTGAAAAATTACTAAGAAAGCGTAGTAAATCAAGACAGAGCTTTAAAACTGCTTTTAAAAAACCAGAATTAAAACCTATTGAAATAAATTTTTCTAAAAAAGAGGAATTTCTTTTCTGGAAGGAAAGAAAGAAGGAGTTTGGGTTTCGCGCATGAAAGTCACCATGCCTTTACTCGAAGAAAAAATGGAACACATTAACGCGGCTCTAAATAAAGCGATTGAGGTTGGAGGCATGGAAGTCGTCATCCAAAAACACGTCAAGAAACGCACCGATGGTCAAAACCGTTATCAATGGAAAGCTATCTTGGGCGATATATCAAGACAAGTACGCATAGACGGTAAAAGCTACACGCCTAAAATCTGGCACGAGCATTTGAAAGGATTGTTTTTACCTGATGAAGCTAGTGAGGAATTGACTTTGCCAAGCTATGTGAAATGGGAAGAAATGCCAGACGGAACACTCAAGATGGTAGGCAGTACAACCAAGCTAACCACTAAGGGCATGAGTATCTATTTTGAACAACTCTATGCGTACGCGGTGACTGAGTTGGACGTAAGGTTTACAAGTAACTTATGAGTAAATTACGAGAAAGCGCAAGAGGACAAGACTGCTTAGTCAGATTACCTGGTGTTTGTAATCGCAATCCAGAAACAGTGGTATTGGCTCATTTAGGTGGTGGAGGTATGGCATTAAAAAAACATGATATTCATGGTGCATTTTGCTGTAGCAGCTGCCATGACGAAATTGACAGACGCACACGATTATTTGACAAGGATTATGCAGAATTGGCACACAGGCAGGGTGTTGAGAGAACACAAAATTACTGGATAGAGCATGGCTTACTCAAAGTATAAAAACTGCAAGACGCTCATCAATGGACATGAGTTTGCCAGTAAAGCAGAAGCCAAACGTTATGTAGAGTTACATGTATTAAGCAATGCTGGCGTTATATCACAACTCAAGATGCAATCTAAATATGAACTGATACCAAAGCAAAAAAGATCAGATGGAAAGATGGAGCGAGCCTGTCATTATCTTGCTGATTTCGAATATATCGAGAATGGAAACTTGATAGTTGAAGATGTTAAGGGCGGTAAGTCTACACCCGAATTTATTATTAAACGCAAGCTGATGCTAGATAAGTACGGAATCACAGTGAGAGAGATTAGAAAATGATTGATTGGTTCGTGTTTCCGTTTTACGCAACAATTTTATTTATGATTTATGTGATTTATTCAACCTGGTGGGGATGCTGATGTTACCTGTTAAAAAAGAAAAAGAAGCTGTAGCTTGGACAACGGAATCAGAGATTGAATACATCAATCAAATAGGAACATTTAGACCTGATGATTGTGATCGAATTACTTTCTTAAAAGGATACTTAGCTTCTTTACCTAATCGAGTTAGATGGGCAGGTATTGATCGGATAAAAGTAACCAAGCACGCAAAAACATTACTTTCTGAAAACTTAGCAAGGGCAGCAGCGCAATGATCTATTGGGGTTTTCTAAAATTAAAAGACTGGACCATATTTCCTTGGGTGATGACTGATGTTGAAGGCTTTGAGTTTACCTGGCTATTTCTTGTTGCAGGATATTGTAAAGAAGGCGAAATAGATGGAGGAAGTTGAGTGGGACGTAGAGTTACTATACAAATGGGCAAATATGAATAACAAGACAGTCAGTGAAAAACAGGAAGATGAATATATGGCTAGGGTTAGAGTGCTTGTAATCGATCAAAAGAAAAGCAATATGGAAGCAAGACGAACAGCATTTAAGGAAATTATATGACTATAGAAGCAACGCTGGAAGAAAGAGGCAGTCGTTATGGTGCATTTACCGAACATGCGCGTATCACTCAAAATATCAAACGCGCTATGGTTGATAGTCCTAACTGGAATACTCTTAAAGACGATCAGAAAGAGTGCTTAGAAATGGTAGCGCATAAGGTAGGAAGAATATTGAATGGGGATCCTGATTATCATGATTCATGGCACGATGTTAATGGGTATGTAAAGTTAGTTGCTGATCTATTAATACCTGAGAAGTTATTACTATGATTGAATGGCCAATGATTAATTTTGGTCCAGTAAATTTGTTTAATGTGCCAAAACGTTTCAAGAAATGTGAGCATGATAACTGGATGATGTTGTACAGCATGAATCAGAAATGGTGCTATGGAAAAAATTGCGGTGAAAAGCGTTATATCAACAATGGTTTAAAGATAGAACATCAGAGGTAAGGAATGGACATGCAGCTACTAGCCGTCTTAATCGCGCTATCAATCGGAGTTATCGGTATTACTGGTGTGCTTGTTAAGTACGCTCTGAAGGTATTTGATGACATATGGAAAGATGATGACAACGGGTATTTCTAATGGCGCTTAAGACAACGAATAAGAATAGAAAGAAAGTAGCCAAGTTTAGAGCAGACGAAAGTTCATATAAAACGGAAAATATTGCAAAAACACAAGATATGGTATAATAGAGCCAAAATTACTACTACATATAGTGTTTTATGGATAAATTGATTGAGCAATTAAAGCGTCACGAGGGCTATCGAAGTCGCATGTATCTTTGTACGGCTGGCAAGGAAACCATCGGATACGGTTATAACCTGAAAGCTAACCCTCTGCACCTAAGTAGCCTAGAGATCAGCAATGCTTATAAGAACGGTATTAATGAAGTCGAAGCAGAAAGGATACTAAAACTCATGGTATCTAAATGCATTGATCAGCTAGAAGAAGCCATACCCTTCATCAATAAACTCGATACGGTAAGACAAGATATATTAATAAACATGTGCTTCAACATGGGATTAGTCGGATTACTTAAATTCAAGAAAACATTGCAGCTTATTGAAGCTGGGGACTATGCAAAGGCCTCAGTTGAAATGTTAGCAAGCAAATGGTCAAAAGATGTCGGCAATAGAGCGCTGGAATTATCAACACAAATGAAGACAGGGGTTTATGCAGCCGTCTGAGTATTATTCAGAAATAGGAAGGTCAAACATTGCTAATGAGGTATGGTCATTAGTTAATGATGGCACAGAATGGAAAGCGCATAACTCTTTTCTAGCTAAACAAATTCCAGAACATATTTATCTTCAAGAGCCATTACTTAAGTATTTGTCTATTAAACATTCGTTATTGGTAGGCATCTTAATGATGCACCCATTCCATGTTTATAACTGGCACACAGACGGAAACAGGCGATGTGGTATTAACTTACTTCTTAGCGATAGCCCAAGCCATTGTCTATTCACTGATGATGAAACAATAACTAATTCAAAAGTTATAGAGTTGTCATATATGCCAACTACTTACTACGCATTTAATACAGATAAAAAGCACATGGTTGTTAATCTAAATCGTCCACGCTATTTAATGAGCGTTGAGATAGATGGTGGCAAAAATACAATCAGCTATGACGAATTACTGAAGGAGTTAGAAGAATATGTCTAAACCGAAAACTACGGCTATTTATGGCTAAAAGTAGCACATCAGGACAGGGTCGCCCCAAAGGTATTCCAAATAAGCACACAGAGTCCGCTAGAGAAGCGATAGCTCAATTTGTTGATGGTAACGCACATAGATTAACCGGCTGGCTTGATGAGGTCGCACTGACTAATCCTGAGAAAGCCTTTCAGATGTTTCAATCAGTCGTTGAGTATCACATCCCGAAGCTCGCACGAACAGATACGACTTTGACAGGGGCAGATGGTGGACCGGTCAAGATAGAGAAGATTGAGGTTGTCTTTGGCCGCGATAAGAGCTGAGTTCCCTCCAGCTCTAAAGGCTATATTCGAGCCTAAACGCTATAAGGTCATCTATGGTGGTCGTGGATCTGGAAAGTCTTGGAGTGTTGCTAGGGCATTGCTGATAATGGCAGTGACTAATCCAATTCGTGTGCTTTGCGCTAGGGAGACACAGAACTCAATTCAAGAGTCGGTTCATTTCCTGCTTAAAAAGCAAATAGAAGATATGGGTTTTGCTGATCTTTTCACTATCCAACAGAATCGAATCATTGGTGTTAATGGCAGTGAGTTTGTTTTTGCCGGTATTCGTCAGCAATCCATAGTAAACCTAAAATCATTTGAATCGTGTCAATATTGTTGGGTGGAAGAAGGTCAGGTTGTCACAAAAAAATCTTGGGATGCGCTTGGCCCAACAATTCGTGCGCCAGGCTCAGAGATCTGGATAACATTCAACCCAGAGCTGGACACTGACGAAACCTACAAGCGATTTGTGCTTGATCCTCCAACTGACTCGGTCATTATCAAATGCAACTATGTCGATAACGAATGGTTTAGCGATGAACTAGAAAAGGAGCGCCTAGATTGCTTAAAGCGAGATCCAGAAGGATACAAAACAATATGGTTGGGTGAATGTCGCCCAGCGGTTGAAGGTGCTATTTACGCACAAGAGATCACCAAGCTATTACTTGAAAAAAGGCAAGGCCGCGCTCCTTACGATCCGCTACTTAAAGTTCATACCGTCTGGGATTTAGGCTGGAATGATTCAATGAGTATAGCGATGGTGCAGCGCACTGGTTCGGGTGAGGTTAGGGTTATTGATTACATCGAGGACTCGCACAGAACGCTAGACAGCTACGTTGATGAATTGCGTAACAAGTCCTATAACTGGGGAACAGATTACATTCCGCATGATGGTCGTAGCCGTGACTTTAAATCTGGAAAATCGACTGAAGAAATGTTGCAAGCCTTTGGTCGTTCTGTGTTCGTGCTAGGTCGTGATGACATTGAGGAGGGTATTAAATCAGCCCGTATGATGTTCGGCAGAGTGTGGATAGATGATAAGGCCTCAGCATTGTTAAACCAGCTTAAACGCTACCGAAGGACGCAGAATCAAAGCACTGGTACATTTGGTGCGCCACTGCATGATGATAGCTCACATGGTGCTGACTGCTTCAGATACATAGCAATGGCTGAACAGCACATGACAAACGACACTTGGGGTGGTGGTAAGCTCAAGTATCCGTCCTTAAATTACAATTGACATGTGTTATGTTATAACATTGCAAATATGGTATAATTAACACAAATGGAAAGGAGTGAGTATGCATTATCTATTCAATCGTTTAAAAGAACCATCAACTTGGCGAGGCGTTATCTGGTGCTTATCTGCCTTTGGTGTCTATCATTTTTCTGACGACCAGACCGCTGCTATTACTGCATTAGGTATGGCGGTAGCTGGTGGTGCTGGCATCTTGTCACCAGACAAGCGGTTATAAAAATAGCTTATTGTCGGGAGACAACATGAGTGAAGCAGATATATTAATGCCGGTAGTTGGCATGTTGATGTCAGTTCTAATTGTCGTGATCGGCTGGATGGGCAATAAGCTCCATGAGCGACTCGGTGAGATCAACGAAACACTGGCAACGATAGACAGAGATTTACGGCATGAACTATCAAGACTTGATACACGAGTATCAGTTATCGAAAGCAAGGTCAGCAAATGAGCAAGATGACTGACGACAAGCTCAAGGCACTTACTGACCAAGAGATCAAGCAATCACTTGGTTACGGCTCAGGTGAGCTAACTAAGAACCGTCAGAAAGCCCTCGAATATTACTACGCAAAGCCTATTGGCGACTTAGCGCCTCCTTCTATTGATGGACGTTCTGCGGTGGTTGATACTTCTGTCATGGATACCGTTGAATGGATGCTGCCATCATTGCTTAAGATTTTTGCCGGTGGTGATAAGGTCGTCGAGTTTCAGGCCAAGTCTGAGCAGTTTGAAGAGCAAGAAGATCATATTACTGAATATATTGGTCGTCATGTGTTCTATGTGCAGAATCAAGGCTTCCAAATCCTACACACTTGGTTTAAAGACGCACTCCTTGCCAAGAATGGCATCGTTAAAGTTTGGTGGGATAAAACCACTGACGAAGCCCGTGAAGATTATGTCGGACTTGATGATATTGAACTTGGCATGTTGTTGCAAGACAAGCACGTTGAGCCTATTGAGCATACAGCCTACCCAGATCAACTGACTGGGCAACAGATGTTACATGATATATCTGTCAAGCGTGTCGTTGATAAAGGTTATTGTTGCATCGAGAACGTACCGCCTGAAGAATTCCTTATCTCACGCAGAGCAAAGAACTGCGAAGATTCCCCGTTTGTAGCACACCGATTCGAACGCACCATAGGCGAGCTGAAAGAGGCTGGCTACGATAATGTTGATAACATAAGCTCTGATGAGAATGACGGGGCTTTTGGCTCTGAGCGAGTTTCTCGGAAGATGCAGAATGATGAATCACCGTATCTGGGTGGGCGTGGCAACATGGAGAATGGCGATCCTGCTTCTCGTGTGGTCTGGGTGACAGAGTGCTACTTAAAGGTAGATTATGACGGTGATGGCATACAAGAATGGCGCAAGGTCGTTCGTGCCGGTAATCAGATACTTGAGAATGTTGAGTGTGATGGGCAACCGTTTATCTCACTAACACCGACCCCAATCCCTCACCAGTTCTTTGGCTTATCTGTTGCAGATTTGGCAATGGAAGCACAGCGCACCAAGACTTCTTTAATGCGTGCCTTGATTGATAACTTGTACTTAACAGTCAACGGCAGGACATGGGCATTAGAAGGTCAGGTTAATCTTGACGATCTATTAACATCTCGTCCTGGCGGTATTGTTCGTGTTAAATCACCCGGTGCAGTTGGTCCTATGCAGGCAGGTGGTGGCGATCTAACCTCAGCGATGTCAATGCTGGATTATGTCGACACGCAACGAGGCAATCGAACTGGTTTCACCGCAGAAACTCAGGGCGGTAACATGAACGCGGTTAATCACACCGCAACCGGCATGAACATTGTCACGAATCGTGCTGACATGCGTATTGAATTGATAGCTCGTAATTTCGCTGAAAATGGTGTTAAGAGCCTATTTATCAAGATTCTGGAGTTAGTCTCCAAGTATCAAGATAAAGCCGAGCGAATCAAGGCTACAGGCGGCTGGATAGACATTGATCCGCGTGAGTGGAAGAACCAGTTTCACTTGAATGTGAATGTCGGGCTTGGCACCGGCAACAAAGATCAAATTATTCAGAACTTGACGGCTTTGGGCGCAGCAATGGGGCAAGCAGCCGCCTCTGGTGTTGTCAAGCCGGATAATGTCTACAAGGCAGGTGTTAAGCTCGCTGAGACATTGGGCTTTAGTAACCCTGAGCAATACTTCACCGATCCAGCCACTCAACCACCCCCAGAGTCTAAGCCCGATCCACAGATTGAAACAGCTAAAGCGATGATGGAGATTGAGCGACTAAAGACCGAAGCGAAGATTACCCAAGACCAGCAAAAACTGGAAGCAGATATACAAATGAAGCGTGAGGAATTAGCCGCCAAATACGGGCTAATGAACGAAGAAATCAACCACAAAGTAATTCTTGGACAGCAGGCTAACAATGGACTCTACGCAAGAGCTAATATACCGCAAGCAGCAAGCGGAGGCGCTGGTCAACAGCCCCTTATTCCAGGAAGCGTTCAAACACCTGGACAACCTTTATTATGACAATTGGCTGAATAATTCAGAACTAACGAGAGAAGAGCGAGAAGAGATATGGCGACAGCTAAAAGCAATGCAACACCTGAAACAGTTCTTTCAGACGGTTCTGGAGCAGGGAACGCAGGCAATGCAAACTCTGAATTTGCAGAATTATTAGACTTTTGTTTGGAGGCTGAGTTAGCGAATCCAGCATTGAGAATTACAGAGGTGCTAACTAATGACAAGAAAGCACCTGAGTTTATTCGCTTAAAGTATTCATTTCCAGCCGTTAAGGTAGGAACACCCGGCTACAAAGACAGTAAAGATAAAGTAGTCAGCTTTAAATAGTAACCGAGGCATGTCGGGAGACACCCTCATCCACGCTGAGAAGCGTTATTTTCCTTAAGAGGATATTTTAATTATGGAACCAGAAGCTACCCAATATGAGGGCGCAGAAGTACAACAGGAATCGGATAACTCCGGTAGTGATGATGCAGCATTGTTATCTGCATTTTTGGCGCAAGAAGATCACTCAAGTGATGGCATAGACGCTGCTTCCTCCGACATTCCTGCCGGACAAGAGGTTGAGCCTGTACAGTCAGTTGATAATTTTACCGTCAAAATCAATGGCGAAGAGAAGCAAGTAAGCCGTGACGAGTTGATCGCTCACTATCAAAAGGGAGAGGCATCAAACCAGAAGTTTGAAGAGGCCGCTAACTTACGACGTGAGGTTGAGCAACAGAAAGCTGCGACGACTCAGCAACAAGCGCAATTGCAAAACGCTATCAACCACTTTATGCAGACAGCGAATCAGTGGGCGCAAGAGGGGCAACCTGACTGGGCTAACCTACTGGAAAACAATCCGCATGAATACTTGAGGCAAAAAGAAGTATTCGCTGCACGTCAGGCAGAGTTTAGTAAGGCACAGGCCGCGCAAGCGTACCTAAACGAGCAAAACCAAGCCCAACAGCAGCAAAGCATGGCAGCGCATCTGGAGACAGAGGGCGCAAAAATGCTAGAGATTATCCCAGAATGGAAGAATCAGGACGTAAGGCAAGCGGAAGAGCAAGAGCTAATCAAATACTTGACTGGTAAGGGCTACACCCGTGACGAACTACAAAACTTGAATCAATCCAAAGCCTCTAATATTGCACTGGTGTTAAATTCAATGCGGTATGAAAAGCTAGTGGCGCAATCGAAGGCAGCAGCTAAACAAGTCCAAAACTTACCGCCAAGGGTTGAAAGACCGGGTGTGGCAAGTCAAGGCAATAACAACCGAAGTGAAGCCATGCAGCGTTTAGCAAGGTCAGGATCAATTGACGATGCAACCAGCGCCTTTGCAGCTTTGTTCGGGTAATCATGCCGAGAGGCACATTAATTTAAGCAGGAATATATAACATGGCTATCGTAACAGGAACCTACCAGACGTTCCAAACCAAAGGTATTAAAGAAGATTTGGCGGATCTTATCTACCGAATCACACCGACTAAAACTCCTTTCCTTTCAGCAATTCCAAAGGTTAAGGCCACTAACACTTTCCACGAATGGCAAACTCAAGATTTGGCGGCAGTATCTGCTAACGCTCAAATCGAGGGCGATGACGTATCATCATTTACTTCTGTAACACCAACTGTCCGTTTGGGTAACTACACTCAGATTTCTACTAAAAACGTAGTCATCTCAGGTACTAACCAAGCTGTTAAATCAGCCGGTCGTAACAACGAAATGTCTTATCAATTAAGCATGAAGTCTGCTGAATTGAAAAGAGACATGGAAGCGGCTTTATTATCTGCTGCTAACGGTGTATCTGGTGCAGTATCTAACGCTGGCAACTCAGCAACTCATGCTGGTTCTACTTCTGCTGCACGTCAGTTAAGAGGTCTTGAAGGCTGGATCGCTACTAACGTAGACTTAGGCGTATCGGGTGTTGCACCTGTATACACAATGGGTTCATGGGCGGCTCCGACTGACGGTACTCAACGTGCCTTTACTGAGACTCAGTTAAAGAACGCATTACAGTTAGCGTATGCACAAGGTGGCGAGCCTGATTTAATCATGGTAGGGCCTGGTCAAAAACAAACTTTCTCAACTTTCACTGGCGGTTCAACCCGTTTTGATAAAGCTGAAGATAAGTCTGTGACGGCGGCTGTTGATGTTTATATTAGTGACTTTGGTACGCTGCAAGTGGTTCCTAACCGTTTTCAACGGACTCGTACTGCGTTTATTTTGGAAACTGAAAAATGGGCATTGGCAACATTGCGTTCATTTGACACTGTTGATCTGGCTAAAACAGGTGACGCAGAAAAGAAACTTATCACAGTTGAATACACACTAGAGTCTCGTCAAGAGAAGGCTTCTGCTGCTGTAAAAGACTTGTCTTAAGACTTAACCTGAGTGGGTGTAACAGCCCACTCAACCTACTGTCGGGAGACACTAGATGATTGATGATGCAATCCAAATTCAAGCCACAGGTGTCAGCTTAACGACATCCGGCACAAGCACCAATGCTACTATTCCAAATACAGCCAGTGGCACAAAGCCAAAGTATATACGTATCTGCGTAACAGCTAACTGTTTTGTTAAAATCGGTCCTGCTGGTGTAGCCGCTACAAATACCGATATTTTAATGATTCCTACTGACCATTTAATGTTGAAGGTGTCAGGCAACACTACGATCGCTGCGATACAGCAAGCAGGTGCTGGTATCTGTAACGTTATGCCACTGGAAGATTTGTAATGTTGTCTCACTTAAGCGTGCAAGATGACTTGATGGTCGTCAAGTCCATGCAAGACGTTCAGCCTATATTGCAGTCTGTTAAAGACAAGGTAGAAGTGGGTGATGTAGGCTCGAAGGACATGAAACATGCCGCTACTATACCGATGGTGGTTATTGAGGCTTACATGAACCGCGTCGGCTTAACTTTCCAAGAGTTCTTGCGTGATAAAGAGCATATTAAAGCCATGCTAAATGATAAGTCACTTGAGGGCTTTCGTGTCTGGAAAGGGGCTGTCTAATGGCTATCGCTAACTATTCAGATTTATCAACAGCAATCGGCACATGGCTACACCGTACAGACTTAACGGCTGTTATTCCTGACTTTATCAGGCTTGCTGAAGCCAGAATGCAGCTTGATCTGGATACGCGGCAATTAGACAAAGTGACCGCCCTAACCACAACATCAGGCACGAACACAATCGACTTACCAAACGACTTTAACAAGGCCAGATCGCTGTCGATGATATCAGGAGGTGTCACCATTGTCTTAGACGCTATGCCACCTGAGTTATTAGTGCAACGCTGGGGAAGTTATACCTCCTCGATGCCAAGAAGTTACTCCATCCGAGGCAGTAATTTACTGCTAGGTCCAACACCCAACGGCAACTATTCATTGACGTTAGAGTATCAGGCAACGATACCGGGCTTATCTGACACCAACACAACCAATGATATTTTAACTAATTATCCTGATGCGTACCTACATTGCTGTTTGATCTACGCAGGGCAATACACCCGTGATAATGAAATTATAGCCGGCATGGAAAGCCTATACAGCGCTGATGTTGAGCGCATTAATTTACAAAACTGGGGGCAATCAGCCACCATGACTATGAAGCAGGGGTAAATAATGGCACTTGAAACAGGTAACTACATCAATGATCTAGTCATTACTAACCCAACATCAACCGACCCAAAGAGTCAGGGCGATGACCAGATAAGACTGCTCAAAACAGTTTTAAAAGAAACGTTAAATGGCTTTACTGGAGCGATTTTAGTCACTGCAACCGATACAGGTACAGCAACAGGTCATGTTTTAACGCCTAGCACAGCTCTAGTTGGCTACACGCCTATGTTATGTTTGCTATATAAAGCAAATGTTACCAATACGGGAGCATTGACAGTTAACGTGTCTGGATTAGGTGTTAGATCAATTAAAACAATGGCTGGTGCTGATCCTACTGCAGGTGATATTGTTGCTGGTTATCCGATGCTGTTAATGTATGACGGAACTAACTTTGTTACATTAGGTGGTTCTGAGTTTTTAAGCAAAACAGGAACTCAAAAGTTAACAGGTAACTTTACTGTTGATGGTAATGAAACTGTTACTGGCAATGGGTTAATTGGTGGAACCTTAGGCGTTACAGGAAATACAACTCTTACCGGAACCTTAGGCGTTACAGGGTTAACAACACTTAATGCAGCGGTAGGATTAACACGCACGGCTGGTGATAATACGGTTAATCTTGCAACAACATCGTTTGCAATGAACATGTTATCTCCAACATTTTCTGGCGTGCCAATTTCTACAACAGCATCCCCTGGAACTAATACAACGCAAATAGCAACTTGTGCGTTTGTTGTGGCTCAGGCGTTTAATTCTGCGCTACCAGCACAAGCAGGAAACTCAGGAAAGTTTGTTACAACTGACGGAACTAATGCCAGTTGGGTATCAATTTCTGTTCCAGATTATTTATTATTAGCACAAGGAATTATTTAATATGTCAACAACAGCACAATATGCCTCAACTCCCGTATTTGGAGCGGCACTACTAACAACCGCAGATACTTCATTGACTGCACCTACAACAGTTGGAACAGTCTTAACGGCTGGTTCAAATGGCACTCGTATTGATTATATTGATATTCAAGGCGTAGCAACTACCGTTTCAGGTATTATTAATTTGTTTATTTATGATGGTACAGCCTATCATTTATGGCAACAAATACCTATTGTAGCAGTAACATCAAGCACCACAGCAACGGCTTTTAGCACTACAACATCAACTAATAATTCGCCTAATGTAATGCCAATGATTATTCCAACTGGATATTCTTTAAGAGCAACAACAACTATTGCACAAACTGGTGTAAAGGTAATCGCTTATGGAGGTAATTTCTAATGAATAAAGGTTCTTATGGTTATCCTTTGCCACCTAATAATTTTGTTCGTGTTGCTCCTCCTGAATGGAAACAATATAAATTAATCACTACTACTACATCAACTGAAACTGTTCCACAAAACGTCTTTCAAATTGGCGT
>Ga0181344_1000505_pt1 | contig 15535 bp, 17 predicted proteins | sample Su13VDMLBDD_FD_130098 | JGI IMG/M metagenome (GOLD analysis project Ga0181344, IMG submission 130098) | Freshwater viral communities from Lake Michigan, USA - Su13.VD.MLB.D.D | ecosystem: Environmental > Aquatic > Freshwater > Lake | place: USA: Michigan | collected 2013-07-15
CAGCGGCCACTTTGGCGGCTCCGTCGACGGCATCGGTCGTGGCTTCCCCGAGGCGCCCAAGTCCTGGGCGATCCTCGAGGTGAAGACGCACAGCGCGAAGAGCTTCACCGACATGAAGAAGCTCGGCGTCGCTGAAAGCAAGCCGCAGCACTACGCGCAGATGCAGTCGTACATGGGCCTGCTCGGTATCGATCGCGCGTTGTACTTTGCCGTGAACAAAGACAACGACGAGATATATACCGAGTGGGTGCATTTTGACGAGGACGCGTTCAAGGCGATGCAGGACCGCGCCAGGCGCATCATCAGCGCCAAGGAGCCGCCCGCTAAGCTCTCGGATGATCCTGCGCACTGGCAGTGCAAGGGCTGCTCGTTCTACTCGCTGTGCCACGAGCAGAAGGTCGCTGAGGTTAGTTGTCGAACGTGTTGCCATGCGTCACCTGTTGAGAGTGGAGCATGGCGCTGCGAACTTCACAGTGCGGAAAGACACAAAGGAGCGCAACGCGAGGCGTGCGACTCGCATTTGTTCATACCGCAGCTCGTGCCGTTCGGTGAGCCGATAGACGGCGGCGAGAACTACATCGAGTACCAGCACAAGCAAACCGGGCGCGTGTTCAAAAACGGCCCCGGTGGCTACTTGAGCAAAGAACTCGCGGTAAGCGTCGCCGAGATCGTGACCGATCCGACGGTCGAAGCGTTGCGCAGCAAGTTCAAAGCAACGGTGACTGAGTCATCGAGCACGCCTCGCCGCGGCCGTGGCGCAAAGGTGGATCTATCGAAGTTTCCAAAAGCAAACGAGCCGTTCGTCGATGACGATCTGGACTCAGTGAATTGGACAGGGGAAAAGAAATGATGGTCGAAGAGTTTGATCTAGTGAAACGGCCGGCGCACTACGCGTCGACAGAGATCGAGTGCATCGACGCTATTCGCGCACAGCTGACGGTGTCCGAGTTTCGCGGATTCCTGCGCGGCCAAGTCGCCAAGTACAACTGGCGCCTTGGCTCAAAGGATTCGTTCGATCAGGACGCAGGAAAACTGCTGTGGTACGCAACGTGGCTTGCCGGGAAAGACCCGCGTGAAGTCCAGTAAACCGCGCCCAAAACATCCGTGGCGCTCAACGTGGAGTGTTCGCAATGAAAGACTCAATCGAGACGATAGTGACCGCAGTCGTGTACACGGCGGTGATTCTGGGCAGCTGGGTGCTGGTAGCCCTAGCGTCGGGAGTCTTCGTCGGCATCGCCCGCAAGGCCTATAACTGGGTCGTGTGATGGGCGGTCGCATGTCACGCAACAAGGGAGCCGCTGCTGAGCGCGAGCTCGCTGCGATCCTCTCTGACGAGCTCGGCTTTGTCGTCAAGCGCAAGCTCGGGCAGGCTCGAGACTCGGGCGATGACATACAGGTCGGCAAGTTCCGCATCGAGGCCAAACGTCGCGAGACGCTCGCCCTGCCCGCCTGGTGCCGGCAGATCGAGGAGCACTGCCAGCCTGGGGAGGTGCCGATCGTGGCCTACCGCCAGAACGGCCAGCCGTGGCGCATCGTGATGAAACTTGAGGACTTTTTGCCGCTGATGCGGGGCGAGTTGACTGATGGCTGAAGTGTTGAGAGAATCTCATCATCAAGTGCTAACCACACTCGATGACGCGGCGGGCCAGCTCGGTGTTAGCGTAAAGACGCTCCGACGACTGGTCGACAGGCGCGCAGTGCCGGCTTACAGGTTCGGCAAGGCGATCCGAGTCAACGTCGCGGAGGTTCTCCAAGCAACCAAACAGGAACCCAGTAAACCATGTCCATCAAGAAACGCGGCAACACCTGGCATATCGATATCGCGCTCCCGACCGGCGGCCGACTCCGGCAATCTGCTCAGACTTCTGATCGCAAAGCAGCGCAGGAACTCCACGACCAGCTGAAGGCGCAGCTCTGGCGCCAAGAGCAGCTTGGCGAGAAGCCGCTGCGCTCGTTCGACGAGGCGGCCGACAAGTGGGAGCTCGAGCACGCCGACGACAAGGCGATTGAGGACTACAAGCACCACCTCAAATTTTGGCGGCAGGCCTTCGCCGGCATGGCGCTGACCGAGATCACCCGCCCCAACGCCGCTGAGGCAGTCGAGGCGCTCGTCACTCGCAAGAAGAAACTTGCGAGCGCCGGCACCAAGATGAACTACGTCATCACGCTGCGCTCGGTGCTCAACACCGCGCTCAAAGATTGGGAGTGGATCGACCAGGTGCCGACGCTCAAGACGTACGGCGACAAGCAGAAGCGCAAGATGTCGATCGCGACGCCCGCCCAGGCGAAGGCGCTCATGGCCGTGCTGCCTGAGCAGCTGCGCGCCCCGATCGCGTTCGCGTTTATGACCGGGCTGCGCAAGTCGAACGTGTTCGGGCTTGCCTGGGACCGGGTCGATCTCGAGCGCTCGATTGCGTGGGTGCAGCCGATCGACACCAAGGCCGAGAACCTGATCGTGTGCCCGCTGAACTCTGCCGCCAAGGCGCTGCTCGAGGCTCAGCCGCGGGTGGCGGGCGAGAACCGGGTGTTCCCGGTCGAGCCGCCGTGCTGGCATCAGTGGAATCGCTACACCAAGCGAGCCGGGCTCCCGGCTGGGTTCCGGTTCCACGACATCCGGCACAGCTTCGCCAGCTGGCTTGCCCTGGACGGGACCGATCGCAAGACGTTGCAGGAGCTTGGCGGGTGGAAGTCGCCGCAGATGCTCGAGACGTATGTGCACCTTCCGACCGAGCACTTGGTGCAGGCGTCCGAGAAGCTCGCGGCACGCCTTCACTAAGTCACGGCACAATTACGGCACAATCGTCTTTTTCTTAGCCCCAGGCACCGCTCGTAAGTGCCTGATTTAGTTGGTAGCGGGGGTAGGATTTGAACCTACGACCTTCGGGTTATGAGAAGGTACCAGCCCCCAGACAAATCAGCAAGTTGCTGATTTTCTTGGACTGCGTTGGTCCCCGCTACCCCTCTTTTTCCCAATCCACGGCACAAATACGGCACAACACGTCACGCCGCCTTTTTGCCGACGCGCTGCCCGCGGAACCACGCGTCGCCGTCGTGGACCACGCACAGCTCAGGCTCAAGCAGCCGCCCCTTGTGGTACGTCAGCACGACGAACCCTGACGCCCAGTTGAGAGGCCCGGCCTCCGTATAGGCGAACTGGGGGCCTTTCGCCTCCGCGAGGCTCCCAGTGTCCACCCCGTACCGACGGCCCCTGTAATCGCCCCAGGGTGTGTATTGGAGCTTGTGCAGGTGGCCGTGCACATAGTGCACCCCCGACTTGAGCGTCGAGTTGTACGCGGCGTGGATTCCGCCGCCGACCGGCCGGTGCCGGATCACGGTCCAGCCATCCGTGCCGCCGTTGAGGTGCACCGCCCACCCGGCGCGCCAGCGCGGCAGGTAGTCGATCAGGGTCGCGCCAGACATCTCCTCGAGCTCGGGCGCGTTCGCTGCTAGGTAGTTCTCAAACCGCGCGTCGTGGTTGCCAATCGTGCGAATGAGCTGTGCCTTGCCGGCCGCCCGCTCAATCTCCGCGCACCGATCCTGCACCGCGTGCAGCTCGTCCTTTAGGTGAGGCTGCTTCTCCCACATGATGCGCGGATGGCGCGAGATCTTGGCGCCGTCGAGGATGTCGCCGTTGAGGATCACCGCAGCCGGCTTTAGTTCCTTGGCGAGCTGGCAGAAAGCTTGGTGTGCCGGCGTCACGAGGCCGGGCCAGTAATGCGCGTCAGAGCCGACCAGCACGACGCCGTCTTTGACTGCGAGCGGCATCTCGCGCTCGTAGTCGCGGGCGCGGGCCGCGGCAGTTGCCTGCAGCGCCTGGCGGAGCTTGCCGTTTCGGCCGCCGCTCAGCCTTTGGTTATCGCTCTCGAGCACGACGCCATACTTAGCTTCGATGGTCTTGCGGCGGCTATGCACGTTACGCGCATCGACGCCGATCGCTCGCGCGACCTTGGTAGGCTCTCGATACGTTTGCCAAATTTGTATGAATTCCTGGTCGGATACCTTTGCTGCCGGCATCTACTCCTCGAACGTCGTTAACGCTTGCTGTAGAAGAAGTCCGAGCTGGTCGACGAATACTTCGTCGTGGCTCAATTCGTGTGACATGTGGTCGAGCATCGCGTGCACGAGCTCGTGCGTGAACACGGCTTGGAGCTGCGTCTCGATGGGGTTAGAGAGCAGGTCGATGCGGAGCTTCTCAGGCTCCCACATTCCGACCACGCCCTTGCCGTGGCGCCACTTCGACCGCGGCAGAATGCGCACCGTGATGACATGCCCAAGCAACTGGAATCGCTTGGGGATGCCGGTGCGCTTCATAACAGCGCGGCCTCAGCCTTTCGCCGGCGTACGAGGCCGGGGAGTATGCGACCACCACCACGCACCCAGCGCATGAGCTGCTCTTTAGCGCCCTGCCAATCACCCTGATTGATTCGCCGACGCAGCGTGCTTGTCGGCAGGCGCCCGACGCCGAGGTTGTACGCGAAGTCGACGACCGCATTAAGCGCCTGCGGGTGGGAGATTAACGACGGGCACGCGCGCAGCACGCCAGGCAGAAACTCGCGCTCGAGTTGCCAGCGAAGGATGTCTTCCGCCTCGGTGCGCATGATTGGCGGATCGTCGAGCTTTACCTTTCGCCCGTCGGGGTAGCGCGTGCTGCCATAGCCGATCGTTTCGACTCCGGCCGGGCACAAGTAGCTCTTGCTTCGAAAGCCTTCAAACTCCTTGCACAATGTGGTGGCGAGCTCGAGATCCATCACAAGCCTCGACGCGCGAGAGTCCTATCGAGGAACCAGTAGTTGAGCGTGCCGGCAACGAGCGCTGCGAAGTCCGCGGTCATCATTGTCTTGAACACTTCGATCGGCGCTGAGCCTGCATACCAGGCGTTGTACGCATACCAGACGTGTACGAACGACCAGATGAAGAGCACCCAGTAGGTAATCACCGGGCGCACGCTCGCGGAGAGCGCTGCCGCCCAGCCGCCCGCGGCCTTGGTCATTTCGGTCTGCTGCTCGATCGCTGACTTGAACGCGCCGATCACACCAACATCAAGGTCGGCCTGGTGCTGCGCGCGGATCTCGGCCATCTTCTGCGCGCCGCGCTGCGCCTCGAGCTTGCACTGCTCTTGGAACATTGCGAGCTCGTGCGTGCGCTCATTCTTCCGGTCAAAGGCCTTCAAAAACTCCGGCACCAGGCGGAAGGCCCCACCCAGCACCGACCCGACAACACCGCCGCCCAGCATCTCAATCATGGGAAGAACGTCAGCTTGACCAGAATTGCAGCCATGCCGCCGAGCAGCGTTAGGCCGATCTTTACTAGCAACTTGTTTAACGCGTGAACGTCGTTCTTCATCGCGTTGCTTGTCGCAAGGATGCCGGCGTATCGCTCCGCACACACTGCTTCGTGCGTGTTGATCTGCTGCTCAACTGTTCGTAGTCGCTCAAACACTTCTGGCAAATGCTCGCTCATCGCTCACTCCCAACGTCGCTTTATTCTCACGCTGCTGCGCTTTCCTCAACAACCTCAACCCAAGAAAGTGTCGCTTCGTTCCACACATACCTCTTGCCATCGGTTGGATACGGCACCGGGGCTTCCCACTGGGCGGTTTCCAAATTCAATGTCCAAGACGGATACGGCGGGCTTGGAGAGACAAAAGCATCAATGTCTTCTCGGTAGATAAAGCCAATCCCGGCGTAGTTCTTGCGCAGGTTGCCGTTGTAGCTCGTCTGCTTCCACGTTCCGCCAAACAGCCGCTCAAGAAACGCGACGCCAATGCTTTCTTTCTCGACGCCATTGGCGTCTGCCGTGTCTTTGTTATCAACAACGACAACGCGAAGCACGACGTTGTTTTGATCTAATTCTGCAAAATGAGCCATCTCAGTCTCCTACCTGGTTTACGCAGCCAACTGACTTTCGATCTGCGCCATCTGTTCGTTGAAAGCCTTTTCTTGCTCTGGCAGAAGAATGGTGTTGATGCTGTCTTCAAACGCTTTGATCTTTTCGATGGTTTCCATCACTTCTTCGACAGAGGGTTTTGGCCGTGGGTCTTCCCATCGTGTAAAGCCCAAGCCCCCCGTCCATTCCCACTTCGCGCCTGGGCGAAGCAAGTGAACTGCCGTGTCAATTCCAACGATCATGTAAGCCTTCATAAATTACTCACGCATTCAATTTGATGATTACGATTCCAGAGCCGCCGCTGCCTGCGTAGAGATTCTGACCTGCGTAGTCATTGCCACCGCCGCCACCGCCGGTATTAGCTGTTCCTGAGGTTTGCCCTCCGTAAATAGCCAAACCTCCCTGACCACCGCCGCCATCGCCGCCGGGGCAGCGAACACTTTGCGAAAATGTCCCGCCTCCACCGCCACCTGCGTAGTACACGGATGAGCCGGAGATTGATGACGCTAGACCATCACCGCCGTAACCAGCACCGTCTGTGTTACCAGCTTCGCCAGCGCCACCACCCCCGCCTGAGTTGAAGTTGCCGGAGGCAGTTCCAGCGCCACCATTATTCCCTTGCGAAGGAGAAACAGACGGGGTGTTTCCCGCACCTCCTCCTGCAGATGTGGTGTATTCGGTGCCGCCGTCGTAGTAAACGCCCGTACCGCCACCACCACCTGACCCTCCGCTTAATCCCGCAACGCTAGGGCCAAATTCAAAATGACCAGCCCCACCGCCTCCAGCGGCTGTGATGCTGGAAAACACGGAACTAGTTCCGTTTGCGCCAGCATAAGTGCCGTATCTGTACCCACCAGCGCCGCCAGCACCGACCGTCACGGTGTATTCGGTGCCTGGCGTGACAGAAAGTCCGGTGCCGGTACGGAATCCACCAGCACCGCCACCAGCCCCAGTTCCATATCCTTTGTTGTTTGGGTCGGAGTAATAGTCGGTGTATGAACCGCCGCCACCGCCGCCACCTACAACAAGGTAGTCAACCGAAGTTACGCCAGCAGGAACGCGAAACTTACCACTCGCTTTAAAAGTTACAGCATGAGGTAGTTCGGCAGAATATTTGAGGATGACTACACCGGAACCGCCACCAAGTCCTGTTGTGGAGCCGCCTTTTCCGTGACCGCCACCACCACCGCCAGTATTAACCGCACCAGAAGTAGGAGGAACGCCATCACGACCGCCATTCCCGCCGCCGCCAGCACCACCTGTGCCAGCAGGGGGAGTTGATGTCCAAACGCCGCCGCCACCCCCGCCTGCGTAGGTTACGCTGCTGCCAGAAATTGCCGAACCAGTTCCAGCTCCTCCATTCCCTCCGCCAGAGCCGGTTCCGTGCGACCCAGCAGCAGAAGCACCCCCACCGCCACCCCCGCCGTAGTTGGGAGCAGAGTTAGAACCATTACCGCCATTACTCCCTTGTGATGGGCTTACGCTTGGAGTGTTTCCACTTGCTCCGGCACCTCCATTGCATCCGCCGCCGCCAGAGCCGCCAGTACCGGCACCGGGCGTAGCATCGTACCCCGCTCCACCTCCACCGCCAGTAGATGTAATAGTGCTAAATACAGAATCAGAGCCTTTAGTGCCTGTATTAGGGTTACCACCATTAGGGGAAGTTGCACCCCCCGCGCCTACAGTAACGGTATAGGAAGTACCAGCAGTTACGGAAAATCCAGTGCCGGTACGAAAACCACCGGCTCCGCCACCACCAGCGTACAAAGAGCCGCCACCGCCGCCGCCCGCAACGACAAGGTATTCAACCTCCGTCACGCCAGTCGGCGCAGTCCACGACCCAGACGCAGTAAACGTCTGGATGATCGTAGACTTGGCTTTTAACGCTCCGCCAAGGAGCATCATCATAATTCCAGACATAGTTAGCTCACGTTACCCGTGACGACACACACCGTGCCGCTAATGAACAGAACTGTCGCCACGCCGCGAGTGGCAAGCGTGATAGTTGCTTTGTCGGCGTCAGTGCCACCAATGTAGGCAGTCGTAATGCTCATCGTGAGAGTCACGTTGCCGCTGGTGTTGTTGAAGATCGAGACGACATCGCCTGTAGCGAACGTGCTGTTCGGCACGGTGATGCTGCCGCCGCTGCCGACTTCTACAAACTGCCCAACGTCGGTCGTCGCCAGCGTGTAGCTGCCGGTCTTGGCAGAGCCGGTGCGAGGGATGGCGCGAATGTTTCCGTACTGGTCGGTAATCTTACCGGCAGTATCAATCCGCATCCTCTCGCTGCCTCCGGTGTAGAAGGTCATCGGCACATATGATGCGGTACCGCTTATTTCAGAACTAATGCGCGATTCCGTTGTTCCGACTTGAGCAATAGAAACTGCAGTTGCATTTGTTGGATCGGATGCCCCATATCCACGGAATACCGCAACGGTTCCAGTTCCATTTGGAATGGCAGCGACGTTTGTATTTCCATTGGTGACGCTGTTTTGAAATGCCAAGCGATTGCTTAACGTCGCATTGCTAAAGTCGCCCGTGATGCGCTGGGCGGTGCCGTTAAACACCAAGTTTCCAGACGCATCAATCGTCATGCGCGACGTATTGCTCGTCCAGAAATTCATTGGCGACGAATCACGCCCGCGCAGGTTGATGCCGTTCGCAGCTGAATCTGCGTAAAGCTCAAACGAGTTTGACGCTGTACTGTTTTCCAAGCGCAGCGTGGCGATGCCAGCGCGTTGAATCTCGACGCCAGATCCGCTGCCAAAAGTTGGCGTTGCAGTGCCAACGCCTAGATTCCCGCTGTCGTCGATAACAACATCGCTGTTCTGAATTAGCTTGCCCGTGGTGCCGTCGTAGCGCGCAACCGCATTGTCGGTAGCCGACACCGGGCCTTGCACAAACGTGGACGGCGGAAGGTAAGCCGCAAGCCAGGCGGAGCCGTTGTAGACACGCATCTCGCTTGATGTCGTGTTGAAGTACAACGCGCCTGTGATGAGCGGGTTGCCGTCGTTGTCGACGGTCGGATCAGACGCCTTCGCGCCGAGGTATCGGTCATCGAACGAGTCGAACGATGCAGCCGCCGCGTTAGCAGACGACAGCGCGTTGCTGGCCGACGTAGACGCATTCGATGCGCTGGTCGATGCCGCAGACGCGCTAGACGCTGCAGCCGCAGCAGACGCCGCCGCCGAGGTGGTGCTGCCGAACAGGTTGTCGATCTGCGTGATGGTGTAGGCATCGACGATGCCGTAACCAGCCAGCGTCGTCGGGTTGGTGCCGCCAGTCACACGACCGTAGGCATCCACCGTCACCGACTTGTAGGTGTTGGCGGCAACGCCCGTCGTCGCCAGGTCGATGTCATCCGCATTGACGACGATGCGCGAGGCAGACGCCGTGCCGACGTTGAGCGTGTTGCCGGTCTTGGTCAGACCCGCGCCAGCGGTAATCTGCCCTGCGCCGCTGAACTGCACCCAGGTGACAGCCGTCACGCCGAGTGTGCCACCCGGTGATATCGAGCAGACCCAGCCGCTGTCGTCGTTGGTCGTACCGCCTTCGACAAACACAAACGCAGAGACAAGCTCGTCCCAAGTGTTTGCGTCACTTGAGCGACTCCACGCGCCGGCTGCAGCGACGTAGATGCCGTTTTCGGCAGCAGCCGTCTGATTCTTCACCAACACGCGCTGGCCGGCCGTAACGGCGACGCCGTCGATGGTCTGGGTGCCAGACAGCGTGATGTTGGCCGTCGTCGCCGCGATGCACGACGCCTTGGCATCTAAGCCCTGCGCCACTTGGTCGACGTATGCCTTGTTGGCGGCGTCGCTGTCGGCAGTCGGCGCAACGAGGTTGGAGATGACTCCGCTCGTCATGTCGAGGCTGCCGTTGATCGTGACGTTGTTGAACGTCGAAGTGCCACTGCCCGCGGTGACGTTACCCGCCACATCGCCCGTCACATTGCCGGTGACGTTGCCCGTCACGTTACCCGTGACGTTGCCGGTCAAAGTGCCGGTGATGCCGCTGTTGGCGTTGACGGTCGTGAAGTTACCCGCCGCGCGGTTTACAGCGCCAATCGTTACACCATTGATCGTACCGCCCGTCGCGGTAATGGCATCGCCCAGGTTTGCCGCACCTGTGGCGGTGAGGTTGGTGAACGTGCCAGCCGCAGGCGTTGTGCCGCCAATGGCAGTGTTGTTGATCGTGCCGCCAGTAATCGTGGCGTTGCCAGAAACCCCACCCGTCGCGGTAATCGCACCAGTAACGGCCAAAGTACCGCTGAGTGTGGTGTTTCCAGTCACGCCCAACGTGCCGCCGACGGTCGTGTTGCCGGTGACGCCTAACGTGCCGGACAGCGTCGTGTTGCCCGTGACGCCAAGGGTGCCACCGACGGTGGCGTTGCCCTGGGCGGTCAGCGTGCGGCCGGTTGGAATCAAGACGCCGTTGGCGCTGTACTGCAGGACTCGGGTGCCGAGGACGGTGCCCCAAAACTCGCCGCTGCCGCTACGGTAGAAACCGCTTGAGGTCTCGTTAAGCCAGGAGATGCCAGGCGTAGCCTGAGCGCCGTCAGCCAGGCGGAACGGCGCGAGCATACCGCCCTCGCCCGTACGCGACAGGGAGTCGGTGAGCTCGGTAGCTATGTCCTCGAGCGTGGTATTTGCCCAGTCCGCTTCGATGACTGTACCCGGCTCAACCGGGTTGCCAGAGGGCAGCGTGTATACACCAGATCCATTTCTAGGCATTACCGTCTCCTATCAATTCGCGGCCGTGCTGGCACTGCCACGCAGCATGTTCAAAAGTACGCTCTGCTCAGGCGACAACGGCTGACCCGATCGCTCAAGCCGCTCCAGGATCTGCAGCAGCTCGTCAGGGTTCTGCAGCGCCTCCGCCAACGCCCGGTCGCGATTACGCGCCGCCACGTCCTTCAGCGCCGACAGTCCAAGCCGTGCTGCCCAAGTGGGAGCTCCTGCCGCCCCCGCGATTGCGTCACCGACCTGGCCTGCCGCTTCGGCAGCGATCGTGTCGCTCGCGGTGTTGCTGCCACCACCTGCTGTCGCTGTCTTCGCAACACGCTGGGTGATATTTTGCCGTCGCAGCGCTTCAAGTACCACATTCAGCCGAGCCTCAGCGCGAGGCGAGAGCTGCGAGGCGCCGGCTTTGTCTCGAGCGCGATTTATTGCACGCCCGAGCCCTGCCTCCGTGATCTTTGGAATATCGCCAGCGGCGTCGGCAGCGACGCCCAAGACACGGCCCGTTGCCGGGTCGTAGAACGCGTCGCGCACGCGGCCCGCGGCCTTGCTCGCATCGACCATGCGCGAGCGGCGCGCGTAGGTGTCGACCACTGTTTGCCACTTGCCGTCGGTCGCGCGGTTGAGGATGTCGTCGACCTGGCCCATCGTCGCAAGACGTGCGGCCGAATCGCGAGGCGCCGCCGACAGCGCGTTCGGGTTCATGGGATTAAACCGAGCGCTGAGGTTAGCGCGGATCTGCTGCAGGTGCGCCGGGGTGTACTCGGCGCCGGCCGCCGTGACGCGCTCGATATCGTCCGAGATCGCCTTCAGCATGCCGCGCACGGTCGGGTTGCTTGCCTCTGCCCCCAGCATCGCGTCGTCGAGGAAGTTACGGAACTGAGCGAGGTCGCCGGCGAACTGGCCGAGGTCAGCTCCCTGCTGAGCGTCAGCCCAGTTTTCATTCCAGAGCCGCGAGCGCGTCGCGCGGCGAGAGGCGAGCACATCCGCGTCGCGCGTAGCGCGGCCAACCTCGTCCGCAACCGTGCGAGCCTGGTTGAGGTCGAAGTCGTACCAATTGGAGGCGTCTCGAGCGCGGCTGCCACGCTCCAGGCGAGCAAGATCCGCGCTGTCGAGCTGTGCCGCCGTAGAGAGCGGGATCGGGCTTTGAGTGCGATTGCCGCGCAACTGCGACAGCGTGCGCCGCAATACGCTCTGGCGAGCCGCTGCGTCCGCGCCCTCACCGGCGAGCTCATCAACGACGCGCTCAGCCGCGCGGTCGCCACCGCCAGAGGCAGTCGTGACCCGGCGAATGGAGTTGACGCCAAGCCCCGCCAACGGGAGCAGGGTTCCGTAACCCGCCCCCTCAAGGGCGTTCTGCGTGGCGCTTTCGCCTTCCACAGTCGGCCGTAGAGCCCCGTACGTTCCGCCTGCGAGCAGCGAGTCACCGACCAGGCCTGCGCCACCGAGGCGCGCCGTGGTCGTCGCTGCAGGCGCCAGCGTGCGCCCTGTGCGAAATGCTTGATACGCACGCGGCAAGAAGGTGCCAGCGCGAGCCGCGGTGTTGGCGAATGCGCCGACCGGGATTGCAAGCGTCGGAGCGATGTTGCCGGCGACCTGAGAAACCTTTCCACCAGCGGTGTTAGCCGCCAGCGTCTCCGCTAGCGCACGTTCGTCGGCGACCCGCTTACGCATCTGCGCCTGACTATCGTCGCTGCCGAACATATCTGTAAGTCGCTGCTGAGCGCCTGTTAGCAGCTCCTGCGCTCCGGCGCCTACATTAAGCAGTGTCTTTGGCAGCCAAGACATTTCTTTGAGCTTGGCTCCGGCCATGCTCTGCATCGTGTTGCGACGCCACTCGTCGGTGAGCTTAGGCGCGTCGTACTTCTGTAGCATTCGCGTCAGCTCATCTCGAGTGATCCCGTCTGGTACTCCCTCGACGATCGTACCGTCAGGCATTTCGACATCGATTGGCATTACTGCAGATCCTCATACCGTACGCGACGATTGCCGCTCGCAGGCTGCCCACCGCCACGGTATGCCGGGTTGACGATGACAGCCGCAGGGTCTAGCCCTCGCGTCTGCGCGAGCTGCGTGTAATGCTGCGCGACCATGCCGATTTTTGCCTCGGCTGCGCGCTGATACAGCTGCGCGAGTGCGTTGATCTGGTTGATCGCGTCGACGTTGAGCGGCTTTCCTTCAAGAAGGTTTGCCATCAGGTTTTTAGCTCGCCCCTCAAGCCCCTGCGCCTTCACGACGCGATCGAACTCGCCTTCGCGAACCACCGAGCCTGGGTCGAGGAACTTGTTGAGCAGAATTACGAGCGACTGCTGAGGGATTGCCGGGATAGCCTCCGGCCGCCCGCCGTACGCATTGATGATTTCCGAGATCTTGCGCGTCGCGTTGAGCTCGGTGCTGAGATCGCCTGTTGCTTTATCAAAATCGCCGCGCAGCTTGTCTTCTGCCCGCCACAAGCGCGCGTCGTCGGCACCGCTATTGGCACCGCGCATACCGGCAATCGCAAGCCGATTTACGCGATCGGCTTCGGCTTGGTCCTCGCGCGCAGCCTGCCCACTGTAGAGCTGGCCGAGCTGAAGGAATCGCTCAGCCTGGCGATCTTGTGAGTAGGTCGGATCTTTGACGTAATCGCCCGTCGGAGTGATGTATCCGGCATTGCCAACTTTGAGCGGCTCCTGCGCGGCCATCGCCCGCTTCAAAAACTGAGCCTGCACCGGCTCAAATCGCCGACCGGCGTAGCCGGCCGCAAGCGCGTTGAGCATGGCGCCCTCGCCTTCCTGCGAGCGCTGCTTCGCGTACTGCTGCAAGCCTGACACGTCAGGATCGGCGGCGTACGCGTCAAGGCCACGGCGCGTGAAGTAATCAGCCATTCCGCGAGCTGAGCCAGGCAACACCGCATCGCCCTGCGGGGCGTTGTTGGTTAGCGTGCCGCCAACGCTCGTCCTCGCAGTTGCTCGAGGCAACATGCGCGGTGCAGCATTGCCCGCCACCTGGCGCCGCAAGAGCTCGTCGGGTGTAGCGAACGGGTCGCCTAGGAGCATCGATTCGTAAAAGTCCATGCTGCTCTCCGTCAGTAACCGCTCGAGTACCAGCCGCCGTATCGACTACGCATTTCCTCGTCGTCCTCGGGGATCGGCGCGCTAGGCGTCACCGCGTTGCCTGCGCGGCGGTGTGCCATGCGCTCCTGCAGCTTGCGGATCGCATCGCCCTGCGTCTTGTTGAACTCGCCGTACTGCTGGTCGACTTTGCCCTGAGCCTTGTTTGCCATGAATGCGTTGCCAAGCTGAGCCGCGTACTCCGTCCACGAGGGCGCGACGTAATGCTTGCCAACCATTTCGCCAGTCGGCGTCTGCATCGACTTCTCTCGCAGCGCGTCTACACGCGCCTGGCGGCGAGCGAGCTTTTCCTCGTCGGGCGACATAGCGCCCATCTGCAGCAGGTACTCGAGATAAAGATCGTCATTCATACGTCACCTCAAAAGCCGAACAAGCCGCCGCTTAAAGCACCGGCGCCGAGTGAGAACAATCCGCCCATCAAGTTGTTAGCGCCTGCCTGGTTTGCGTTGTACTGCCCGAGCGCGGCGTCGTAACCCATCTGCGTTGCGCCGAGGATGTTTGGCGTCTCGGCGCGGCCAGAGGCGTTGAACGACGGCATCTGCGGCATTCCGACCTGCTGGCCGGTAAGCAGTGCGTTCATTTCGTTGAGCGACATGCCGCGGCGCTGCATCTGCTCGGCGATCGCCTGCTGACGCAGCTGGTTCATCTGGTTGGCGTACTGCTGGTTTAGCGCAAACTGCTGCTGTGCAGCCTGGTTCTGCGCCTGCATGCGGCCAATATCAAGTGCCGAGGCTTGCCCCAGCGCCTGGTTGCCAAACTGCGCCGCGGACAGGTTCTGCCCAAACGCCTGCTGGCTCGCCTGGTTGGCGAGGTTGGCTTGCCCCATGAGCTGCCCGTAAAGCTGCGACTGAGCCTGATTGGCAAAGTTACCGGCGCCCATCGCCTCGTTGATGGCCTGCTGTCGAGAGCCCATTTGCATTCCGTACAGGCGCTGCGCCTCGTTGCCTGCAACATCGAACGCGTTGTAGCGCTCTGCTGCCTGGCGCTGTGCAAGGTCATCAAGCGCGCGCTTGTAGCCTTCCGAGCCGAGCTTAAAGCCCTGATTGGAGAGCTGAGTCTCGAGCTGCTTGCGCGAGTAGTCCTGCTGCGGCTGCATACGCTCAATGAGCGACTGCGCAACCTGGTCGCGGTATCCGCTATCGATCTGTGGCAATGCGGGCGCATTACCAAAATTGACGCCCATCTGCGGGCCGCCAAAGTTAAAGCCGCCAACAGCGCCCTGCGGCGCGACATTGGTCTGCAAGCCCGGCACATAGTCGGCGAGCCCAGTCTGCAACTGAGCAGGCGTGCCGGCAGAGGTCATCGCCGGCAAGTTGTTCCAATCGAACGGCTGACCGTACTCCGAAGCGACGCGGTCCATGAAACCCGAAGCTAGGTCGCTGCGGCCCTGCTGCAGGCCAATCTGCGACTCAAGCGCTGACTGTAGCCCCGGCGCGAGCGTCGTGTTTTGCGTCCACTGCGTGACGTTTTGACCAGTCGCCGGGTCAATGACGCTTTCCGTGCCCCAGCTCCTAGAGCCAAACGGCGTGTTTTGAATGGGTCGGTTGGCGTAATTCTGCATGTTGAGCGCCTCTTTCGAGAGCTCACCCTGCAACTGCGCGGCGCCAACGTAATCCGGCGGCGGCGGTGCTTTACCCTTACTCATTGCAACGTCTCCTTCAGATACCGGCAGTCTTCGCGGCGCATCTCAAGCAACACGCAGTCAACCGTTTCTGCAATCTGCTTAAAACCAATCTTTTTGTTAAACCGAATTGCTTTTTCAAAATCCTTTGGCGTCAAACCATAAATTGCTTTCAC
>Ga0181344_1000506_pt1 | contig 15506 bp, 17 predicted proteins | sample Su13VDMLBDD_FD_130098 | JGI IMG/M metagenome (GOLD analysis project Ga0181344, IMG submission 130098) | Freshwater viral communities from Lake Michigan, USA - Su13.VD.MLB.D.D | ecosystem: Environmental > Aquatic > Freshwater > Lake | place: USA: Michigan | collected 2013-07-15
AACGTGAAAAGGAAAATATTCAAAATAAAAAACAAATAATTTCAAGTTTAAATCAAGAAATCAAAAATTTATTAAATGGTAATAAAATTATTGAGACTAATATTGTTGATATACAGAAAAATATTGATGAATATGCAAATTCTACAGACAAACTTAAAAAACTTGTAAACTTGAAAGGTAAGTTATCCGAAAAAATATCAATAATTGCAGAAGAACATAAATTTTTTTCAACTAATACTGTTTGTCCAACTTGTACTCAATCAATTAATGAAGAATTTAGATTAAATAAGATTGATAATTATCAAAATAAAGCTAAGGAATTGCAATCTGGGTATCAGGACTTAAAACTAACAATTCAAGAAGAAGAAAGTAAAGAGAATAAATTTTTAACACTGTCAAAAGAATTAGTAAAATTTAATAATGAAATTATACAAAATCATACAAGTGTTTCTATTAAACAGAAACAAATTCAAGATATTCAATATGAAATTCAAACTATTGCCGAACAGATTGAGAACAAAAATATTGAACACGTAAAATTAAAAGAATTTGAAGATAATCTTCAACACATATATGAAGACCTTGCATCTAAAAAAGATTTAATTCATTATTATGATTTCACTTATAATTTACTTAAAGATGGTGGGGTAAAATCTAAAATTATTAAAAAATATTTACCTTTAATAAATCAGCAAGTTAATCGTTATTTGCAAATGATGGATTTTTATGTAAATTTTACTTTAGATGAAGAATTTAATGAAGAAATTAAATCTCCAATTCAAGAAGATTTTTCATATAGTTCTTTTTCTGAAGGTGAAAAGTCAAGAATTAATCTTGCCTTGATTTTTGCTTGGAGAGAAATTGCAAAATTTAAAAACTCAACTAATTGTAATATTATTTTATTTGATGAAGTTTTTGATAGTTCTCTAGATAGTGCAGGAAGTGATGATTTTCTTAAAATTATTAAATATATTTTAAAGGATACAAATGTATTTGTAATTTCACATAAAATCGGACTGGAAGATAAATTTGATGGTGTTTATCAAGCAGAAAAGATAAAGGGCTTTTCTAAATTAGTTAAACTATAGATTTTTTTCTAAATACTTATATAATAAGATTCACTTATAATGATAAGTAGCCAAGTAGATGTAACAAAAATTCAATATGTGGTAAATTCTATTGCATCTAAACTTGGATTGGTGTATAGAAAAAACTACACTGTAACTGTCATACCAAAAGATTTATCTCAAGGGAAAAATATATACGAAAAAATATACACTGAACTTATTAGATTATATCCACAAATAAAAGTAAAAAAGGAAGTTGATGGTAATGTTGGTAAACTGAGATTAACTGAAAATGGATATGGGTATATAAAAATACAATTAGAAAGGAGTAAAAGTAAAGTTAGTAGTGTATTAAAACCTGGTGAAGCATATGAATTATATTTTCATTCTGTGATAGTTGATGAACTCAATAAACTTAAAGAATTAAGAGAAGAAATGGATGGAGTTCCTCCTCAAATATTTGATATGTATAATAATTTAACTCTAAACCTATATGGTGGAGGGAAAAAAATATCAATAGGACCTATAAAATCAGTAGATAAAGTTGGCCAAAGTTTAAAAAAACCTGATATTTTAATAACAACTAAAGCTGGTAAAGAAGTTACTTTATCGTTAAAACAAGGTAATTTTTCATTTTGGAGTAGTGCAGATACATATCAAAATATTCCTTTACAAGTTTTGAATGATACTTTAAATAAAGGAATAGTATCATTAAAAACCTCTTCAAACCAGCCAGTAATTTTTGATAATGATATAAAGGGGATAAGAGTCCCAGCAACTATAGATGAAATTAAAAAATATTGTTTTGGTGGATCTGCAGGAGTTGATTATATCATCATAAATGCGGGATTGACCAATGTTAGTCATAATGTAATTAGTATGAGTGGGATTAATATATACAAAAATAATAATTATGCAGACTTATCAAGAATAAAATCTGATGTGTATTTGGTAATAAAAACAGATCCAAAAAGAAACGCAAGATCTCTATCTCCATATAAAGGTCTTTCAATTACTTTTACAAATAAAAGTCATGCATTTGATCCAAGGAATAAATATGTAGATGGAGTTAGATAAATCAATAAATACCTATAAACACTATAAGATGAAGAAGTTTTCTCAATTTATACTAGAAGCAAAAGAAACAAGAGCATCAGAGCAAGCAAAAAAGCTTGGTCTTGTTGGAGACGGTCATGGTGATTGGTATAATTCTCAGGGAGAATTCGTAGCAAAAACAGTTGAGGGTCAACTTAAATTTTTTAATAAAGGTCAAAGAGTAGGGCAAAGAGATATTCCACCAAAGGCTGGTACACCAAACAAAGCTCAAGTTGCAGGTCAGATTCAACCGCAGGCATCCCAAAAAGTTCCTTCTATGCAAAATGTGAAAGGGGATGTAGAAGAACTTCCATCTGAAGATGAATATGTAACAGTTGTATTTGGAAGATTTAATCCACCGACAAAGGAGCATAAGAAATTATTTTCAACCGCAGATAGAGTCTCTTTAGGGGGAGAGATAAGAATTTATCCATCGAGAACTCAAGATTCAAAACAAGATCCATTAAATCCTAATAGAAAAATTTACTATATGAAAAAAATGTTTCCTGAAATTGAAGAGGAAATTATAAACAACCCAGAAATGAAAACAGTATTTGATGTGTTAATGTCTGCAAATGAGGATGGGTATGTGAATGTAAATATTGTAGTTGGTTCTGATCGCCAATCTGAAATTCAAAATCTGGCAAATAAGTATAATGGTAAATATTATGAATTTAAAGATATAAGAGTTTTTCCAAGCGGTAATTTTGATGCTGAAAAGGATATATCTGGTGTTTCATCTGGAATGTTAAGACGAGCTGCAGCAGATAATAACTTTAGGGAATTTAAGCGAGGAATGACAAAAACAATGGATGAAAATGATAGTAGAAAATTATTTAATGAAATCAGAAAGGCTATAGGATTTAAAACATCCATGAAAGAAAGTTATAATCTTTGGGAAATTGCTCCAGAACTTGACTTTAAAAATTTAAGGGAAAATTATATTAAAAATGAAATTTTCAAACTTGATGACATAGTAGAAAATACAAATAGTGGGTTAGTTGGAAAGGTAATTCGTAGAGGAACAAATTATTTAATTTGTGTTACTGAAGATGATGTTATGTTTAAATCTTGGATTAAAGATTTAGCTGAATACAGTGAAGTTAAAATGAATCAAATGTATAGAGAACCTGGAAAACCTAATACTCTTGCTGGAACTGATGGTTATTTGAAGTATGCAATAAAACAAACTCCAGGTTCTACTTTAGGTAGTGAAAATATTCAGTCTGGAGGTAAATCATTTCTATCAAAATTTATAAATAAGTATAAGAAAGAAAAAGTAAGTACTTATTAAAATGTCTATTTCTAAAAGATCTTTAATAAATGAATTAGAATATAATGATTGTTTAACTGAAGGTAAAAAATCAAAACCAGATTATCTTGATTTTGATAATGATGGTGATGAAATTGAATCTATGAAAAAGGCATTAAAAGATAGAAAAAAGAAAATTAAAGAAGAGTTGGTTGGAGATCAGACTAAAATTGATGTAGCAGCTCCCTATGGAAAATTAACTTCATCTGATTTTAAAGAACTTCGCAAAAAAAATGCAAAAAAAAGAAGTGTAAAGGAAGGGTATTCAAACTGGAGAGAAGACCTCTCTGAAATTGTCGAAGTACTTAATAAAGATAAAAATGACAAAAAAATAAAAGAAAAGTCAGTAAATAATAAAATTATTATTAACCCAACAATTGATATGGGTGATGGTGTAAGAGAATCTGTAGAAATTCTTGGTGGAACTCTTCTTGAAATGATTGAAATTGATGAGGTTGATTATATTGTAGAGAGTGTTTATGTAGAACTTCTTGATGAAGGATATGAAGAAGATGATATTGAGGAAGCACTTGAATATGCCCTGACTGAAGCAAAAGTTACTTATGGTCACGATACTTCTAGTAAAGAAAAGAGAAGTAGAAATATTTTGAGTTCAGTTGGAAGACTTGCAAGACAAAAACTTTCCAGTAAAGTTCGTGGTGCTAAGAAAATGGTTTCAGGAGCAGTTGCATCTGGAGCAAGAAGTGTTGCTAAAGGAGCATTAGGTGTTGCTCGTAAAATGGAAGGTGATAAAAAACCAAGTCAAGCACACACAAAAACAAGAAGTGCATCAACATATCGCGGTACTGGAGTTGGTGCAAAGGAAAAGGTAAGTAGTGGTTCATATACACCACCCACTAAAAAAACAAATACAACAAAACAAGAATCTAGACCAAAAGTAAAAACAAAATCAATTGAAGACCCTTGGGGTGAACCAACATCACCACCAAAAAAACAAGTTAAACCAAAGGTAAAAACTGTTACAACTCCAGTAAAATCATTAAATGATAATCAAAGGAAAGCATTAGTTAGAGCTGAGCGTAGAAAGGGTGGTAAATTATCTCCAGAAGATGCACAAAGAATCGTTTCTTCAGTTAAGAGTACGGAGGATAAGGCAGCAGAGTTAAGACAAAGAATGGCTGCCGCAGCTAATAAACTTGGAATAAATGAAAATAATGATGATAATACACCAGAATTGCGTTCTAGAACTGTAACTAATCCATTATCATCTGTAGAGACTGGAACAACACGTTCCCGTAAGTCTCCTGGTGAATTAATGAGAATGTTGAATCCTGAAGGTACTAAAAAACCAAAAAAGAAAAATAAAAAGAAAAAAGTAACAGAGGAATATATTGAAGAAAGAACTTTATCTTCAAAGGAGTCTCGTGAAAAGGAAAGAATTGTAAAAAGTATGAAAAATCAACTTTCCGACTTTGAAAAAAGATATCCTGGGCGTGGTGAAGAGGTAATGTATGCCACTGCCACTAAGATGGCTAAAAAGATGACAGAGCAATATATTGATGAAGCAAAACTTCCAAGATCTGAAAAAAAATCAAAAAAAATAGAAAAGCTTTCTGGCCCAACAAGACCAAAGCATTTAGTACAGCTTGATTTAGATCAAGCTGCATTAAAAGAAGTAGGAAGTAAAAAAAGAAGAAACCCTGAAACTGGAGGAAGGAAAACAACTAAAGTTGAACCAGCAAAGATTAATGTTAAAGGACCTGAAGGTAATGTTGTAAGAACAGTATCTACTGGAGATTTTCATAAAGAAAAATTAGGAAAAGGAGAAACTATGGATTTTTCTCCGTTGAGAGACCCATCAAAATTCAAACAAACCACAAAAGCAAATAAGTATGTAATTAATAAATCTAGAGGTGCAGTAATAGAACCAAATACCGCGAGAGGTGCATTTAGGAAATCAGTAGGAGAGGAAGTTTCTTTAGTTGAAGATAAAGGGAAAGTTGATAATAAAAGTATAATTCAACATTTGAAAAACATTGGATATAATCGTAAACGTGGAATGACCATAAAACCAGGTCATTTTACTGGAGATATTCCGGGAACTGGTTCTCCTCGAAAAAAACTTATTGCAACTAAGAAAGATATCAAAAAATATCAACCACAAAAAGTTTCTCATATTGATGATGATCCAAAAAACTTAGAGCCATTAGAAAAACATAGGCAAGTTACTCAAGGTGAAAGGGGACAAACTAGAGGAACTGATCCAAAAATTCAGACTCAACTTGTTGGCTCTTTTAGTAAAAGAGGAGAAAGTAGGAAAAAATCAAGAGAACATGGAAGAGTTAGGAGGTATAGTGGCGTTAGAAATCCAGGTTCTGTAACTGAACCAGTATCTACAAAAGAAGTTCAAAGAAGAGCAAGGAAAGCAAAGAAAGGTATGGGTGAAGCAGTTGAACAAACACAACAAACTACATCTCAAAATCAACAGAATACATCAGCAATCAATCAAGTTTTGCAGGCAAAGCAAAAAGCAGATTCTGCTCATCAGAATCTTTCACGCGCACAAAAAGTAGCAATTCAAAAGGGAGTTAATTTATCTTCCCTTTCAGCGTAATATTTTTCCTAAATAATATAGGATATACTCTAATTGGAGGTTACTATGTCTATCGTAGCATTAGTTGCTTGGGCAAAAGCAAATGAAGCTCTGATTGCAACTGTATTGTTTGCAATTTCAGAACTTCTTGGTGCTAATCCAAATGTAAAGGCAAATGGAATTCTTTCTTTCGTATTAATTCAAATTCAAACACGACTGAAAGAAAAAGGAGCTAAAGATTTAACTCCTTGATTTCACTTTAATTTTACTTAAGAGGAGACTCAAAATCTAGGGTCTCCTTTTTTTATAAATATTCATAGCAAATAATTTTTACGGGAAAAAACATGGCACTCTGGGGAAATAATGATGCTGTTGGATCTGTTGGTACAGTATCTTTAAATTATACCAGTCTTGTTGTAACTGGCAGTGGAACCAGCTTTGGACAAGCTGGGGCTGCTTCAACTGGAGACGTAATTCGTTTTGGTTCAAGAACTGGAACATATTTTGGAGATGCAGTAATTGTTGGAATTGCAAGTACAACCGTACTTTCAATTGCATCAACAACAAATTTAAACGGAAATGCAATTTCTGGCGTTCAGTATGATATTAGTCAACTTCCAAAATATGTGATTCGAGATCCAAAATATAATCAAAGAAGTATTCAAAATAATCCATTAGAAACAACTACAGTCCAAACAAGCGTTGCTGCTACAGCAAATATAGGAGTTTCAACAGTAGCACTTGCATCTACGACTGGAATTCGCGTTGGAGATACTTTTGCTAGTTTGGGAGTTACTACTTCAATTACTTCTATTGGAACAACTACAGTATCTTTTGGTTCTACTATTGGAAGTTCTCTTGCAAGTGGTTCTTCTGTAACGATTACAAGATTAAGTGGAAGATATAGTAAAAGTGTTTCTGGAGTTTCTACTGCAGGAGCTGATGCTTCTATTTCTAATCAATATAAATTAACTCATGCTGGATGGGTTGGCATTACGAGTTATATTGATTCTGAAGGAAATTTAAGAGTTAAGACGGAAACTTTAGTTGCTATGTCTGGAATCACTACAGGAAATGCTCCAATTTATCCTCCTGTTTGATAAGATATGATTTTTAATGAGTTGAATGAAGATAATTTTTTATTATTTGCTATAAAAAATTATGAAAATCCACAAGCAATTACTAAAGAAGATTTTGAAAAAGATTTAAATCACTTCAAATACGTGAAAAGATTGCTTAAACGATACACTAGAGAAGGTGAATTAAAAACTCACCTTCTGTTGAATCATTTTATTATTCTTTATAATATATTTGGAGATGCTGCAACTCCAATGTTATTCTTTAAAATAGAAAGAGATTTGTGGCCATTTTTAAAATCTTTTGTTGTATTTTTGAATAAATTGCCAGAATACCCAAAATCAAGTATTCATAATGTAGAAATTGATGAAAGTTGTTTATCAGAACTCAATAAAATCTATGATGGAAAAGAAAAAGATTGATAAAATTATTGAAGCATTTCGTCATTACATACAGCTAAAAGAAGAGGGAATAATTTCTGCGCCAACAAATAATGTCGGTAGTGGGAATATTGCGGGTACACCCCAGGCAGATCCTGAAAATCCTCCGGTTGACTTAAGAAAAAGAAGATATAAAAATTTGAATCCTTTCTTTAAAAATCTTATACAAATTCAAAGAAGAAATATCAAAAAATAATAAATATAATTGAAACCACCTGAGTTATTTGTTTTTGGTAGTAAATTTTTAACTCACAATAAAATGTTTAACCAAAACGCTTCAGCAGACACTAAAATTGCTGTTCTCGAAGAAAGACTTTCTGCATATGAAGTTATGATGAATAAAATAGATGAAGCAATACAACTAATGGGTAAGACAAGTCAAAACATTAGTAAAATGCTGGCAGTTCACGAAGAAAAAATTGATCAGTGTAGTAAAACTGATGATTTAATTTCAAAAATGATTACTGACTTAAAAGAAGAAAGTAAAGAGCATTGTGAAGCAGTAAATACTAGAATAGAAAAAATAGAAGTTAGATTGGACGAGTTTGTAAAATATCGTTGGATCATAGTTGGTATTTTTGCTGTGGTGTCTTTTGCGGTTTCACAATCGGGTATGGTTGTAGATATTTTGACACCAGACTCGGAACAGACTAGAATAGAAAGAGCAAAATAGTGCTCTCATAATGGTAGGTGTATATTGTTATTATAGAAATACTAATCCAATTTATGTTGGATGTAGCATAGATTTGGAAAGGAGGAGAAAACAACATAAACGATTTGGTAGATTTCTTGATTGTGAGTATGTGATATTGGAAGAGACTACTAATGATATTCTTTATGAAAGAGAAAGATATTGGATAAATCAACTTAATACTGTTAATAATGGTGAAAATAAAGTAATACACAATAATTGTGATATGCCTGAGGTTAGGAAAAAAATATCAGAATATATGAAAAATAATAATCCTATGAAACCTGGAATGACTAATAGAGGAAGTTTTAAGAAAGGTGATAAACCAAAAATTACAAAAGAGAGAAATAAAAAAGTGAGTGAATCTATGATTGGAGAAAAAAATCAAAACTACGGTAAAAAAGGTTGTTTCGATCACATTAATCAAAGGTTGCTAGAATGTGAAATGTGTGGCATAATGGTCTCGCCTGGAAATTATGCTAGGTGGCACGGAAAAAAATGTAAAAGAGGTTGATTTGGATTTTATTGATTCAAAATATATAAATTTAATTTCTTTAAGATTGCAAAAATTTAAGAGAGTAAAAGAAAATTTGTATAATTTTAGATGTTGCTTTTGTGGTGATTCTCAAAAGAATAAAAATAAAGCAAGAGGATATTTCTATCAGGTTAAAAATAATACAAACTACAAATGTCATAATTGTGGTGTAAATATATCCTTTAATAATTTCTTAAAAGAAATTGATATAAGTATTCATAAACAATATGTTTTTGAGAAATTTAAAGAAGGATTTACTGGTAAAAATTTCACAACTGAAGAACCAAAGCTTGATTTTAAGCCACCTATATTTCAAACTAAAATTAATCTTCCGAAGGCGTCTGAAAATAAAATAGCAAAAGAATACCTATTAAACCGAAAATTGGACCCGGATAAATTTTATTATGCTGAAAAGTTTAAGGAATGGGTTAATAGTAAAGTTCATACTTTTGATGAAAAAAGTATGAAGTATGAAGAATCTAGGATCATTATCCCTCTTGTCTATAAGAAATCATTGATAGGATTTCAGGGAAGAGCACTCGGTTATTCTACAAATAAATATATTACTGTAATGCTTTCTGATGATGTACCAAAAATTTATGGGTTTGATAAAATTGACGAATCAAAATCTATTTACATCGTTGAGGGACCTTTCGACTCTACGTTTATACAAAACTCTGTTGCTATGTGTGGGTCCGATATTGATATTAGGTCGTTTGGTTGGTGCGATTATATTTACGTTTATGATAACGAACCACGCAATAGAGAAATCGTCAACAGAATATCAAAAACCATCGATAGAGGAGACAAAGTAGTGATTTGGCCTAGAGATATGAAAGAAAAGGATATTAATGATCTTGTGCTTTCTGGACATAATGTTATGGATATGTTAAAATCAAATACTTATTCAGGTTTAGAATCAAAAATCAAATTTAACAATTGGAAGAAAACATGAGCAACGGAACAAAAGTTGTCAAGAGAAATGGTAATCTTGAGGAACTTGATTTAAATAAACTTCACATAATGGTTGAAGAGGCTTGTGATGGTCTTTCTGGGGTTTCTTCTTCTCAGGTTGAGATGCAATCTGGAATTCAATTTTATAATGGAATCACTACTGCAGAAGTTCAAGAGATTTTAATTCGATCTGCAAGTGATTTAATTAGTCTTGAAAATCCTAATTATCAATATGTTGCTGCCCGTCTTCTTCTTTTTTCTCTCCGCAAGAAACTTTATGGAAAGATGAAGGAACTTCCTCATCTGGAACAACATATCTATAGATGTGTTAATGATGAAGTATATGACAATGATATTTTTAACAAATATTCAAAGGAAGAGATTGACAAAGCAAATTCATTTATAGATCACAACCGTGACTATTTGTTTACTTATGCAGGTTTACGGCAGGTTGCTGATAAGTATCTTGTGCAAGATAGGGGCACGGGTGGGGTATATGAGACTCCTCAATTCATGTATATGATGATTTCTCTGACTATCTTTGCAGAGTATCCAAAGCAAAAAAGAATGTCATATGTGCGTAAGTACTATGATGCAATCTCCAAACACAAAATCAACATTCCCACACCAATCATGGCAGGAGTGAGAACTCCACTTCGCCAATTTGCAAGTTGTGTTCTTGTTGATGTTGATGACACTCTCGATAGTATCTTTAGTAGTGATATGGCTATTGGTAGATATGTTGCACAGAGGGCGGGAATTGGTATCAACGCAGGTAGAATCCGTGGAATCAATAGTAAAATTAGAGGTGGAGAAGTTCAGCACACAGGGGTCATCCCATTTCTCAAAAAGTTTGAAGCAACTGTCCGATGCTGCACTCAAAATGGTATCAGGGGTGGGTCAGCAACTGTCCACTTTCCAATCTGGCACCAAGAAATAGAAGATATTCTAGTATTAAAAAATAACAAAGGAACTGAAGATAACCGTGTTCGTAAGTTAGACTACAGTATCCAAATCAGCAAGATTTTCTATGAACGATTTATTCAAAACAGAGAAATCACACTCTTCTCCCCACACGACGTTCCTGGTCTTTATGATGCTTTTGGCACTGATCGATTTGACGACCTTTATGTGGGTTATGAACGAGATGAATCTATTCAAAGAAAAACTATTGGCGCTCAAGAACTATTTTTGAATCTTCTGAAAGAACGTGCAGAAACTGGTCGTATCTACATTATGAATATTGATCATTGCAATTCTCATAGCTCTTTTAAAGATCAGGTTACAATGTCAAACTTGTGTCAAGAAATAACACTTCCCACGTTTCCACTTCAACATATTGATGATGATAATTCATCTGAAATTGCTACTTGTATTCTATCTGCAATTAATGTGGGTAAAGTAAAGTCTGATGAAGAACTTGAAGAACTTTGTGACCTCGCAGTTCGTTCTTTGGATGAACTGATTGACTATCAGGATTATCCTGTAAAGGCTGCAGAAAACTTTACAAAAAGTCGTCGTGCTCTTGGAGTTGGTTTTATTGGTCTTGCCCATTATCTTGCTAAACTTGGATTTAACTATGACTCTAAAGGGGCTTGGGATGCAGTTCACGGACTTTCTGAGTCCTTTCAGTATTATCTTCTAAAGTCATCAAATCAACTTGCAAAGGAAAGGGGTCATTGTGAATATTTTGGTCGTACTAAGTATTCTGATGGAATTCTTCCGATTGACACTTATAAAAAAGATGTAGACGAAATTTCTTCTATCGGATTAGAACACGACTGGGAATCTCTTAGAAAATCTATCCTTGAATATGGCCTTAGGCACTCAACGTTGTCTGCACAGATGCCATCGGAGAGTAGTTCAGTTGTGTCAAATGCCACTAATGGAATTGAACCTCCCCGTGATTATTTGTCCATTAAAAAATCAAAGAAAGGACCACTCAAGCAGATTGTTCCACAATATCACACTCTTAAAAATAACTATACACTTCTTTGGGATATGAAGAGTAATCGTGGATATATTAATATTGTTGCTGTGATGCAGAAATTCTTTGATCAGGCAATTTCTGGAAATTGGTCCTATAATCCACAAAATTATGCCAATAATGAAGTTCCTGTCAGTGTGATGGCAAATGATTTTCTTATGTGTTATCGTTATGGTTGGAAAACAGCATATTATCAAAACACTTATGATATTAAAACTGATGAGGTGGGAGAAGAACCAAAAAAAGAACTTCAATCTCTTCTCAATGATATTATGAATTCTAATGAGGAAAATTGTGAAAGTTGTACAATTTAATTTGATTAAATATAAAAGTGTGAGATAGTTTAAAGGAGAAAATATGACGTTTAGTTTTAAAACAAAAATGGAGAATAGGTCAGTGATAGAATCAATGACCGTTTTTAATTCTGAAGAAGTAGACACCAAAAAGCAACCTATGTTTTTTGGACAACCACTAGGAATTCAGAGGTATGATTCTTATAAATATCCAATATTTGATAAATTAACTCAACAACAATTGAGCTATTTCTGGAGACCAGAAGAAATTTCTCTACAAAAAGATCGTGGAGATTATCAAACTCTTCGTCCAGAACAAAAGCATATTTTTACTTCTAACTTAAAATATCAGGTTATGTTAGACTCAGTTCAAGGTCGTGGTCCTGGTATGGCATTTGCACCATATTGCTCACTGCCTGAACTTGAAGCGTGTATGAAGGTATGGGAGTTTATGGAGATGATCCATTCTCGTTCATATACTTATATTATTAAAAATGTTTATTCAGATCCTTCTGAAGTCTTTGATACGATTCTGAAAGACGAACGTATTATGGAACGTGCTGTCAGTGTAACTGAGGCATATAATGACTTCATTAATAGTGCTCAACATTATGGAACTTCTGAAATTTGGAAATATGCCCAAGAACAAGTTCCCTATGCACAAGGAGAAAGATATGAACTCAAACGTAAATTATTCAGAGCAGTTGCAAACGTTAATATTCTTGAAGGTATTCGCTTTTACGTCAGTTTTGCTTGCAGTTTTGCATTTGGCGAACTCAAACTTATGGAGGGAAGTGCAAAAATCATAGGTCTAATTGCCCGTGATGAGAATCAACACCTTGTCATTACTCAGAACATTCTAAACAAATGGAAAGAGGGTGATGATCCTGATATGGCACGTATTTCAAGAGAAGAAGAACAGTGGGTCTATAAGACCTTTGAGAATGCTGTCAATCAAGAAAAACTTTGGGCAGAGTATCTGTTCAAAGATGGTTCTATGATTGGTCTAAATGACAAACTGTTACAGCAGTATGTTGAATGGATTGCTAACCGTAGAATGAAGGCAATCGGACTGAAACCTCTTTATGACATTCCAGCGAAGAATAATCCTCTTCCTTGGACTTCTCACTGGATTGATTCCAAAAATTTACAAGTGGCACCCCAGGAAACCGAAGTTGAATCGTACATTGTTGGAGGAATCAAGCAAGATGTTACCGAAGATACTTTCTCAGGATTCCAACTATGATGAATGGTGCGAACAGGAAATCCTGAACGCATACCAAGAGGCAGCAGAGTGTGATGAGTTTCTTTTTGGTGATTATGATTATGAAAAAGAATGGTTATCTATAAATAGTAGTAATACTAATTAATCTTGTAAGTTACTTTTTGTGTATATTATACCAACAGATTATTATACATTAAAGAGAAAATTGAATAAACTCAAGAAACAAGTTTACGCAGAAAACGCATCAGAATTAGAAATTAGCCTTGCTCATAAATATCTGAGCAAGGCTATTGAGTATGTAGATGAGTTGCAGTTATACTAATCCTTGGTATTATAATGGAAAAATATTTGAATCATCTGATATTCAAGATTATTTTGGATTTGTTTATCTAATTGAAAATAATTTAAATAAAAGAAAATATATTGGGCGTAAATATTTTTGTAGCTATAGAACGCCTAAAGGTAAAAATAGAAAAGTAAAACTAGAATCTAATTGGAAAGATTATTATGGCTCTTGTCCAGAACTTAAAGAAGATATTGTTAAATATGGCAGAGAAAATTTTAGTAGAACTATCTTATCATTACATAAAACAAAGGGCAAAACAAACTTTGGAGAAACGAGTCAACTCTTCAAGAACGACGTTCTCACAGAATCTCTTGACGATGGAACACCAGCATACTACAATTCCAACATTATCGGAAGATTCTACAGAAAAGATTATTATGGAAACTCAGATTGAACCAGTAGTTCAGGTTCGTGATTGGGCAATTGAAAAGATTGAAATGTTATATGAAACTAACAGTCATTATAATGCCGATGCACTTCTTGCTGAATTTGATGAATGGATTAATATACCAGATGGAAATGAAGAAATTACTTATCTTTGTCTTGAAGATAATGAGTGGACAGATCAGGAATTGGATGTCAAATGAGTAAACTCTTGACATCAAATAAATAATCACTTATTATGTAAAAATCTCAAAAGAGATCCCTGTTATGAGCAGGGTTTTTTTATAATGAGTCATTGACGTGACACCTAGAGCCGTGGAAAGTGCCCTCCGAGAGGTTGGGTGTACCCCCTTTCTAAACGGATGCCGAATTCAATTTAACTAAATGCTTAAAAACCTAACAAATGTAACCGTAGCTCTTTTAGGTGCGGTTGCAACATCAGCGGCAACACTGCCAGCACCGAGTATGGCAACATCTTCAGTACAAGCACCATTTGCAATTATTCCTGAAGGTCCTACTCAAGAGACAGAGACCAAAGAGGTTGTTCCCGAAAAACCTAAAGTAAAACGATTAGTTTGTAAAGGATGTAATACTAATGAGTCCCGTACTCTGGAATTCTTACAGAAACGAGGAATCAGTGACAAAAATGCCCTAGCAACCATTATGGGCAATATCCGACAGGAATCAACATTCATTCCTAACATCTGCGAAGGTGGTGCAAGAGTACCTTATCACCAGTGTAGAAGTGGTGGGGTAGGAATACTCCAATGGACAAATGCACCAAGATATTATGGTCTTGGTAAGTTCGCCGCTCGTATTGGTGGCGACCCTTCTACACTTGATACTCAATTACAATATATGTTGCATGAGAGTGATTGGAAGATGATTGAGAATCAAATGAAAACTCCTGGTAAGTCTATTAATGATTATATGAGACTTGCTAGAAAGTGGATCCGTTGGGGTCATCACGGAGCAAGAACTGATTTTGCTTATAATTATGCCAACCGACTGATCCTAGCAGAAGTTTGACACAATAAAATAACTGAAGGGGGGGGTCTTAGTACCCTCCTTTTTTTATAAATAACTAAAAAGTATTTGTAAGATGGACGCACAAGAACTTCGCAATCTTCAAGAAGCATATTTGGAAGTTATTAAAGAGTATGAATATCCCTATGATAGAGCACAAAGAATAAGAGCACAGACATCTAGTTCTTCTGCTTATGATAGAGCACAAAGAAACAGAGCACAGACATCTAGTTCTTCTGCTTATGATAGAGCACAAACAAACAGAGCAGATGCTTATGGTAGGGCACAAAAAAAGAAAAAACAAAGAACGCAACAAGAACAAATAGACCTCTACGACATCATTCTTTCACACCTTCTTGATGAGGGATATGCCGAAACACCAGAAGCAGCAGAAGCAATTATGGTGAATATGAGTGAAGAGTGGAGAGAGAGTATTATTGGATGAATTTCAATTTTGGAAATAAAAAACCAGATATAAAGCAGTATGCAATTATAGGAATTGTATTGAGTTCTATGATTG